>Ga0208244_101771_pt1 | contig 10058 bp, 11 predicted proteins | sample SubbioCR12Aug_5A_FD_184828 | JGI IMG/M metagenome (GOLD analysis project Ga0208244, IMG submission 184828) | Serpentinite rock and fluid subsurface biosphere microbial communities from McLaughlin Reserve, California, USA - CR12Aug_5A (SPAdes) | ecosystem: Environmental > Terrestrial > Deep... | reverse complement strand
GGATGAATTGAGGTTAATCGATAGCTTTAAGTTCTTCATATTTGATGGTTAGTCGTCCATTCAAAAAATAAAATTCAATAACCCCAAACCCCACTGTAGCTGAATTTTTTCACAGCTTCAGGGGGATCAAGGGGGATTTTATGATGATTCTTTTGATTTCATGGGTTTTAAAATTCTTTTTTCAAAAGGCTAAATTGATACAAAAATCACAGTTTCCATTTTTTTCTTGACAAAGTGTTGGTTAGGGTTTATGATGTGAATTATTATTCACAATAAGGTTGTCTAAGTCATGAGCGAACAAAAACTGAATACTGAGATTAGAAAGAAACAGATAGCCCAGGCAGCTCTGAACCTTATAACGACTCAAGGGCTTAAGAACCTGAGCATTGCCGGGGTGGCGCGTCGGGTGGGTCTTGTTCCGTCAGCAATCTATCGCCATTTCAAGACCAAGGATGACCTTATCAATTCTGTCCTCAGTCATATCCAGGATATGCTTCTTGACAATGTAAAGGAGGTCTGCCGGGAGACCTCAAATTCCATAGACCGTCTGCGCCGCCTTCTGTTCCGTCACATCCGTTTGATACGGGAAAACCTGGGAATTCCTCGGATCGTTTTCTCAGAGGATGTCTATGCAGGCCCGTTTGAAAGAAGAAAAATGGTGCATGGAATCATCACCGGTTACTTGGATGGCGTAGCAGATATCGTTCGCCAAGGGCAGAAGTCAGGTCAAATACTGCCGGACATCGATGCCGCAACGGTCTCGCTTATCTTTCTTGGTCTGGTGCAACCCGCCGGGCTTCTCTGGCATATGAGCAACGGCAGTTTTGATGTAACCAAATATGCGGAAAAAGCCTGGAAAATTTTTGCTCGGGCAATTAGAAAGGATAATTTTTGAACAAATTGTGAATTTATATTCACTTGTGAAGTGCATTAATGAGGAGATTGAGAGGCCGGCGCAAGAAAGATGCCTTAGCGTGTATTGCCTGGTCAACCCCATTCCACTCGAAAAAGAATGGATAAATATGCGCTGAAATGCTCCTGGAGGAAGCAAGGAAAAATATTGAACCCTATTGATTCAAAAAATTTAACCTTGGGGGGAATTATACCGGGAGAAAAATTAACTCCTTAAAATTTAAAACTCCAGGAGTAACAGTGCAAAGATGAGAGGGGGAATATGATGCGTAAGAAAAAAATCCTTATTATCATCCTGATTTTACTCATTGTTGTGGCGGCATCTTATTATTTTTACAAACAATGGTGGGCAAAGGAAACATCTCCTCACATTTTTGTATCCGGCAACATCGAGACAACCGAGGTGAAGGTGAGTTTTAAAATTCCAGGAAAGATTTCGAAACTTCCGGTGGATGAAGGATATATCGTTAAAGAAAGAGAGATCATCGCCAAACTCGAGGATGGGGAATTGATCGATCTGAGGAATAAGTCCGAAGCCGCTCTTGAAGCGCTTCAGGCAAAAGTTCCAACTCTCTTGACCACTATCGAAAAGGAGGAAAAGACCTCTTCCGATGAGATCAATAAAGCTGAATCCGGCCTTCGTGCCGTTCAGTCTCGATTGGCAGAATTGTTAAGCGGTTCCAGACCCCAGGAGATAGAGGCAGCGAAAGCAGAGGTGGAAAGGGCAACATCCGAACTGGAAAAGACGGAAAAGTTTTATGCCAGGGCCAAACATTTAGTCAATGGAGGTTATGTGGCGGTTAAGGATTGGGACACAGCAAAAGAAGCCTATGAGGTGGCCCATGCAATGCATAAGAAGGCCCTTGAGAATTACGCTCTCGTTAAAGAAGGACCCCGGAAGGAGGAGATCGAAAGGGCAAAGGCTCAGGTTGAGGAGGCTAAATCAGCCCTGTCTTTGGCCCAATCCAGGAGACTTCAGGTTAAAGTCTATCGCCAGGAGCTGGATGTTTTGAAGGCACAAATAAAAGAGGCGAAAGCCGCTCTGGAAGTGGCGAAGAGGCAACTGGAGTATAGCGAGGTCTTTGCTCCGGTTTCCGGAGTGGTATTGGTTAAGAGTGTGGAACCGGGTGAATATGTTTCTCCGGGAGCAACGGTTGTGACCCTTGCAGACCTTGATCGTGTCTGGCTGAAAGCCTACGTGGATGAGACGGACTTGGGGCGGGTGAAGTTGGGACAGAAGGCTAAGATTAAAACGGACACATTCCCTGGCAAGGCCTATGAAGGAAGGATCTCCTTTATCTCATCCGAGGCGGAATTTACACCTAAGCAGGTACAGACCCAGAAAGAGCGGGTAAAACTTGTTTACCGGATAAAGATAGATGTGGAGAACCGAAATAGAGAACTTAAGCCGGGCATGCCCGCTGATGGAGAGATTTTGATTGAAAGATGATTTTCCTTTTTGCCATTACTGCCCCGATTTTCATCGGGATAAACTCCAGCAGGAATCCATATCTTTATTGGAATACCCAAACCTGGATTCCCGTTTCCACGAGAATGATAGAATCGGAACCTAATGAAAGTGGGGGGATTAAAATATTGTGAACGCAATTCGTGTTGAATCTTTAACCAAACGATTTGAAACTCTTACTGCTCTCGATCAACTCTCTCTCGAGGTGAAAAGAGGAGAGCTCTTTGGTCTTGTCGGGCCCGACGGTGCGGGAAAAACCACCACCATGCGTCTCCTTTGCGGGATCATGGATCCCACCTCGGGCGAAGCCTGGGTGACGGGCCATAGCATCCTGAAAGAACCTGAACGAATCAAAGAGAAGATCGGCTATATGTCTCAGCGATTCGGTCTCTATGGAGATCTGACCGTGTTGGAGAATATCCTTTTCTACGCAGACCTTTTTGATGTCCCAAAGAGCGAACTTCCGGAAAGGATCGAGAAACTTCTCGGTTTCTCAAACCTAACGCCGTTCAAGGATCGACTTGCCCAAAACCTCTCTGGAGGGATGAAGCAGAAATTAGGTCTCGCTTGTGCACTCATCCATACTCCTGAGATACTCTTTCTTGACGAGCCAACGTTCGGCGTCGATCCTATTTCCAGAGGGGAATTCTGGCAGATCCTATATGGACTTCTCAAAGAAGGAGTGACGATCTTTGTCTCGACGGCTTACATGGATGAAGCAGAGCGGTGTCATCGTATTGGACTCCTGAATCGTGGAAAACTCATCGCCTGCGATGAACCCGATCAATTGAAACTCACCACGAAAGAAGCCTTTTTTGAAATCAAGTCAAAGGATCGAAAACGGACGAAACAGATCATTGATACCATGCCATCTGTGAAGGGATCAGGGCTTTTCGGTGATAGCATTCATATCAGGCTTGAAACCTTTGAAAAGCTTGATCAAATTCTACAGAGCTTGAAAGGGATTGGCATCGAAGCAGAAGCACGGGAGATTGCCCCCTCGTTAGAAGACATCTTTATCTCCATGACCCAATCCCAGGAGGGAACCCATGCCGCCTAACTCCTTCGCTGTAGAGGTGGAATCCCTCGTAAAGACCTTCGGCAGCTTCGTGGCCGTGGACCATGTTTCTTTTCGGGTGGAAGCCGGTCAGATCTTTGGCTTCCTTGGGCCAAACGGTTCAGGCAAGTCCACTACGATACGGATGCTCTGCGGAATTTTGATGCCCACTTCCGGGAAAGCGACAGTCTCAGGCTACGATGTCATCCGGAAACCAGAACAGATTAAAGAGAGGATCGGCTACATGTCTCAGAAATTTTCACTCTATGATGACCTTCGAGTGTGGGAAAACATCCGGTTTTATAGTGGCCTTTATAGAATTCCAAAGGAAAAACAGGAAGAACGAGCTCGATGGGTCCTCAACATGGCAGGTCTTTCAGAGCGGGAGAATAGCCTTACGAGGGAGCTATCAGGAGGCTGGAAACAGAGGCTTGCCCTTGGGTGTGCTATCCTCCATGAGCCACCGATCCTCTTTCTCGATGAACCCACTTCGGGTGTGGATCCTGTCTCCCGCCGTAACTTCTGGCAACTGATCCAAACCCTTTCTGACAAAGGTGTCACCGTTTTTGTCACAACGCATTATATGGAGGAAGCAGAATACTGCGATACCCTTGCGCTCATCTATCGAGGAAGGATTGTGGCCCAAGGTTCGCCCGAAGCGCTTAAGACAGAGGCGATGCCTGAAGATGTATATGAGATGGAATGCGGAGAACCGATGGCGGCCATGGAGATACTGAAATCAGTCAAAGGGGTGCGTGAGGTTGCCCTCTTTGGGAAACTCCTCCACCTCATGGTTGAAAGGGATAGGACAGTCGCAGATGATGTGAGGCGGGCTCTCGATTCACATGGAATCTCTTTAAAGGGGGTTTCCAAAACGATACCTTCCCTTGAAGACGTCTTTGTGGCCTTGGTCAAAGAAGATGACCGGAGAAGGCTCAGGTCGGAGGTGGCCAAAGCAGCATGAACTCGAGAAGGGTGAAGGCAGTTGCCAAGAAGGAGATGATCCAGATCCTCCGGGATTGGAGAAGCCTTGGGATGGCCATCGCTATGCCCCTGCTTCTTCTCATCCTCTTTGGGTATGCCCTTACCCTCGACGTGGATCAGGTGGAGACCGTTGTCCTCGACCGTGACCGCACACAGGTGAGCGCAGATTTTATTTCCAGGTTTGAGAAATCGCATTATTTTAATGTCTGCGCTCATGTCTCCACTTACGAAGATCTCCAGCGGAGGGTCGACGCCGGAATGGCCCAGATGGGGCTTGTGATTCCCCACGAGTTCTCGAACAGGGTCCATGCAGGAGAAGATATACCCGTCCAAGTGATCATTGATGGTAGCGACTCCAATACGGCGACGATCATACTGGGTTATGTCGAGGGTCTCGTGAAGCTTTATGCGCTTGAACTTTCACAGAGCCCTTCATACCGTATGTATCGTCACCCGGTAAAACGGTCCCTGCCGCTTGTTGACCTTCAAACCCGTGTCTGGTTCAATGCGGACTTGGAAAGCAAGAACTATATCATCCCGGGACTCATCGCGGTCATCATGATGGTCATTGCCGCACTGCTCACATCCCTCACGATTGCCCGTGAATGGGAAAGGGGTTCTATGGAACAGCTCATCTCGACGCCGATCAAAAACATGGAACTCATCGTCGGAAAGCTCTTGCCTTATTTTTTCATAGGATTGGTAGATGTTGCCCTCTCAGTGGCCATGGGGCAATTCGTCTTTCAGGTCCCCCTCCGGGGAAATCTCCTGTTGCTCTTCGCATCGTCAGCGATATTTCTCATCGGGGCCCTGGGTTTGGGATTTTTACTTTCAGTGGTCACCCGCTCTCAGCTTCTCGCAAGCCAACTGGCAATGGTCGTCACCTTTCTTCCGGCATTCCTCCTCTCCGGCTTTATGTATTCGATCTCCAACATGCCCAAGGCAATCCAGATTATCACTTACATGATTCCGGCCCGCTATTTTGTTTCCATCCTGAAAGGAATTTACCTGAAGGGGACAGGGATCCATATCGTCTGGGGTGAAATTTTTCTTTTAATCCTTTTCGGGGTTGCCGTGATAGCGATTTCAAACCGGAAATTCAAAAAGAAGTTGATTTAATCTATGTGGGAAAGAGTTTATAGCATTCTTTTAAAAGAGTTCCTTCAGGTCCTTCGTGATCCAAGGATGAAGGCCGTCATCTTCCTGACGCCCATCATCCAGCTCCTGATCTTCGGCTATGCGGTGACGACCGATGTGAAGAACATTGCCACAGCGGTCTACGACCTGGACCAAACTCCCCGAAGTCGTGAACTCATCTCCCGATTTTTTGCTTCAGGATATTTCAAGCCCAAAGAGTATGTGACTCATGTCACACGCATTCGCGATCTGATGGATCAGGGGAAAATCAGTGCAGCTATCCAGATCAACAAATGTTTCGCGGCCAGGCTTGCCGCCCAAGAAAAAGTAGCTATTCAAATGATCGTGGATGGAACGGATTCCAATACCGCTACCGTTGTAATGAGCTATGCTGCCAAAATTGTCAGCAAATACAACCAGGGTCTAGTTGTGGAGGCGATAGGTCTTCCTATTGGCGCTTCACCCAGCAAGGGAATCGATCTTCAGAGCCGAACCTGGTTCAACATCAACCTGGAAAGCCGGATGTTCTACGTTCCGGGAGTGGTGGCGCTGATCGGGATGTTGATCACCCTCATGCTCACCTCCATGGCCGTGGTGAGGGAAAGAGAGATAGGGACCATGGAACAGCTTCTTGTTACTCCCATTCGGCCTGCGGAACTGATTATCGGAAAGACACTTCCATTTGCCATCATCGGGTTCTTCGATGTCGCCTTAATCACAATAGTGGCACTCCTCTGGTTCGAAGTCCCTATCGAAGGAAGCCTTCTCCTCCTCTTCGTTGCGACCGGACTCTTCCTCATGTCGACACTTGGGACAGGGCTCTTCATCTCTACGATTTCGTCGACGCAACAACAGGCCATGATGTCCACTTTCTTCTTCTATTTTCCGGCCGTGTTGCTTTCGGGATTCATGTTCCCGATCGCCAATATGCCGGTGGCGGTTCAATGGATCACCTATGTCAATCCACTCAGGTATTTCCTTGTGGTCATCCGGGGGATCTTCTTGAAAGGGGTCGGAGCAGAGATCCTCTGGCCCCAGATGTTGGCCATGGGGGCTATCGGGACAATGGTCCTGATCCTGAGTTCTCTCAGATTCTCAAAAAGACTTGAGTAGAATTCTTTTTCCCTTTACAAAAGGAGGGAAATAGGGGATGTTAGATTTCAGAGGAAATAGCTTTATCGGAGTTGCCCCGAAGGCAGGGATTCCGAGCATTTTTCGAGAGCGCTCCGTTCTCTCCATGAGTTCGGATTCCATCCGCCTCGGAGGAATAGAGTTCGTCCTTGGGGACGAGATAGAAAAGATCACCGGTCTTGAAACTCGGACGGTAGTGATGGGAAACCTTTTGCGGGGAGGCCCTCCTACTCCTTTTGACAGGATATTGGCTACAGGGTTTGGCACGAAGGCTGTGGATATGATTGTAGATAGGGGATTTGGATACATGGTAGGAGTGAAAAGAATTCACTTGTTAAAGTTCCTTTGAATGAAGTGGCTAAGGGTCCGAAAACAGTCCCTTTAAATCATCCGATGATAAAAGCCGGACGCTCTTTGGGAACTTGCTTCGGGGATTGAGATGGAATGAAACTGAAAATATAGGGAGAAAGACTCATGGGTAACGAACGGACTATTGCTTACTTCTCCATGGAGATAGGGCTTGAGGCAGGAATGCCAACCTACAGTGGAGGTTTGGGCATACTGGCCGGAGACACCATCCGGTCTGCAGCAGATCTCAAAGTTCCAATGGTCGCGATGACGCTCCTTCACCGAAGAGGTTATTTTTATCAAAGGCTCGATCCGGAGGGATGGCAGCGAGAGGAACCTGTGCAGTGGGTTGTTGAAGACTTCCTCGAAAAGATGCCGCACAGAGTCTCTGTAACAATGGATGGGCGATCTGTACACATCTGTTCATGGAGATATGAAGTCGTTGGTATAGGAGGTTATAAAGTGCCGGTATATTTTTTGGATTCTGATCTCCAAGAAAATTCTGAATGGGACAGAACACTCACCCATTTTCTTTACGGAGGGGATCAATATTACCGGCTCTGTCAGGAAGTGATCCTTGGAATTGGCGGCGTAAGAATGCTCAGGGCCCTTAGTTACCACAACATCGAACGATTCCACATGAACGAAGGACACGCCAGTCTCCTAACGCTGGAACTGTTGGATGAAGAGACGAAGAAAGCAGGCAGAAAATCGATCACCCAGGATGACATCGAGGCAGTCAGGGGGAAATGCATCTTTACCACTCACACCCCGGTCCCTGCCGGCCATGATCAATTCCCGATAGATTTAGTGAGGCGCGTGATCGGGCCCCGGGGGGATTTTTTTGACATGGAGGATGTCTTCAGTGCGGACCTCGTTAGACGCATCTTGAGGAGCCGGGAAACCTTCCGTGAAATGAAAGATATTTTGCAGAGTGAGAATGTTCTCAACTTGACCTATCTCGCCCTCAGTCTCAGCCATTATGTGAACGGAGTCGCCAAGAAACACGGGGAAGTCTCAAGATTGATGTTTGCGGAATATATCATTGATGCGATTACCAATGGGGTCCATGCGGCTACCTGGGTTTCAGAACCTTTCCAGGAGCTTTACGACCGCCACATCCCGGGTTGGAAGCAGGATAATTTCTCCCTTCGATATGCCTTGAGCATCCCCAAAAAGGAGGTTTGGGATGTTCACAATCGAGCAAAGAAACGGCTGATTCAATATGTGAACCACCAAACCAATATTGGAATGGATGTCGATCTATTGACCATAGGGTTTGCGAGGCGCGCCGCCACTTATAAGAGGGTGGACCTTCTCTTCACCGATATTGAACGCCTTAGCGAAATTTCATCAAAGGTCGGTTTCCTTCAAGTGATTTATGCGGGCAAAGCCCACCCCCAAGATCAGGGTGGCAAGGAACTCATCAAACGCATCTTTCAGGTTAAGGAGTTGCTCAAGAAAGATATCAAGATTGCCTACCTGGAGAACTACGATATGGAGTTTGGGAAGATGATCGTCTCTGGCGTTGACATCTGGCTGAACACACCCCAGCCGCCTTTGGAGGCATCGGGAACAAGCGGAATGAAAGCCGCTCTCAATGGTGTCCCCAGCCTCAGTGTTCTCGACGGATGGTGGATTGAGGGGCACATTGAGGGAATAACAGGGTGGTCGATTGGAGAAGGTGGACCGGATCGATCAAAAGATGCGATATCGCTCTATGAAAAATTGGAACAAGTCGTTCTGCCTATGTTCTATCAAGATCGGGATCGCTTCATTGACGTGATGCTCCACTGCATTGCTCTTAATGGTTCCTTTTTCAATACCCATCGAATGATGCAGCAATATGTTTTGAATGCCTATTTTCGCTAAGATCTCCTCATTGGTATTTTGAATGAAATAAAATAGAATCTTCTAAAGGCAAAATGAACACAGGAGGGTCTGTCCCATGAAAAGATTCAAAAACATTGGCTTGATGGTTATCATTTTCGTCGGAATGTCGGTTTCAAATCCACATGGGGCTCTCCCCGAACCCCTGACATCGGAAACAAAATGGCTTGTGGATTATATCGAAAAAATACCGCCGGTTCTCATGAAAGAACCCTTCTTAGAACTCTTAGGACAAACAGACAGACCCGTGCCTTACACCTTCCGTGAGGCCGTTAAACTGGCAGGCCATTCCTGTGGAGCTGTGGCAGGGGCATGGGTTATCACCCGTAAAGCCCTTCAAACCCTTTACCCGGATACTTTGCCGGTACGGGGTCGAATAAAGGTAACAATGCCTGGGGCAGAGGATGAGTGGTATGTGGGAGTCTTCGGAGAGGTAATCACTTACCTCACCGGAGCGGCGCCCAAAACTGGATTCCCAGGAGCTGAATTTGGACAGGCCTATAATAGACGGAATTTGATGAACTATAGAGAAAAACCCTCTGGAATACCGCCGGCGAAAATGGTTTGGATTTTCGAACGAATCGACACAGGGGCCAAAGTAGCAATCCGATACGATCTGAACCAGATCAAACCACCGCAGACGCCCGAGCGGACTGAGATGGGCGCCAAGGTCGCCAGTAGAAAGGCAACTCCTGAAGAGGTCCGAGAATGGCGGGAATATTGGAATGCCAGGGCAAAGTTCGTTCTCGATCATGGAGATACTCTGACAGGATTTTTCGTAGTTGAGAAACTGCACTAATCCTGTTAAGAAGTAAAGTGGATCGGCGATGGTCCAGTGGCCTAAAAAGTAAAGAGAAAGATTCTATTGCCCTTTTCTGAAGAAGAAAAGGGGAGTATAATAATGCCGTCCGATTGAGGAGTTATCGAAGCCCAGGAAGGGAGGTGATGGGAGGCTCAATACAATATAGAATTTTTTGGTATAGTGTAATGTGAAGGCGCCAATTTAATTAGAGTCTGTTTATAAACTGCAACATGATGTATTACAATACGTTAGACGAGATTATCACAAAAATCAAGTTGCAGGAGGAGGAGGATGAAGATACTCAATGATCTGAGGTTGAAGTTAGAGAA
>Ga0208244_101769_pt1 | contig 10081 bp, 11 predicted proteins | sample SubbioCR12Aug_5A_FD_184828 | JGI IMG/M metagenome (GOLD analysis project Ga0208244, IMG submission 184828) | Serpentinite rock and fluid subsurface biosphere microbial communities from McLaughlin Reserve, California, USA - CR12Aug_5A (SPAdes) | ecosystem: Environmental > Terrestrial > Deep... | reverse complement strand
TCGCGCCGTGATCATTTCAGAATTCGGCGGTTACAGCCTCTCTCTGCCGGGTCATCTCTGGAAAAAGGGCAGGCTGATTGGCTACCGGAAGTATCCTACTCCGGAGGCTTTCAGGGCAGCTTACCAGGCTTTGATCGGCGATCAGCTAAAGCCATTAGTTGCGGAAGGGCTGGCCGGGGCTGTCTTTACTCAGTTAACCGATGTTGAAATAGAAACAAACGGCCTTTTAACCTATGACCGTGAAGTGATCAAGATCGACGCGGAAACCGTGCACCGCCTGAATTCGGCTTTAGTCTAATCCAAAAACCTGTTAGCGCTTTCTTCATCGAGTTGCTTTAGGTAGATATCCAGCAGATCGTCGCCCAGTTCAGCATGATGTTTGTTGCTGAAAAATTCTGTTCCGTTATCCGCGAGCCGGTCAATCACCTGCGTAAAGGATGGGGAGAGCTTTTTTGACGAGATTGAGGAACATGTGCATGTTTCGGGACAGGGCACTATCGATTCAAAGAAGCTGTTTAGAAAAATAGCGGAGATCATCAGGGCCATAGATGAATGCAAGGTAGTTAAGATTGATTACGTAAGGACTTATGACGGAGAGAGACGCACCAGGGAGGTAGAGCCTTACGGCCTGGTCTGCCGCCACGGCAACTGGTACCTCTATGGCCTCTGCCGCGAACATCAGAAGAACCGGATCTACCTGCTTGGTCAAATACAGTGGCTTAAAGTGGTGGAAAGCAGCTCTTTCAAGCGGCCGGCAGCTTTTAAAATGAAAGAGGTTTTCGGCTCAGCGTGGGGCATTATGGTTGTGGATGATGCGCAGAAGGCTAAAGTGGAGACCGTTCGCCTGCGGGTGAAGAAGGGGATCGCCGAGCGTTTTAAAGCGGTAAGTTTTCACGATTCGCAGCAGGTTAAGTGTCTGCCGCATGATGAAGCTGAGGTTTGCTTTGAAGTTTCCGGCGCCGGTGAGATGATACCATGGCTGATGAGTTGGGGGCCGACGCTGCAGGTTGTAGAGCCGCAGTGGCTGAAAGATATGATGGTGACAAGCTTGAAGGAAACGATGGATGTTTATATAAGTGAAGAGCAATAATTGAAGTATGGGATACAAATTAGGATCATGGACCTGGTTTTCCTTGAAGATAAAGGCTGGGTGATTGTCGATTACAAAACCGATCGCATTGAAGACCAGGCTCATCTTGAACAGTTGATCCAGTATTACCGGCCCCAGGTTGAGCTCTATAAAAGCAGCTTTGAGGCAGCCACCGGATTAGCGGTGGCCGAGGCGGCTTTATACTTCATCGACCAACAGCATTACGAACCGCTAAAATAATTTTCACTCCGCCAAACAATCCCGGAACGATAAGGCGGCGATGCTGATAGAGACCATGATCCCCGATCTTGACTAGATTCTAAAATGAAACTATAATTTAAATATAAAAAATACTTAAGAAATCAAGAATAGAAAGGGGGTTTGGCAGATGAATTTAGCTAAAATCTCCCCTAATGGACAAGTTACAATTCCAATCGAAATACGTCGAAAATTGAATCTGAAAACAGGGGACAAAATTCTATTTCTCGAAAGCGATAATGGAGAAATTGTTTTAAGTAATGCTTCATTGTCAGCATTATTTAGAGCACAACAAGCATTTCAAAATGTTGCTGAAACATCCGACCTTAAAAATGAATACCAGGTCCAAGCTGAAATAGATAAAATTCGTTACAACAAGGATTGATGAATTGAAAATATTAGTCGACAGCAACGTCATCATTTCTGCATTGCTATGGCCAAGTGTGCTACAAGTATCAAGAAATTCTATGAGTTTATGCATGAAAAGGGTATTGTTGATGCCTATGCATATAATGAACTGAAAGAAGAGATGAAAGAGAACATGCAGGATTGGCTGGACACTATGGACCGGTATGACGATCCTGCGATAGAAGATATGGAAGAAGTATGGGGCTTGTGATGTTTTCCCAGGGAGAACCTATCGTGATGAAAAAATATAACGATTCCGCGGACGGTTTTTGCTCTACATTTTCCATGAAGCGGGGTAAAGGTTTGGATATTAAGCCTTAATGCGCTGGTATTTAATAGTTTGGTGCATGATATAATTACATCAAGCAGTCATAAAGAGATGATATCTATCCGGTTGGGTGGATACCCAAGCTGAATGATTTGGTCTGATTTAGCAAAGTCTTCAGCGGTTAATTCGATTTCGCCAAACCCAAAATCGTTAAGAACCATAAGCATTTTATCAGCATTACCCGGTGACAAAGCGATCCACTTAAGAGGCTATACTTAATTATATAAATAATTTGAACTGCTGTCAAAATTAAGCAGAGAAAGATCAACGTTATGTTAATTGCTTAAGAAAATCTTGAAATACTGATACCCGGAATAGAAGAATCGCTACAGGGAAGGCTTGATCAGTACTTTTTCCAGCAAGGGCTTCAGGTCAGCAGGAATAGCAGCAATCTTAACCTGCCGGTTATTTTGAATAGCTTTACCGACCATGACAAGGCCTTTACTCCAAAGAGTGCCGGTCGTAGACAGCGGTTCTTCCTCTTCCCAGAAAAAACCATCGCCTTCCATTTTGCCGAATTTACGGCTGACAGAGCTTAAAAGCGCCCAACCTCCCTTACTGAGAAGATATAGAAGTAGTTCATGTTCATCTGCGGCGAGTTCCCGCACTGTTTGTTTAAGATGGGCGGGGTTGGTCAGGTGAGCAACGATCGCTTTTTCTCTTTGAGAGCGCAGACGGCAAGGATCAATACCATGAATATCGCACATCATGAGCAGCCATTCGTTAGGCATATTTTTAAGCCCCCGGCTTAGGGTCGACTCACGGGTAAATTTCTTTTCCTCTATTTCTCCCCTTAAACCTTCTTCAACTTCATCCATATAATCATCGTAATCATCTGCTGAGTGGCCGGCATATTCACCAGGGGGTAAGGCGCTGCTCGGCCATTTTACGTATGTAATTAAGCCGTTCTCTAAAGTTTTCGTCTAAGTCTTCATTCTCAATCATAGCAATGCATTGCAGCGCTTGATCGAATTCACCGGTTTCAACATAAAGACCGGCCAGGTTTATCATCACTACGGGTTCCTCAGGCATAATCTCGGACAGGGACCCAAGTATCGGAAGTGCTTTTTCATATTCATTTATATTACGGTAAAGGTTGGCAAGGGTTACCAAAGCGCGGGGGTATAAGGTTCCTCTCTGTTGCAGCGGTTCCAGCAGGGCGATTGCCTCTTTAAATTGGCCTTTTTTTCGGAGCTCCACGGCTCTGTCGCATAATTGATCCAGTTTCTGATCAGGTTCCATGCTTACTTCCTTTTTTTCCACTTTAGCCATGGTTTCTTTGCCGTCAATCCAGATCGGGACTTCCTCACCTTCTTTATATACTCCACGTTCAACCAGGGTAAAAAGAGCTGACATTTTTACTTCGTAAGCTACAAGAGCGCTTTCCAATAAGCGTTGGCCAAGCTCAATGCCCCAATCCCTGCCGTATTTTATTAGGATCTTGACCGCGTTTTTCTTTTCTTCTTCTCTTACTTGCTCGCCAAAGAGGGCATCAAGCATGACCAATCGAATCTGCCCGTCTTCTAAGGCTCTTTCTTGTGTTTCTTGATCATCCCCGGCTTTCTTGAACTGTTCTATGAACTTATCCCACTCTGGTGGTTTGTAGCTAAGTTCAAAATGGGGAATAACATCTCTTTCCATAAGGAAGGCAATTTCCTGAAAGGGGATGATAAAATTGCCTGTTCTATGAAGCGGCTCCCAGATAGAAGTTGCCTGCTTATAACGTTTGAGATTAAAATAGGCGATGCCGGCATTGAACCGGTTTTCCCAGCTAACATGGTATCTCTCATACTTTTTATAGAGATCAATAACCCGGCGGTGGTCCTGGAGAGCGCCGGCAGCCCGAATGATCTGCACAGTGTACTCGTACCAGGAGTGGGGTTCGCTATTTTCTTTTCGCAAAGAAGGGAGTTTGTTTTCGAAAACCTTCACAGCCTGGTTCAGGAAGTTCTCCGCTTCTTTACGGCGCTCAAGCCGGGCATATAACTGGGCGGCAAGGCCAAGGGTATAGGGGCTTTCAACAGCAGAACCTGTTACCAAATATGGTTCCAAAAGGGACAGGGCCGGTTTGATGTTTCCCCGAACATATTCAATCGTGGCCAGATTGTTTGCTATAACATTTTTATCTTTGCCTTTTGCGTGGGGCAAAAGGTTTTGCAAAATTTCCTCTGCACTATCGAATTTTTTTTCGGAGATAAGTTTGCCGGCCTTATCCATCGGCTTTACGTGCTGATCTGAATTCAATTTGACAACTCCTCCCGGGTATTTTTTAAAAATAACAGGATAGCTTGGGGTCAGTGTTTTAAGCGACCTCTAAATATTCCAATTAGAGAAATTTGCTTTAAAGGGAGCTCAATACGTATTTAAATGAGACTATTTTATGTGTTCGGCAGCTATAAAATACAGAGGTAGGAAGGCTGCCATAGTTTTTCACCGATCATATATATGAATTGATTGATGCCAACTTTTTACACTAACCTGACTGCGGTTTTGACTCTCATTGCCCCCATATATCAAATAAGGAAAACCGGCTTTATCGGAAGCAAGCTTACTCCAGTAGTTCAGCATTTTGAAAAAATCAGGGTTAATTGTTTTACCGGCTTTTATTTCTATCGGTATTAATTTGTTACGGTTTTCAAGAATACAATCTACCTCACTGCCTTTGTTGTCACGCCAAAAATATATGCGTGGTTCAAGGCCTTTATTATATCGGTTCTTAGCCAGTTCTGTTAAAATTAGCGTTTCAAAAAGCCCGTCCTTTAAATAATGAGTATTAAGCTGCTTTGTACTTTCGATCCCCAGCAATGAGGCAGCCAGCCCTGGATCGTGAAAATAGAGTTTTGGTTGTTTAACCAGGCGCTTGTTGAAGTTTTCGAAATGAGGTTGCAGCATAAATACAATAAAACTTGATTCCAGAACTGAAAGCCAGGCCTTCGCCGTATTATGGCTGATTCCGCAATCACTACCAAGAGAACTGAGGTTAAGAAGTTGACCGGTTCGTCCGGCACACAGCTTAATAAACCGTTGGAAAGCACCAAGGTCGGTGATATTTTTTATCAAGCGCACATCTCTTTCAATATAGGTTTGGATATAGCTTGTATACCATATTTCCGGATCCAGTTGACGGTCATATATTCTGGGATATAAACCTTTAAAGAGATATTCCTCGTAGTTATCAACCTGATAACCGGCATTCTTAAGTTCTTCAATACTAAGAGGCAACAACTTAAGTATAGCAACCCTGCCTGCAAGGGTCTGAGATATCGTTTCCTGAAGTAAATAATTATTAGAACCGGTCAATATGTAGAGACCGCTTTTATTATTTTGATCAACTATTGTTTGAATATAGGAAAAAAGAAGAGGCGCTCGTTGAACTTCATCAAGGATTACGCCATCCCGGTATCCAGATAAAAATCCCCGCGGATCGCTTAAAGCAAACTCTCTCTTATCAGGATCTTCAAGAGAGACATAATCTTTTTCAGGAAAAGTAGATCTGACCAGTGTAGTTTTTCCGGATTGGCGAGGCCCGATCACTGAAACAACAGGGTATTTACCTGCCAGTTCAATTAAAATATCCAGCATCATGCGCGCTATCATGTTAAAACTATAGCATAATGAGTACATTTTGTAAATAAGATTTACATCTTGTGCTACTATGGTCTATTAAGCAAAGGAAAAGGAGACTATTCTTTGATGATGCAGTGAGCCATGGCCCGGTCACAGCCAGGCCTGCACCTTAAATGATATTTATGTAGGCAGCACCCGGAGGCGGTTTTTGCTCAACATTTTCCACGAAGCGGGGTGTGCCTATTCAATGGCTCAATTTCGTGATAACATTATAAAAATGCGATTTATTTAACTGGCTCGGTCGGGTTCCGTTTAGGCAATAAGTTGAGCCTGTTTAGTCATTATCTAATAAAATGGGGTTGCGGGCATGAGGTTAAAACTATCTTCTTCACTCGAAGAACTTGCTTCCTTCTGTAAAGAGCATGGGATAAATAAAATGGCTGTTTTTGGTTCGATGCTAAGGGATGATTATCGGCCGGACAGCGATGTAGATATCCTGGCAGAGTTTGACCCTGCTCATATTCTTACTTTATTTGATATGGTTGAAATAGAACAAGAACTTTCCATGTTTTTCAGTGGGCGCAAAGTAGATCTGAGAACACCCGAAGATTTGAGTCGGTATTTCCGCCACCAGGTTGTATCGGATGCAGAGGTACTCTATGCAGGCGAATGATTTGGTCCGGCTGCATCATGCGTAACCGGTTGGTTCACGCCTACTTTGATATTAACTTGGGTATTTTGTGGAAAACTGTGATCGAAGGTCTGCCTCCAATTATTGAGGAACTAAAAAAAGAGGTAGATGAGAAAAATAAACTATAAAATAACGAAGCACCGGCAAAGTTCGATGTGCTGCCGGGCTACGGACGATTCTGTGCAGGCCTTTAGCCCCTTAAAAAAGCTTTCTCATGAAAGAATGACCTTAGTTATAACTTGGAGCTGACAATCTGCGATATTATTCGACATCGCAATCAGATTGATATTGCAGTTATCTCTGATGCGGTTAAGCGATATGTCGGAAGAAAGGATCGAAATATACCACTTTTAATGCGCTATGCTGAAAAAATGAGAGTAGCAAAACTAGTTAGTAGTTACATGGAGGTAGTTCTTTGAAAAATTCCAATCAACTGAAAGCGTTAATTCGCAATTATTCAAAAGTAAACAATGTAAGCGCACAGATACTTCTGCGTAACTATATGCAGGCATGAACGTTTTCTTGAAAGAGTTTCTCTTTCGTATAAAAACAATATTGTTTTCAAAGGCGGACAACTTATCGCTGCTTTGGTGGGTTTAGAGAGCCGGTCAACAATGGATATGGATGCGACAATAAAAGGTTTGGCTGTAGATAAAGAATATATTGCCGGAATAATCGAAGAAATAACGACTACTGAAGTAAATGATAATGTAAGCATGAGGTTAAATGATGTTCATGAAATTAGAGCAGAAACAGATGGTGGTTACCAAAATATGCAGAGTCAGTTGAATGGATAACTGTATTAAAAACAGTTGATGTGTGCTTGAGTATGTGTGAAAATCAGTGATCAGTAGGAAACACGAAGCCAAGACTATAACATATGTGTTAAGTGTTGAATGGCCAGTTGAAGAGGAAAATTTGCGATGGTGAAATACGACGAGCTGCTGGAAAAATACATAATACTTGAAGAAGAAAATCGTATTCTCAAGGAAGAGAATAAGCAGCTTAAGCTGAAGTTTGTTGCCGAGTCTGCAATTGAATATATGCAAGTAAGCGCGGATGCTGCGCCACCAAACCATCAGATTTCCTCAGATTACAAGTTAACTCAGAGTAGCTCAAGTTATCAAAAGATATCATTGTATTTGTCTCTTTTTAAAGGAAGGTCAGACGTTTGCGCCAAAAAATGGAAGAATAAGCCTGGGTATTCACCATATTGCTATAACGATTTTAGACCTGGAATATGCAATAAGCCGAAGATAAAATGCACAGGATGCAGCAATAGTAATTTTGCTCAACTTAATCATGAACAGTTAAAAAAGCACCTATTAGGTGAAATAGTGCTGGGATTATATCCTATGACAACTAAAGATACTTGTTATCTTTTAGCGATGGACTTTGATGAAGCTACTTGGAAAGATGATATTGCAGTGGTCAGAAGCCTTTGCTATGCAAACAATATCCCAGTATATGCTGAACGCTCTCGTTCGGGAGAAGGATGTCATCTATGGTTTTTCTTTGAAAAAGAGATCAAAGCATCAGTTGCAAGAAAGTTCGGAATGGCAGTGTTGGATTTAGCGATGCAAGAGAGTGGCAATATTCGCTTTAATTCTTACGATCGATTATTTCCAAGTCAGGATTTTCTCCAGAAAGATGGCTTTGGTAATCTGATTGCGTTACCTTTACAAAAAGAAGCAAGGTTAAAACACAATTCAGTATTTATTGATGACGAGTTAGAAGAAATTAAGGATCAATGGCAATATCTATCGCAGATGTTAAAGATATCCGAAGAATTTATTGTAGAATTCGCAAAATCTCAAAATGCAGTCACTATGTTGGCGGAATTCGATAATGAAGATGGCAAAGAACGAGGGTGTCAAGTTAGTAAAAGCAATTTTCCTGAAACACTTGTTCTGGAAAGAGGAAAGGGCATTGAGATAAATAAAAAAGGTATTTCTCCTAAAGGGCTATATTGGTTGAGGAAAATGGCATCATATTCTAATCCGGAATTTTTTGCGAAACAAGCTATGAGACAGTCAACTTTTGGAATACCTCGAGTTACTGCTATTTATATTGAAAATGAACAGTATATTGTCTTGCCGCGAGGGCTCGAGTTTTCATTACTTAGCTTTTTAGACCGTTCTGATATCCGCTATTCAATAATAGATAAGCGGTATGTTGGAAGACCATTAGATATCAAATTTACTGGTCTGTTGAATAAAAATCAAGAGGCTGCATTCTCTGAACTGAACAAATATAATGAAGGCGTTTTATCTGCTACCCCAGGTTTTGGGAAAACTGTTATTGGAGCGAGGATCATTGCCGAAAAGAGTGTGCCAACTTTGATTCTCGTTCATACAAAAGAATTAGCAATTCAATGGAAAGATCGACTAGAACAATTTCTTGAAATTAATGAAAATGTTATAAATCGAAGAAGAAAAACGTCTGTTATCGGACAACTCGGAGGTGGAAAAAACACTTTAAACGGAATTGTGGATATTGCTATTATGCAATCGATGTTTGAGAAGGATAGGGAAGTGAAATCGTTCATTAATCAATATGGCTTAATTATAGTTGACGAATGTCATCATATTTCGGCAACGAATTTTAGCAGAATACTCAGCGCTGCTGACTCAAAATACGTCTATGGTTTAACGGCCACGCCTGTACGTAAAGATGGACACCATCCTATTATTTTTATGCAGTGTGGCCCTATAAGATATAAAGTTGACGCCAAACAAGAAGCAAAACGGAGAGACTTTGATCACTTTATTGTACCAAGATTTACATCAGCGAGAATGCCGGCATTTAAAAATCATGATGAATGGCATATTGCTGAGGTTTATCAGCACATTTGTGAAAGCAGTTATAGGAATGAACTTATTGTTACAGATATTGAACAAGCCATCAACGCAGGTAGAAATCCACTGGTCTTGACAGAACGAACACGACATATAGAACTGTTAGTTGAAATGATGAAAGGTAAAGATTATGAAGTCATTGTGCTATCGGGTGATTTGAAAACCAAAATCAGAAAAGCTGCATTAGAAAGAATTAGATCTTTGAATGATGGGGATAGATTTGTTATTGTAGCAACCGGGAAATTGATTGGTGAAGGTTTTGATGAGGCTAAACTAGACACTTTATTCATGGCCATGCCTATAGCCTGGAAAGGAACTATTGCACAGTATGCAGGACGATTGCATAGAAATTATGAAGGCAAAGAAGAAGTATTGATTTATGACTATGTGGATGTTCATATCCCAGTCTTAGAACGCATGTATCATAAACGGTTAACTGCATATCGTTCTGTTGGATACAGCATAAAGGCATGCACTGAGGGTGTTGATGTAGAAAGTGTTATTTACAATGAATCAGATTATTTTGAACATGTTATAAGCGATATAAAAAATGCCGGGAAGAATATCCTTGTTTCAAGTCCTTTTATGCAAAAGAAGAAAATTGACTTAATTAAAGAGTTGTTGGTTGAGAAATATAACTCTGGTGTCAGGATAACCCTGTGTATTAAAAAAATAGAGGACTATTCAGATATACAGAAGACATATATTTCTAAGTTTATAAGTGAAATCTTGAAGCAAGGCATCAATGTTATTCAAGTGGCGCAGAACAGATATAAATTCATGATAATTGATAATAAAATTGTTTGGTACGGAGGCGTTGATATTTTTGGTGGAAGCTTTGATGAGAGTTCACTGATTCGTATCCAAAATGAGGAACTTGC
>Ga0208244_101768_pt1 | contig 10101 bp, 8 predicted proteins | sample SubbioCR12Aug_5A_FD_184828 | JGI IMG/M metagenome (GOLD analysis project Ga0208244, IMG submission 184828) | Serpentinite rock and fluid subsurface biosphere microbial communities from McLaughlin Reserve, California, USA - CR12Aug_5A (SPAdes) | ecosystem: Environmental > Terrestrial > Deep... | reverse complement strand
ACCGCTCCACACATTGACGACAGGTGACACACAGCCATAGGTCTTCGGATTCGAAAGGAACCACCCCGAATTTTGCCTGATTGATCATCCGGCGAACAAAAAACTTTCTGACACGATTCCAGGGACAAACGGTATCGCATTTTCCGCATTGATAGCAAAATTTATCGGCGTCTCCACCTGCCTCTTTGATGCCATCGATGACCACTTTGAAGGGGGATAAAGGGACCGTCTCCATGCTCTTTTTGAATCCTCTTGTTTTAAATCTCTGAAATTATTTTTTGAAATCTGTGTAATCTCAACTTTTCTTCGACATTCGGGCGACGGTATCTGTCACCTTCTGCAATCCATACTTATCTACCAGTGATTCCAGCCCCACCTCCATCTCGCCCAGCTTCACTTCCTCTTCCACTTCCTCTTCCCTCTCTTCGTAAATCAGGGCGTCATTTAAGCACCACTTAACGCAAAGGGGCTTTTCTTGTGCCGGATCGTCTTCACACATATCGCATTTGAGAGGGAGGCCGGAATCGGGTTCTTTGAAAGCGTCCCTGGATGGACAGGAGGCCCTGCAGAAGTCGCACTCGCTGTATTCCTTCCCGTCAATCACGTATTTATCTCTGCCCATGCATTCGGCTGCTGTATACTCCCCCGCATATACAGGCAGATAGACGTCTCTGATCGGATCGCGAATCAGCCGAATACGAGACCTCGCCGGATTATTGCTGCTGTATTTCGGGTTGGCGTGAAAGGCGGAACAGATCATTTCGCATGCGCGGCAACCATTGCATTTATCAAGATCGATCTTGATTGACTTGACTTTCTTCTTAACTTTAGCCATTTTTTATTATTCCTCTCTGTTCTAAGTCTTCAGCAACGTAAGCCAAATCCAATTCCTTTAAAGTCTCCTGGGTGGGAATACCTTCTTTATTCCACCCCTTGAATTGGTAATACGCATCCAAGAGCTTTTCTTCGAGCTCCGGAAATCTTTTCTTCCAGTGGTCCTCCGGCGGTTTCTCGTCAGCCCTTCTCAACCCCCTTCTCACATTAACGGATCGAATCAGGTTTCGATTCCTCCTGTAGACCTGTGTGAGTCCGGCTTCGTCCATATCGATCCCGGTCGCTGCCGAAATAAAAGCCGGGTAATTATGAATATGATAGGGAGGTTTCAGAGGAAAGGATGACAAACCGGCGCACACCCCGAGGGCATCGTCGATATAATGCATCTTCTCCATCCAGTCCACAATTTCACAGGACATTTGAGCCGTCGGGTAATGTGGATTGGAGTTGTCTCCCCTTGGCTCCCAGTCGAGAAAATATTGCTTAAACTTTTCATCGGGAACCTGAATCCAATCCTTCACAAACTCCTCTCTCTGCTCTCTCTTGGGAAATGGTTCCTGGGGAAACTGCCCTTCAATCTGGGTGATGTTTGCTTTTTCGCCGGTGCAATACATCAGAAAATAAACCGGATTTAACATTCCAAGTTTGAGGGGAAGCTGCTCGTGTTTCTTGATGTTGTTATGAGCATAGTCTTCTGCCCCCTTTCCAATCTGCTTGGCCGCCCAATACGTGCCATTGGCCAAAACATCCCCAATCCCCTCTCGCCGGACGATTCGGTCAAGCAGCCAGTAAAACCTCCCCTCGGTATCGGGCGGCATTCCCGGCATATCCTGGTCTGTCAAAATGCCTGCTTCATAAAGCTCGAGGGCGAAGGCCATCGTTTGCGGGGCTGAAAATCCGTCCACTCCATAGTCGGTGGCGCGTTGAGCGATTCTAAAACCAAAATCGAGGTCGGAATAGGCCGCCATGGTATAAGTCAGTTTCGAGTAGCATTTCATCATGTAGGTTGAAATTCCCGGCACGGAAATGATGGCTCCGCACTTCATCGGGCAGTTATAGCAACTGATGAGCCGCGTCCGCATACTTTCTTGTGTCTCTTTCCACTTTTCTTCGACGTCCTTGGTCCAATAATCCTTTCTCCGGGCACGCGCATTTCCCCACATGAAACCGGTGGTGTGCCATTTCTCATCGATCAGTTTCATCTCTTGTGGCGACCCAAGTCCTTCGAAAATGGGCTCTACATTCTTAATTGGATTTTCAGCTCGATGCTGTATATATTTAAGCACATCATTGCAGCGTTCAAGAAATTCGGCCGGTCGAGCAATATTGACGTCTTTTGTTCCACGAACGGCGATCGCCTTAATCCCCTTATCGCCCATCACAGCGCCTACTCCTTGCCGGCTGGCGCTGGAGCGGCCCTGCTCGATGCTTGCCATATAGACCCTGTTCTCACCGGCCAGGCCGATCGCAGCCACCTGGACGTTTGGATCCTTCAACTCCTGTTTGATAAGTTCTGCGGTCTCAACAGCGCCTTTTCCTTTCAAATGAGAGGCATCGCGTATTTCCACTTTGTCATTGTTGATCCAGACATAAATCAGATTTGGGGACTTGCCGCGAAAGATCACCTTGTCATAACCCGCATACTTCAATTCCGGCGCCCAAAAGCCTCCCATCATTGAATAGGCCATGAACAACGTCTGGGGAGAGAAGGTGGACACAATGGTACGATTCGCGCCAACAGCGGGTGTGCCGCATAAAAGACCAGTGCCGAAGATGAGGAGATTATCAGGAGAAAAAGGGTCGGTCTCAGGAGGAACTCTGTCCCATAATAACTTTGCGTTCGTACCCAGACCCCCGAGATGAAGTTCGGTTAATTTTGGGTCAGTTTCCACCCTCTCGACATTTCCCCTGGATAGGTCAATTTCCAAATGATATCCTGTTTCTGCATACCTCATTTTTTAACCCCTCGATGAAAATGATTACTAAGAACGAATTTCAGCATAATTACGAATGGTTCCCTATTCGTGTCATTCGCTGTCATTCGTGTTATTTATTCCTATTTTCAAGGCTTCAGTCCAAATCTTTCCTAAGATTGATAAATGGGGATCGGTCGAAGCCAATCTCCTTAAAAAAGGAAAGCATATCACCAGCATCCCAGCGCACAGTGGTATGAATGTCACGAATCCCTTTTTTCTTAAAGATCTGAAAGAGTTTTTCGGCCAAGGCTCTGCCAATTCCGACTCCCATCTGCCGGGGGTGAACTCCCACCACCTCGATCCATCCGCTCTGCTCTAATCCAAACCCTTCCCCTTTGATCTGACCAATGATGAAGCCGCTCACCTGTCCGTCCTTTAAAGCAACAAAACCCAAGGATTCTTCTTTTTTAAGATGATGCTCTGCCATTTGAACCCACTTTTTCGATACTTTCTTCTGCAAAATGGATTCCTGAATTGTAACGATTTCAGAAAAGTCCTCAGCCTTAATCTTTCGGATTTTAATCCCTTTTCCCATGTTTTCCTCAGTCAATCCGAATGATTTTTACGCGTTTTCCTACCCATTCTGGAGGAAGGTAAACCCGGCCGCTATTGCCGCTCTGTTTAACCTCCTTCTCGATCATCTCCTCACCATAGACCTCGAATTTAGACTTGTTCTGTATGCTTATTGCAGGAGGAAGATCGGGTTTGGGTTCTTTTCTTTGGATCATGACGTTCATCAGAGGGTTTATTAATTACAAGTTAACTATTTCACAATCTTAATATATCTATACATTAAAGTTGTCAAGAAAAAAATCAAGAAGAGACAAGTAATTATTTATTACTTACAAAGTAGCTACAATATAATTATATTTGGATATTTAAAGCATGTCAAGAAAAAAAAATAAAAAAAGTTAAAATAAGGCTAACAAGCTGATAATTATAAGGATATGATGAAATGGAGAAGTCTAGCAACATTCCCGCATGGGTTGTATTTATAGCTTCGACAAAACCTGTCGAAGCCTATCCATATGCGCTGAAATCTTGTTTTAGCTTCGCAACATAGCGGCCATCCTGAAAGATTGCCCTCTGTATTAATATTAAAATTGCTTTAAAATAAGAAAGGGTTACAAGGAATGGATGCTTCTTGTAACCCTTTTATTTTTTTTGGAGGCGGCAACCGGATTTGAACCGGTGAATAACGGTTTTGCAGACCGTCGCCTTACCACTTGGCTATGCCGCCTCTGGAGCGGGAAACGGGATTTGAACCCGCGACTTCAACCTTGGCAAGGTTGCACTCTACCGCTGAGTTATTCCCGCATTTTCTGTTTTTAAAAATTAAAAGATTTGGGATTCAAAGTCAAGGGTTAGAAAAAGATGGGGAGATAAGGAGATAGGGAGATGGGGAAAAACCTTAAACAATGATCCTTTCTAAAAACTTTTTAAAGTAGTCGAACCCTGAAATCACTGCTAAGGCCAAAGCAATCCAGAGAAGGACCATCCCGATCAAGTGGAAGTCAATGGACAGGTAGGACCCGCCTAAAATCAGGAAGAAGATGGAGGTCATCTCAAAGGCTGTTTTATATTTCCCCATCATGCTTGATGAAATGACGATTCCCTCAGACATGGCGATTCCTCTCAGTCCGGTCACTGCAATCTCTCTTCCAACGATTGCAATCACCATCCAGGAAGGAATTCCTCTCGCTGTGATAAGGGCGATCAGGGCTGTAACGATGAGGAGTTTATCCGCAAGGGGGTCCAGAAATTTCCCCAGGGTCGTCACCCTCTTCTGAAGTCTGGCAAAGTAGCCATCCAGCATATCGGTTAACGCCACCAGGAGAAAGACAATGGCCGTAATGATCTGAAAGGTCCTGCCGGTGGTAAAGAGAAGCAGGAGGATAACCGGAATAGCCAAAATACGGATGGCCGTCACTCCGTTCGGGAGGCTAAACATTTGCTGGTAACTCATTTTCTCCATTGGAAAAGGCTTTCGATCAGGGTTTGTAGGATTGGTAATAGTTCAATACTTTCCGCACATAATCAATTGTCTCACGATAAGGCGGGATGGATCGTAATTCAGAAACAATATTTTCGCCTGCATTGTAAGCGGCAAGCGAGAGGCGGAGATCATTATTAAAGAGAGAGAGGAGGTGCCTGAAATAGCGAACCCCGCCATCGATGTTCTCTCTCGGGTTGAAGGCATTAACAACATTCATCCTCTGGGCGGTCTCCGGCATCAATTGCATCAACCCCTTGGCCCCTTTTTTAGAGATAGCCAGAGGGTTAAATCCTGATTCGGCCCTGATCATCGCCTTGACCAGGGCGAAATCGACATTATGTTTCCTGGAAAATTCCTCGATCAGCGCATCAAATTGGCTCTGATCCCTGATGGGGGCTTTATTGGAATGGTTCTCCTCGCCTCCCACGTCATCCCTGCTCTCTCTGATGTAAAGTTTAAACTTGGCGTCCCTCGGACAGTTTGTAAAATGGATCACTCCATTCTCATCTACCCAGCGGTAGATTCCAGCATGAGAAGGCCCAGCGACCAGAATCAGATGAATGATTAAAATAACGGCGACAATCAATTTCACAGAATTTAATCCCCAATGTATAAAATTTGATTAAAAATTTACCAGAACCTGCCTGTTCTGTCAATAAGCATTTGGGGTTCAATTTCTCCAAAAATGATTCAACTTGTTGATATATATGATCTATTAATTAAATAAGCCCTCGATGATTAATAGATAATTATGCAATCTCTGTGCCTCATTGAAACCTAAGTAGAAATCCCACCCTCTCGCCCCATTCCAAAGACCCTTCTCACAAATAATCGTATGTCATCCATAAGAGTATAAGCCACCGGCACAACGAAGAGGGTGAGGAGTGTTGAGGCAAACATCCCTCCAAAGGTTGCCCGGCCCATTCCCGCCCTCAGCTCTCCTCCTGCGCTATAGCCGAGAGCTACTGGAAGAACTCCAAGCATCGTCGTCACCGCTGTCATCAGAATGGGCCGAAGCCTCACAGGCGCTGCCTGAAGCACGGCTGAATTCCTGTCCATTCCATTTTCACGCAATTTGTTCGTATAATCAACTAACAGGATCGAATTTTTGACCACCAGCGCCATCAGGGTGATCATGCCGATCATGCTGATGATGGAGATGGTGTCGCCGGTCAGATAGAGGGCGCCAAAGGCTCCTGCCGTGCTTAAGGGAAGGGCCAGCATCACGGTGAGGGGATGGAGAAAGCTATTGAATTGAATCGCCAGAACCATATAGATAATGATGATGGCCTGGATCAGGGCATCGATCAGATAGCGGAAAGACTCTTTAAATGCCTCTGCCTGACCAAAAAAACTGTGGGAATATCCTGAAGGGATCATTTTTTTAGCCAAATCTTCCATCTCTTCGATTGCGTCACCCAGAGTCTTGCCGCCAGAAGTTTCAGCATAAATCGTGGCGCTTCTCTGTCTGTCCTTGCGGTTGATCAGATTGGGACCGATTCCCTCTTCCACTCTGATGACCTGGGCCAGTTTGATCAACCCCCCTCTGGGAGTACGAATCGAGATCTGTGCGATGTCTTCAGGACTCATCCTTTGATCCTTAATCAGCCTGACTCTCACATCATAGCGTTTGGCCCTCTCTGCATCCTTAAACTTGGAGACCTCCTGCCCTCCAATCATCTGCCGGACGGCGGAAGAGATTTCGCGGACATCTACCCCCGCGTCGGATGCCTTATTCCGGTCGATCAAGACCCTCACCTCAGGCTTCGTCAATTCGAGGTCACTGCTGACATCCACAAATCCCGGACGCCTCATCATCTCCGCCATAATCCGGCCGGATATCGCCTCCAGCTCCTTCACATCCGGGCCTTTAATATCGAACTGCAAGGGGGCTCCTCGCCTTCCACCAACGGCGACGGGCTCGAAGTCTTCGATATAGATTTTACATCCCGGAACTCCCCGGACCTCTTCCCTCAGGCCGGCCATGACCTCATGCTGAGTGCGTCTTCTCTCCCCGCGGTCTTTCAGCGCAATCAGCAATATCCCTTTGTTCACTTCTTTTCGGGCGCCGACTCCGATGTTTGAAAAAATATTTTTCACTTCAGGCAGGTTAAGGACCAGTTCCTCTACTTTCCTCATCTTAGCGTCCGTGTAATGGAGGGTCGATCCTGTAGGGGCCTCCAGATGGATGAGGAAACGGCTTTCATCCGATTTGGGGACGAACTCACTCTTCAGATTGAACAGAATGGCCACGCTCCCGATAAAGATCAATGTGGCCATAGCCACAATGATCCATCGATGGTTCAGGCAGAAACCAAGGGTCTTCCGATACCGGCCTTCAAGCCTCTCATAACCTCGTTCTAAAATATCAGTGAGTTTGCTTCTCTTCTTTTCCACCTTCAGGAACCGTGAACAGAGCATGGGGATCAGGATCAGAGCAATGACCAGTGAGGCGATGACCGAGGTGGCTACCGTGACGCCGAACTGGTAAAAGAACCGCCCAATGATTCCTCCCATGAAGGCTACCGGGATGAAGACGGCGGCAATGGAGAAGGTCGCAGCCGTGGCAGCAAAGGCAATCTCTGATGCCCCCTGCTTCGCCGCAGTCATCGGATCCTTTCCCTCTTCCATATGACGGTAGATATTTTCGAGGACGATGATCGCATCATCGATGACCACCCCCACCATCATCGAGAGGGCCAGCATCGTCATATAGTTTCTTGTAAACCCCATAAAATGCATGATGCCGAAACTGGTGATCAGGGAGGCGGGAATCGCAAAGGCCGTGATGATTGTGCTCCGGATGCTGAGAAGGAAGAAGAACATCACTCCCGCAGCCAGGATCCCTCCCAGGAAGACATCATAGCCCACATCGGAAATCGCCTCCTCGATGAAAAAAGAGCTGTCAAAGGAGACCGAGACCTCGACCCCCGGAGGAAGGGTCTTATTCATCTCAACGAGTTTCGATTTGACCGTACGGGCCACCTCCACCACATTGGCTCCGGAACGGGGGACAACGCTCAACCCAATCGCAGGGACCCGGTTAAACCGGGCAATCGATCGGACCGGTTCCGTGCTGTCCTCGGTCCAGCCGATATCCTTCAGACGGACGGGCGCCCCATTTTGATAGGTGATGACCAGACTGTTGAACTCTTCGATATTGCGGAGTTCACCCAGATTTCGGACGGTAAATTCACGGTCCACACTTTCGATGATTCCGCCCGGCAGTTCCACATTCTTCGTCAGAAAGGCCTTTGCGACATCATTTGAGGTAAGTCGGTGGGCCTCCAGCCTCTTCCCGTCAAGCCAGACCCGGATTTCCCTCTTTGCATAACCATCCAGGTTGATCGTCCCGACTCCCTGGATCGACTCTAACTGGGGCCTCAACACCTCATCCGCAATCATCCCTAATCGCTGGAGGGAGAGGTTGCCCTTCATGGATAGCCAGATAATGGGAATGGCATTGATGTCGAATTTATCGATGATGGGCGAATCGATATCGGTCGGCAATTTCCTTCTTGCCAGATCAACCTTTGCCCTCACATCCTGAACCGCTGAATCGATATTGCGATAAAGTTCGAATTCAATCACCACTTGCGAAAACCCATAACCGCTCGAGGAGGTGATATGTTTGACGCCCTCGATGGTGTTGACCTGTTCTTCGATGGGATCGGTCACATCCGTATCCATCACTTCCGGTGCGGCTCCGAATAGTGTGGTGGTGACAGTGACATAGGGAAAATCGACCTGGGGAAAGAGGTCGATGCCAAGGCGCTGGTATCCGAGGATTCCAAAAAAGACGAGGGCGATGGTAATGATGGTGGCAACCACAGGCCGCCGGACAGAGGTATCGGAAAGGAACATGGTTACTCCGATTGAGAATGTCAAATTTCAAAGTTCAAATGCCAAATCAAATTCAAAACTCAAATTTCAATAAATTTGGAATTTCGAATTCATTTGATATTTGAATTTTGGGCTTTGTTTGAACTTTGAATTTTGACATTTGACATTATTTATTGCTTGTTTTTACCTTCATTCCTTCGGTCAATTGTTCGTGTCCGATGGTGACAACCTTTTCTCCTTTTTGAATCCCTCTGACAACCTCCACCTTTCCATCGAACCGGCTTCCGGCTTCAACTTCTCTCCGAAAGGCGACCCCTTCCTTCACCACAAAAGCGAACATCTTTCCCTCCTGGCTGAAAAGGGCTGATTCCGTGACGGCAATGCCATTGGGATTGCTTCCGCCCGGGAGGGTGACTTCGGCAAAAAAACCTGGTTTTAATCGATGATGGGGATTGGGAGCCATGGCTTTCATCTTCACATTTCGGGTGGCCGGGTCAGCCGTCGGACTGATAAAATGAAGGGTGGCTGAATACTTCTCTTCGGAGAAGGCCTTGACTGAAAATTGAATCTGGCTTCCCTGACGGATTCTTCCTGCCCAGTTTTCAGGGATATAAAATTCCAACTCCAGCGGATCCATCTGAACAATCGTCAATATTTCATCTTTGGGCGCCACGTTCACATGCTCGCCGATTGAGGCGATTTTGAGGTTGATGATTCCATCGATCGGCGAGATGATTCGATGGTCCTGAAGATTCTGCCTCGCAAGACTCAACTCGGTTCTCGTAAGGGACAATCTGGCCTCATCCAGCTTGACCTTCAGAGCGATATCCTCGTAGGTCTGTTGGGGAATGACCTTTCCCTCAAGAAGTTTCTGGTAGCGGACCAGGACGATTCGATGCGCCTCTAAAGAGGCTTCTGCCTCCTGGACCCTCGCCTCCGCCCTTTCCACCTGCAGCTTTGCATCGACTTCATCCAGTTGGACCAGGAGCTGCCCTCTTCGAACTCTTTCCCCTTCCCTGACCAAAATCTTCTCAATAATCCCTGCCTTTTTAGGGCTGATCGTCACATGTTCAGGAGTCTTGAGGCTTCCCACGGCTGAAAGGGTGTAAGAGATGGGTCTCGGAACAACCTCGACTACCTCCACCTGTCTCTCCTCTGAGATTTGGGCCGGAGCCTTGGAAGGTTTCTCAATGCTCGTCGATTCCCTCGACCCACATCCCCCAACAAAGGTCACCAGTACCAATAGCACTAATAAAAGTAAATGTTTCATATCTATCCTTAAAGTTTTTACTGTTTACTGTTTACTGTTTACTGTTCACTATTTACTTGAGAGTACCGAGTACTTGTCTTCATTTTGGCAATTTCTTGGGAGAATATCAAGGGTCTTTTGTTCGTTGATTAAGCTGCCATTAAGCGTAAGCCCTCTTGTCTGTTCAAATCGATCTTTTGTCT
>Ga0208244_101767_pt1 | contig 10115 bp, 7 predicted proteins | sample SubbioCR12Aug_5A_FD_184828 | JGI IMG/M metagenome (GOLD analysis project Ga0208244, IMG submission 184828) | Serpentinite rock and fluid subsurface biosphere microbial communities from McLaughlin Reserve, California, USA - CR12Aug_5A (SPAdes) | ecosystem: Environmental > Terrestrial > Deep... | reverse complement strand
GGGCGTGCCGGCATAGATGACCGACGGCTCTCCCGAGACCAGCCCGAGCGCGAACGACCGGTTGTTGCCCGGTTCGGCGTCCGGGGATGCCTCGATCGTCGCGTCTATCCGGAGCAGCCCGGGCTGTGCGGCCAGAACCTCCAGGTCCACGCCGGTGCGGCCCGCGCGCAGGTTCATCTCCTGCGCAAGCAGCAGGACTCCATTGGCCCGCACCCGCAACTCGGCCTCGGCCGGCGCAGATGCGCGCAGGGTGACGGTGACCGGCACCCGCTCACCCACCGATATCTGGGCCGGCACCGTGACCTCCTCGACCAGGACGTCGGGCGCAGGATCGGATGCCATCGGCGCCACTACAAGCTCGATGCCTCGAGCCCGAAGCTCTGCAAGGGCCGGCGCCAGGTCTCCGGCGTTGGCCTGACCGTCGGTCAGCAGCACGAGCCGGCGTGCGGCCCCTGCGGGGAAGGCCGGAATGGCGCGCCGGATGGCCGCGGCTATGTTGGTGCCATCGGTTCGCGGCCGCGAAGCCATTGCCAGCCTGGGTTCCTCGGACGGCGCCTCTTCCAGTACGGCATCGGATCCAAAGGTCACCAATCCCACGCGCAGGCCGGGACCCGAGCGGGACCGCGTCTCGTCCAGGAACACGCGCATCCGCCGCGCGCCCGCCGGTCCAATGCTGTCGGAGCGATCGGCGGCCAGGATCACCGTCAGATCTCCCACCGCGGATGCAATCTCAATCCCGAAGAAGCCCATCACCAGAAGCGCGATCACGCCCATCCGGAGGGCCACCAGGCTCCCCCGCCGGCGCGGCCGGGGCGGCAGGCCGCGTGTCCACAGCCACCACTCCGCGGCGATCAGGACCGATGCGAGCCCAAGCAGCCACCGCGCCAACGGGAGTTGGGCCGGAAGTCGCTCCGACGCCACCGTGGCGCTGCCGAGAGGAGGTGCGACCACGAGTTCAGACTCGCGCCTATCCACCGCGGGCACCACCCAGCGCCGTTCCCAGCCGTTGGTTCGGAGGCGGTAGACGCCCACGCGGTCGAGGGGCGGCGGCATGAACATGCCGTCCCTGGCGAGCACCTGCCGGACGCCACCCGCGGGATCGTGCAGCCAGGCCTGACGCCAGGGACCGGCCAGCGCCACCGGCTCAGCACCCGGCGCAAGGAACAAACCGCCGCCGGCAAGCCAGTCCAGGGCGTTGGCGATCAGCACCGGAAAAGCAGCGTGAGAGGGAAGATCGCTGGCTGCCAGGGAGAACGGCAGCACAACGGCACGGATGCCCCGTCCCTCGTAGGCCCACACCAGGGGTACGTCGCCCTCGGCCAGCACGGCGCCGGCCTGGGGCCGGAGCGCAATGGCTCTACCCACGCGGACGCCGCGCAGATCAGCCATCCGCGTCACCCGGTGGGTGGCGGATACCGTGCGGACTACCTGATCGGCGGCGTCACCCTCGATGCGCGCGGGCAGGTTGACACCGACGGTGCCTATCAACAGATAGGCGCCCGGAGGCAGTTCGATCGGCGAAACCCCGTCGAGTACAACAACGTCGGCCCCTCCCCACTCCGAGGGCGCAACCCTGTCGGTGCGCGAAACCTCTGCGAGGGGCACCGCCCCCAGGGCCGCATCCAGCACCGGGTTGTCCTCTCCTGCAACGAGCACCCGCGGCAACCACTCCCGGCCGACCGCCGCCGCGGCGCGGTCGTCCGCGGCCAGCGCGTCTTGACCCTCCAGCGAAACCGCAACCTCGCCGCTGATCGCCCCCAGGGCGAAGACCGCGGTTTGGGGAGTCCCAGGAACGAGATCAAGGCTCCGGCGGGCGACGGTCTGTCCGCCTACGGCAACGACCAGCGCCCGATCAGGGAAACTCCCGCCGAAAGCCTCAACCCTTACCAGCAGACGCGTATGGCCAAGGGAGTCGGTACGCGCGTGCACCGCGGTCACCGCCGCGTTGGGCGCCCCGTGTCCGATCCGGTGCCAGCGCACCTGCGAATCCGGCGGGGGCCGATCGCTGAAGAGGTGCACCACCGCGGCGCGTCCGTGCGCACGCAGGCTGCCGGCCAGCGCCAGCGCCTCGGCGATCGAATCCCCGGCATCGGATGCCCGCAGGCCGTCCAGCGCCCTCCCCAGCGCGACGCGGTCGGTTGTAAGCTCGACGAGCAGCACAGGGCGGGCGCCCGCTGCGAGGAGCGCAGCGGGCTGGCGAGGAGCGAGCCCGGCCAGCAACGCCCGGGCCTCCTGCTGCGCCGCGGCCATTCGGCTGGGCCGGACGTCCGTCGCCTGCATGCTGGCGCTGGTGTCCACCACCAGGACCACCCCGCTGCCGGACAGGCCGTGGAACGCAATGGAAGGCCGGGCAAGCGCCAGCGCCAGGAGGGCGATCGCCAGCACCTGAAGCAGCAGTAGCAGGTTGCGCTCGAACCGGCGCACCGGCTTCCGGGCCGCCAGATCGCGCGCGGCGCGCTCCCACAGCAGCGTGCTGGGAACCACACGGGGCTCCCTGCGCGCACGCAGCATGTAGAGCAGGATCACCAGGGGGATGAGGATCAGCCACCAGAGCGCCGCGGGCGCGCCGAGCACCATCAGGCGATGAGTCCTCCCCTACGGAAGTAGCGGAGCACCAGGTCCTCGAAAGGAATCGAGGTGGACGCGCGCAGGTACTCCACCCCAAGCTTCAGAGCGGTCCGCTCGATCTCATCGAAGTACCGGTCCCGTGCGCGCGCGTAGGCGGCGGCGGATGCGGCATCCGCGGTGACCTCCACCGCGGAGCCGGTCTCGCTGTCCACCAGGCGCAGGTCGCCTTCGAGGACCGGCGTCAGCTCGGCATCGGAAAGCAGGTGAACGAGGAAGGGTTCGAAGCGGTGGTATCTGGCCAGACGCAATCCGGCCTCAACCCCGCCGGGGAACATCAGATCCGAGACCACGACCAGGATCCCGCGCCGCCGGGTACGGATCGCATACTCCTCCAGCGCGGATGCGAGATCGCTGGCGCCGGAGGGGACGATGCCCCCAAGGAACCGGAAGAGGGCACGGACGCCCGACCTGCCCCGGCGCGGCGCCAGCGTGCGGACCGCGCGGTCGCTGAAAGCCACCGCTCCCACTCGGTCCTGGTTGGCCAACCCAATGTAGCCGAGCGCGGCCGCGGTCCTGATCGCGTAGTCCAGCTTGGGGGGCTGTCCCCATCCCATTGACCGGCTGGAGTCCACGAACAGGTGCACGCTGATGTCCTCATCCTCGTTGAAGAGCTTGACGAAGAAGCGGTCCAGGCGCGAGTAGATGTTCCAGTCCACGTACCGAAAGTCGTCGCCGACCTGGTAAGGCCGATAATCGGCAAACTCTACTCCGCGGCCCATCGTCGCGCTGCGGCGCTCACCCCGGATGCCGCTTCGGTACAACCGGCGCGAGCGCAGCGTCAGGCGTTCCAGCCGCGCCAGGAACTCCGGTTCGAGCAGGAGCGGCGTCTCGGTCATGGACCCCAGGAGGCAGCCGGTGTGGGCGGGACCTCGGCCAGGATGCTGCGGACCACCTCGTCGGGATCCACTCCTTCGGCCTCTCCCTCGAAGTTCAGGATGAGGCGGTGCCGCAGCGCGCCCGGGGCAACGGCCTGAATGTCCTCTATGCTGGCATTGACCCTTCCCTCGGCCAGGGCGCGCACCCTGGCCCCAAGCAGCAGCGCCTGCGCCCCCCTTGGACTGCTGCCGTAGCGGACGTAGCGTCGGGCAAGGGAGCCTGCCGCCTCGTCGCCGGCATGGGTGGCTCGCACCAGCCTGGCGGCCAGCAGCCGGACGTGATCCGCAGCCGGCACCTCGCGCGCCAGCGCCTGCATCGCTTTGATCTCGGAGGCGGCTGCTGCCACGCTCGGAGCCGGCTGCGCAGAGCCCGCTGTCCGGTCCATGATCTCCAGCAGCTCAGTCAGCGTCGGGGGCTCCACCTTGAGCTTGAACATGAACCGGTCAATCTGCGCCTCGGGCAAGGGGTAGGTCCCTTCCATCTCGATCGGGTTCTGGGTGGCCAGGACCAGGAACGGTTCCTCCAGCGCATACGGACCGCCCGGCGCCGTGACGGTGCGTTCCTGCATCGCCTCCAGCAGCGCCGACTGCGTCTTGGGGGTGGCGCGGTTGATCTCGTCGGCCAGCACGATCTGAGAGAAGATGGGCCCCCGCTGGAACTGGAAGTAGCGCCGGCCGTCCGCGTCCTGCACCACCACGTTCGTGCCGATGATATCCGCGGGCATCATGTCGGGCGTGAACTGTATCCGCGAGTAGCGCAGATCCAGGCACTGGGCAAGCGTCTTGACCAACAGCGTCTTGCCCAACCCGGGGACGCCTTCCAGCAGCACGTGGCCGTTGGCGAACATCGCGTACAGCACGTGCTCGATCAATGTCTCGTGCCCAACTATGACCCGCTGGATCTCGCGGCGGATTGCGGCAAAGGTGGTCCGGAACGTAGCGGCATCCATCAACGCATCGTCTCCTCGTCCTCGCGCGGCCGTCTATCGGGACCCGGCCAACGCCTCGAAGTATCTGCGCACTATCTCACGGTATTCCGGTGGGATGCGCATGCGCGACATGTAGCTGTCGGCCTCAGCGCGCACCGCCCGACTTGCCGGCCGCGGCGCCGCCCGCACCTGCCCCTGCCTGCCGGGCCCCAGCATGTCCGAGGTCGCGGCACGGCCCTCGCCCTGCATCCCACTGATGCGGGTCTGAGGGCGTTCGCCCTCCAGTCGGGGAGTGCGCTCTCCCAGCCTGTCCTGGACCGCACCCTGCCCGGCGGCAGTCCCCTGGTTGGGACCCGGAGGCGGCTCCTGCTCGGACGCTCCCTCTCCCTCCTGGAGTTGCCGCCGCCCCGGCGCCGCGCCGCCCGGCTGCACAGCGGCCTGAGGCGGCGCTTCTGATTGGGTGGGCGCGCCGCTTCCGCCTCGCGCTATCCGGTCCGCGGACCTGCGCAGATCGCGCTGCGCCTGCGTCAATCCCTCTTCGTCGGCCAGCATCGCCCGGAGTTCCTCCAGGTCCACCGCGCCCTGCCGCAGCGCCTGCCTGGCCCCTGCGGCGTTCCCGGCGGCTGCCTGCCGCCGGGCAGCCGCAGCCTGCTCCCGCCCGTGGGTTGGAACCTCTCCCTCTCTCCCGCCTTCTGAGAGGGCTTCGAGCTGGCGCATCAGGGAACGGCGCTCCTCGGGCGAAGGGTTCTGCGCCAACCGCTCGGCGATCTCTTGGAACTGCCTGATCGTCCGGTCCAGGGCGGCGCGTTGGCGGAAGAGCTCCTGCGGCAGGAGCGGATCGGGCGTGGCCGGCCTTTCTCCTGACCGCTCGCGCCTTGCCCGCACCTGCCTGCGGGCGGCCTCGATCTCGCGGCCCAACGACTCGATGCGCGAGAGGGCCCCGAAGCGATCCAGCCTCTCGCGCTGAAGGTCCTCGCCCAGGCGCCGGAGCGAACCTGCCATGCGCCGGGAGGCCCTGGCACGGTCTAGACGCGCCTGGCTGTCCATCGCATCGGCCGTCCGCTCAATTCGGCGGCCTTCCTGGCGGATGGTCTGGGCCACCTGGCGCGCCGGCGTCCCGGGCACCGAAACCCCGGTAAGCAGCCAACCGACCGCGACCGTAAATGCGGCCAGCCCCACGGCGGCCCACATAGGGCGGCCGGGCAGCCACCCTATGCTTCGCGCGGGTGAGCGAACCGCTGACCAGCGCGCGGCATCGGCCACCACCGCGGAGGAAAGGACCGTGGGCGGAAGTGTTCCGGCCAACACCTCCACCGCGGTCGCCATCCGGTCGTGACCTGCGAGCCGATGGTCCAGGACCTGCGCGGCCGCGAGCGGCGGCACGCGCCAGAAGGCGAACAGCAGCAAGAAGGTGAACAGACCTACAGCCAGCCCCAGTCCGCACAGCAGGGCGTAGGGCAGGGTGAACGGGATCACGGTGCGCGCAAGCACCAGCGCCAGCACTACGAGGATCCAACTCAGCGCAACCCGACCGCTCCAGAACCAGGCGCGGCGCGCGGCCAGGCGCCGGCATGCACCCGCAACCGCATCGAGGACCTCGTTGCGCTCCAAGACACCCCGGTTCTCAATTGAAGCTGCCATGGTTGTGCCCTACGCGCCACGGCCCTCGGCCCGCGCCGCGTCCACCTGAACGGCGATCAGGCGAACGCCCAGGACCGAGATAGCCAGGCAGACCGTGCCTGCAACGCCCATCCACCATTGCCACCCACTGTGCACCAAGAGGTTAACCATGCGGATTGGACTGGCCGCCCACAACGGGTCGGGCAAAACCGCCGTCCCGCCGAACAACGCGGCCAGGGCTCCCCAGTGCACGCTGGTGCGGGCTATCTCCGAGTCGAAGCATCCTCCCAGCCAGGCCCCCCAAACCCCTGCGGACGTGGCGACGACCACGGTCAGCACTCCGGCCCAGGCGACGGTTTCAATCTGGCCCCCGCGCAAGGCGGCGCCCAGCACCACCAGCGGGAGCAGGATCGCGACCAGATAGAGAGCGTAGCCGGCGCTGGATTGCCACTTGCCGGCAGCTATGGCCCGCGCGGAAAACGCCGACATCGCCAGGTCCGGAACTCCCTTCTCGCCCTCCAGCGCCAACTCAGAGGAAGCGACGGCCGAGGATACATACGTAACCGCCAGCATCTGGACCGTCAGCAGCAGCGAGAGAAGCTCGGCGTCACGCAGCCCAAAGGCGCCTGATTCGGAGGGAAGCGTGAGCATCACCAAGACCCCACAGACCGCCAGCAGCGTAGTCTGTGTCCAGATACCCCGGGAGGTACCCAACCGTATTCGCAGATCCCCTCGGGCCACGGGGTTGATGCCTGGCATGGCCGCACCTCGGCCGCTGCTCACGGCGCAGAGAGAGGTACCAGTACAAGCTGCAACGGCTGCTCTGGTCGGTTGCCCCAGCTCAGTCCGCCCGAAGGGTCGCGGATCCAGCCGAGCAACCAGGCCGTCTCTTCCCTAATTATAGCACCGGCCTCCAGGCGCGCGAACGCCCATGCCAGGAGGGCGGGATTGGGGTCGGCGCGCTGGAGCCGTCCAGGGACCTGCCACCGCCGATCATCGAGGGCAATCCGCAACGCCGGCCCATTCGCCGGCCCCACCGCTGGAATCGCCTGGACCCTGCCGGCCGCGTACGCCCAGGCCGGCTCCAGTCTGTGGCCCGAGCGGTTGGCCACGGTGACCTCGGCCCCCTCGGGCGTCGCCGCATACGTCCCGGTGATCGCCAGCGGTACGATCGCGGTGCCGGTAAGAAGCACGCCCCTGGCGCCGCCTTCTATGGAGGTTTCCTCGGAGTGCACCACGCGAAGTTGGGCCGGGACAGACGGGCGCAGTAATAGATCACGTCCGCCGACCACGGCGGCGCCCTCACCGTCCACGTAAACCGGTCTGGCGGCCACCGCGAGCAAACCGTGGCCGGTTCCCGGCAACCCCTCGATCATGCTGGAGACGACTACGCCCGCCCCGGCCCGCCGGGCGAGCGTGGCCGTCCATGCCGCGGCGCCGGTGGCAACCGCCAACACCAGGACGGTCGCTAGCACGCTTGCAGGCCGGAGGCCCGCGAGGAACCGGCTGAGCCAGCGCACTGCCAGCACGTATGCAAGAACCAGCATCCCGATCGCCGCCTGGGTGCGCGGATGGGCGCCGCGATCCTGCGGCACCGTGGTCTCCAGGCCCGGCCCCACAGGCGGGAGGGCGCCTGCCAAAACCTGCTCCCATGCCTGCTCCTGGGTGGGCCGGCCGCGGTGCTCAGGCAGAGCGGCGTCGTGATCCCATACCGTTACCCTGCCTAGTCCCACGCCGCCGCCGGTGCGCGCCAGCAGGGGTCCCAGGGTCGGACCGCGCAGGTGGCGCAGGTCGTCTCCTGACGGCATTGCCAGCAGCCGGCCTCCTGACCACACCCACTGGAGAATCGCCCGGCGCTGCTCATCTGTAACCCTGCGCTCATCCAGGTCCCGTACCACCAGCAACCGAACCGCCTGGTAGGCCTGCCACACCGGCGGCAACGCCTCCGGTTCCACTTGGACCACCCCGAGGCCGGCCAGACGCGCCGCGACCCCCTCGATGCCCAACGGTTCGGCGGAGAGCACCGCCACGATCTCGTCCATGGGCTGCAGGCGCGGCAGAGCAAGCGACGCCACCTGCCCGAGCCGGTCGTGAAGGCGCACGTAGCCGGGCGAACGCGCATTGTAGAAGATGACCGGCACGAACACCCTCAGGCGGGCGCCCGGAGCCGCCCGTACCGGCACAGCGTAGCTCGTGCCGTCCTGGCCCAAGGGACCGGAGGTTTCAATCTGCAGCATTCCGTCCACGCCGCCGGGCGGTGCGACGAGATCAATCCACACTGGGGTCCAGGCGCCCAACCGCACTCGACCATCGTAGCCAAGGCCTGCGACGGCCAGCAGGCGGTCAGGCGCGGCACGGACGGGGACAGCCAACGCGACCACCGCCAGGACGGCGATGGCCGCAGATGTCACCCGGAAGCCCGATAAACCCGAGCGGTCTTTCCCTAGGACTTCCCAGAAGTGGCCGGCGTGGATGGCGGCGTGGCCCCAGAAGTACTGGCAGGGTCTTTCGGTGCGGCATCCCCGTTGCCGGAGGGCGCACTCTTCCGGTAGTCGGTGGTGTGAAACCCGCTGCCCTTGAAGATCAGGCCGACCGAAGAGTATACCTTCCGGGCGTCCCCGCCACACTGCGGACAACCAGGCGCGGGTCCACCCACAGGATGCAGTATCTCGAAGTCGTGCCGGCAGCGCGTGCAGCGATATTCATAGATCGGCATTTCGTCCCTCCAAGCCATTCGTGAACCGTTCTACGTGGCAATCCATAAGTATTAACGCGGAATCGCGCCTCTTTATTCTGGGGCCGATGGCCCTCAGCAGACCGGGTATCGTCCCTCGGCAAGATCCTGCGACAACTGTCGGATGTCCGCCAGCTCATAGTCGAGGATCTCGCGCACCCTTCGTTCCACCGCGCTGCGACGGGCGTGCCGCGCCAGCACGATCTGGGCCGCGGCTACCTTGGGCTGGTCCACGGGCGATCCGATCTGGCTGAGCAGCCACACGTAGACCTCTTCAATGCCGGGGACGTCATGGTAGATCTTGTTGGCCACCTGGTGCGTCAGGATCGTGTAGATCTTGCCGACGTGCGATACCGGGTTCTTGCCGGCTGCGGCCTCGGTCCCCATCGGGCGGTTCAGAGCTATCACGCCGTTGACCTTGTTCCCGCGCCCCACCTGGCCCGAGTCCCCACTCTCGGCGGAGGTGCCGGTCACGGTCAGGTACATGCCTCCGATTCCACGGCCGGGCTCGTCGAGCGTGTTCAGGTAGAGCTGCGCCTTGGTGAAGGACTGCGCCGTTGCCAGCCGGTCGGATACGGCCGCGTGCAGCTCGGCCTTCCGACGAATGTAGGTGGCCTCGCTGTCAACGAACCGGTCAACGAAGGCTACCGCCGCCGTCAGATGAAGCTCGTCCCCCTGCCGGAATCCCATCACCTTGATATCCTCCCCCACCTCGGGGAAGTGCTCCTTGAAGGTGCGGGAGTTCATCAGGCGCTCGATGTCCAGCACGGCTTGCTCGGTGGGCGTAAGCGGCGCGTAACCCACGGCCGCGGAGGTATCGTTGGCCACGGGCGCGCCCCCGCGCTGAAATATGTCAACCAGTTCCGGGGCGCCGGGCTTGATCTGGACGTCGTATGCTACGTGCTTCTCGGAGTCCACGAACCGCAGGTTCTCCCGAATCCATGCCTTGGCGGTGTCTACCGCGATCTCTTCTACCGGAATCTCCTCGCCGTTGGCAAAAGCGGTCGCCCGATCGCCGAAGATCAGCCGCATCGGCTCGGTTACGACGCCCCCGCCCAACCGGATCTCCGCGTTGCCGGCAACAAGGAACGCCTTGTCAATGTTGTGGTGCAGAATCCGGCCGAAGCGCTGAAGGTATTCACGGCTCAGCGCTATCGAGACCCGTTCCATGATCGCGTCACAGATCGAGTCGGGATGGCCGATCCCCTTGCGCTCCACGATCTCGACCTTGTGGCGACCGACGGGCGTGCGAGACAGGACGTCCACGGTTATGTTGCGCATTCCCACCCTCCTTGGCAGGCCCGGTGTGGGCCACGCGCCACACTATAG
>Ga0208244_101766_pt1 | contig 10117 bp, 9 predicted proteins | sample SubbioCR12Aug_5A_FD_184828 | JGI IMG/M metagenome (GOLD analysis project Ga0208244, IMG submission 184828) | Serpentinite rock and fluid subsurface biosphere microbial communities from McLaughlin Reserve, California, USA - CR12Aug_5A (SPAdes) | ecosystem: Environmental > Terrestrial > Deep... | reverse complement strand
CGCTAATCTACGCGAATTGGCGCGAATATGTTTTCAAAAACACTTTAATTCGCGTGGATTCGCGCGAATTCGCGGTTAAATCTTCTCTGCGACTTATTTCATGTATTTCTGGCACAGCACACTAGTCGCGTTTTATCGCTCCGATCCCCGGGAGTTCCGGAAGAATCAGTTTGCCATCCGAGATCGTCACACCGACGAAGGGATCATTTGTCGTCAGAACGTGTCCGTCCAGGTCAGCGTAGTCAATCAACGGCGATAGCTGTGCGGCCGCGGAAATTCCGATAGAGGTTTCGATCATGCATCCCATCATGATTTTCAATCCGCACGCGCGGGCAGTTGAAATCATCCGGTGGGCCTCACGCAAGCCAGTGCACTTCATCAATTTGATATTGATTCCGTCGAACACCCCCTGCAATCTCGGAACATCGTGAAGCCTGATGGAGTTCTCATCGGCAATCAGCGGAAGGTTCACGCGATCTCTCACCCATGCCGTTCCGATCAAGTCATCAGACGGCATCGGCTGTTCAACAAATTCAACTCCCTCCTGTTCGAGCCATTGGATTTTCTCAACCGCAAGCACCTTGTTCTTCCAACCCTCGTTGGCATCGACACGGAGCGGCTTCTTTGTAACTCTCCTGATGGTCCTCATGATTTCTTCATCGTTGTCCAACCCGAGTTTGATCTTCAGGATAGGATACTCCTCCGCCTCACGAACCTTTCGCTCGATGACTTCAGCACGATCAATCCCGATGGTAAAGGATGTGACTGGCGTGTTTGCTTTGTCGAGTCCCCAGTACCGGAACAGAGGGATGTTCAGCTTCTTGCCAATCCAATCGTGAAGCGCGATATCTACCGCCGCTTTGGCCGAAGAATTCCCCGGCGCCATTTTGTCCACATACTCCAGAATCGATTCGAGCTGGAACGGGTCATGAAATCGCCGGAGGTCGAGTTGAGAGAGAAACGATTGAATGGTATCCACAGATTCGCCGTACCGTTTGGACGGAGATGCTTCTCCGAGTCCGGTTATCCCCTCATGTGAGAGCTCGACAAGGACAACGGACTCAACGTCTCTTGAGCTTCGGGCGATTGTGAATGTGTGTTTGAGTTTCAGTTCAAATCTCGAAAACGAGAGTCGCATCGTCATATGCCCAGGTGATCTGCACAGTTATGGAGTTTGCTGGCCGTTGAAGAGCGCATCGACATACACACGGGCATCAAAGGGCTGAAGATCGTCGATCTTTTCTCCGACACCGACATATTTTACGGGAATCTTGAATTCCTTGCTGATTGCCAGAACGATCCCCCCCTTTGCAGTACCGTCGAGTTTAGTGAGGACAATGCCCGTAACGCCAACGGCATCTGTGAATTGACGGACTTGCTGGAGCCCATTCTGGCCCGTCGTCGCATCAAGAACAAGAAGAATCTCATGCGGCGCGCCGGGCATCTGTTTGTCAAGCACCCGCCTGATCTTCTTCAGCTCTTCCATGAGATTGGCCTTCGTATGGAGACGTCCTGCTGTATCGATAATTGCGACATCAACGTTGCGAGCCTTGGCTGATCCAACGGTGTCGAACGCAACCGCCGCCGGATCGGCGCCACGATTTTGCTGGACGATGTCTACGTTCGCTCGTCGGGCCCAGATTTCAAGCTGTTCATTCGCGGCGGCCCGAAACGTGTCTGCCGCACCAATCAGCACTCGATGACCTTTCTCACGAAATTGATTTGCCAACTTTCCGATTGTGGTCGTCTTCCCCGTTCCGTTGACCCCCACGACCATAATGACGAAGGGACGTTTCTGAACGTCTATCGTCACTCCTCCGCTTTCCGGTGAATGGCCGATTTGCAGGACTTTTGCGATCTCATCGCGGAGCAGGTGGGTGAGTTCAGACGAGGAAGCATATTTATCCTCTTTCACTCGTCGGAGGATGCTCTCGATGATCGTTCTAGTGGCCTCCACGCCAACGTCACCGCCGATAAGCGCTTCTTCCAGCTCATTGATCATCTCCTGGTCAATCGTACTCTTGGCCGTGACGATGCGCTGGACCTTCCCGATAAAAGATTCTCTTGTCTTCGTCAGGCCCGACTTGAATTTTTCGAACACATTTCCAAATCCCATAGAATCCCTACGCTGACACTTTCTTGCCGATGATCAATCGCTTGGCGTACACGCCCAACGACAGGAGCATAAAAACCACGCTGGCCCACAACAACACGATCTTCATTACTTCGAGACTCGGGATCTTGATCGTTGCCGTCACGAGAAGCAGCGCGATGACAGTGACGGTAACTTTCCCGAGCATATTCGATTGCGTAATGATCTTCTTTTCCCGACGAATATAGATTCCGCCAGCCACGATGAGCCCATCACGCGCGACAACAGCCAACAGGAACCAGAGAGGAAGATCACCCAAAATTACCAGGAAGAGCGCAAGGGTCCCCACTGCAATCTTGTCCGCCAGCGGGTCAATCACCTTTCCGAGGTCGGATACCTGATGCATCCGTCTCGCCAGATACCCATCGAGAAAATCCGTCGCGACTCCGATGAGAATTATTCCCACTACCCACAGTCGGTTATCCTCACCCTCCCCAAAAAGGAGGAAGGCAATCGGAATCATGAGGAGAATCCGGCTTGCACTGATCTTCGTGGCGAGCGTCCACTCCCATTTCGAATTCATTCGTCGTGCGCGTCTTTCGATATTTCCCGATCAATCTCAACCGGATAGTGACCGCTGAAACAGGCAGTGCAATAGTTGCTGCCGTTTTCGTGGGGGACGGATTCCAGGAGTTTTTCCATCGAGAGGTACGCGAGACTATCGACTCCAAGTTCCTGACGAATTGCCTCGATGTCCTGATCAAGCCGATTGGCGATCAGCTCTTCCCGGCTGGGGAAATCCATCCCATAGTGGCATGGAAACTTGATGGGGGGAGATGAAACACGGAAATGGATTTCTCGTGGCTCCGCCTCGCGAATCAGTTTCACAAGCTGCTTTGAGGTCGTTCCCCGCACAATCGAATCGTCGACGATCACTACGACCCGATCTTTGAGAACCCCCCTCACGGTGTTAAATTTCGTCTTTACTTTCAGCTCACGATCGTGCTGCATCGGCTGGATGAAGGTTCGCCCAACATAATGACTCCGGATCAGCCCAATTTCCAATCGGGTTTTCACATTCCGCTTAATACTCTGGCTGACAAATCCAAGAGTCGCAGTATTGCTGGAGTCCGGAACGCTGATGACGATGACCGGATCGTCCGCGTTTTCCGGAGTGATCGGTGATTCTTGGGCAAGGAGTTTTCCGAGTTTCCTCCGGACCTTGTCCACACTCTCTCCAAATATCCTGCTATCGGGCCTTGAGAAGTAGACGTACTCGAAAATACACTGATGGCATCCGCTCCGCGGAGTAGCGCTCCGAATCGAGCGCGGCGATCCGCTCGCCAATGCACTCTCGTCAATGATCAGGATTTCACCCGGTTCGATATCCCGAACAAGTTCCGCCCCGATAATGTCAAAGGCACAGGTTTCCGATGCGACCACAAATGAGCCATCGAGCCGGCCGAGCGAGAGGGGTCTGAATCCATGTGGATCGCGCGCAGCAATCAAACTTGAATCCGTGAGAATGACGAGCGAATAAGCCCCCTCGACAGTCTCGAGGGCCTCTTTGATTTGGAGGACCTGATCCTTCTCCTGACTCCGGGCTGTTAGATGGAGAATGATTTCGCTGTCAGAGGTGGATTGAAAAATAGTTCCTGCTGCCTCGAGACGTTCCCGCAACGTATGGAAATTCGTGAGGTTGCCGTTATGAGCGAGAGCGAGGTTTCCCCCTTTGTAATTGACCATGAAAGGTTGGATGTTCGCCTTGTTCCCGGTCGCTCCCGTTGTGGAATACCGATTATGCCCGATCGCCCCACTCCCCTTCAATACTGTCTTCAATGTCTCGTCATCTTTGAATATATCCGAGACGAGTCCAATTCCTTTGAATGCGTTGAATTTGGATTTCTTCCCTCCGCCTGCGAACTCGCTGGAGACGATGCCTGATGCCTCCTGTCCGCGGTGTTGAAGAGCATGGAGGCCATAGTAAGCCATAACTGCGGCTTCCGGGTTGCCGAAGATGCCAAATATGCCGCAGTTACATCTTGGCTTGTCGAGTTCTACCATGCGCAATCAGAGTCCGGCAAATGAATTCCTATAATAACAGCAAACTTACCAAATTTTTCGGGGGCAAACAAGAAATCCAGGTTTGCACCCCTGAGTCCAAATAAAAATGGAGAGATGCGGACTGCTCTCTCCATTTCATGGATCCAGAATCGATAACCGTGATTTCGGATCGTCAAAGATCAGCTCGTTCACTCAGAATGTCGCGGAGTGTCCCAGTGAAAAAGTCACATTGCTCCATTGTCACTGTGTATGGGGGAAGGAGCCTTATGACCGTGTCATTCGTGCAGTTTGCGAAAATTCCACGTCGCAACAACTCATCGACCACTGGCTGTCCGCTACTGGTAAGCTCAATCCCGAGCATGCAGCCTAATCCTCGAATTTCTTTGATCTGCTTGGAGAACGTTCCCTTCATTGTGTTCAGCGCCGTGCTCAGATATTCTCCGATTTTTGCCGCTTGTTTCATCATCCCGTTATCCATCACGGTTTCGACGACCGCACAACCTGCCGCGCACGAAACAGGATTGCCGCCAAACGTGCTGCCATGAACGCCGTAGGTAAACACATCCGCAACCCGCTCGTTCCCAAGGAATGCTCCGAGTGGGAGACCACCGCCGATGGCTTTGGCAAGTACGACGACGTCAGGTTCTATTCCGAAGTGTTCACATGCGAGAAACCGCCCCGTGCGCCCCATCCCCGTCTGAATTTCATCAGCGATCAGCAGGAATCCGAATTGCTCCCGCAGCTTAACAAGTTCGGCCGCAAACCCGGCCGTTATTGGATTGACGCCCCCTTCCCCCTGGATCGGTTCGAAAACAATTCCAAGCGTTTGTGAGTCGATTCGTTTTCGCAATCCCTCGATATCGTTGAATCGCAGATGCGACGTGTTCGGGAGAAACGGTTCGTACCCATCTCGATATTTGGCGCGTTCCGTGAGCGAGAGGGAGCCCATCGTTCGTCCGTGAAACGAATTCGACAGTCCAATCAGATCGATCTTGTTGCTGTGCTTTCCCCATTTTCGGGCGAGCTTGATCGCCCCTTCCATGGCCTCCGTACCGCTGTTGGTGAAAAACAGCCGCTTCATGCCGCTGGCATCGATCAGCCTCCGCGCCAGTCTGACCTGTGTCTCCTGAACAAAGAAATTCGAAAGATGGAGGTACTTGCCGACTTGTTCCTGTATAGCCTGATTGATCCTGGGGTGATTGTATCCGAGGGCATTTACCGCCAAACCGCCGAACAAGTCAAGGTATTGTTTTCCATCACGATCGTACAGAACACATCCGTCCCCACGTACAATGTCAACACCGAGCCGTTTGTATGTTCGGAAAAACACCTGTTCTTCCTGGGCGAACAAATCTTGCGTCACGAATTTTCCCTGTCTATGAGGTGAAGAAATATCTTATGGAGTAGCTTCACTTTCTGTTTGAGCTGATTCCTGGTGCCGTTGTTCTCGATCACTACATCCGCGAGTTTCAATTTCGCAGCGACAGGCCATTGGGCCTTTTGTCTGCGGAGGATATCTTTAGCTGAAAATCCGCTGCGTTTGTTCGCACGGCCTTTCCGCTTCTGAATATCTGTGTGCACGACGACGACAAGATCAAGATATCGGTCCAGACCAGCCTCAAAGATCAGCGCTGCTTCGACAACAGCGATCTTTTTGCTTTGCCGTTCTAATCGGTTGAGTTCACGAATGATTTGGCGTTCGACGACAGGATGAATAATGGCATTCATCCGGCGAACCAGCCTGTCGTTGCCAAAGATGGAATCGGCGATGTATTGCCTGTTCAGCTTGCCGCCACTGGTATATGCCTGTCGACCAAGCAGACGGCGGATCGCGGATCGGATTCGTGGGTTTGTTTCAGAGAGTGATTTCGCAATCTTATCGGCATAGAGAACGGGAAGTCCAAGGTCCTCAAAGAACTGACAGACCGTAGTTTTGCCGCTTCCGATTCCGCCTGTCACGCCGATCCGTAGCATGCGCATCTTCACTGAAGGCGAGAGATGAGGTTGGTGAGGGGAAATCGCGTTCGGTTCGTCATTTACTACTTTGCGATAGCGACGGAGCGGAATTCACGAATAACAGTGACCTTGATTTGTCCGGGATACTCCATCTCGTGTTGGATCCTGGCGGCAATATCCTGAGAAAGTTGATCAGCCGCAGCGTCATTAACGAGTTCATGATTCACGATGACGCGGACTTCTCTTCCCGCCTGGATCGCGTAGCTATTGACGACCCCATTGAACGATTTGGCCACATTCTCCAGTTTTTCAAGGCGCTTAACATATCCTTCCACAGATTCACGTCGTGCCCCCGGTCGTGCTCCGCTGACGGAATCCGCTGCCTGCAAAAGGCTCGCGATAGGATGCTCCATGGGGATATCTTCGTGATGCGAACCCACCGCATTGCAGACGATTGGATGCTCGTCATATTTTTTGCACAGTTCATAGCCGATCAGCGCGTGTGGGCATTCGACGCTCTTTTCCACGGTCTTCCCGATATCATGCAACAGACCAGCCCGCTTGGCCATCACCGGATCGAGTCTCAGTTCAGCCGCCATGAGTCCCATCAGATAGGAAACCTCGATGCTATGTTGAAGCAGATTTTGGCCGTAGCTTGACCGGTATTTCATTCTCCCGATATGCCGGACAATTTCCGCATGTGCTCCGTGAAGTCCGACTTCCATGAGGGTGTTTTCTCCCACGCGCACAACTTCTTCCTCGAGCTCCGTCCGCACTTTTTCGACCACCTCTTCGATCCGGGCCGGATGAATGCGCCCATCTGCGATGAGTCGTTCCAGTGCAACTCGAGCGACTTCTCGACGAAATGGGTCAAACCCCGATAGGATAACGGCTTCCGGTGTATCATCTACAATAACGTCTACCCCTGTGGCAGCTTCAAAGGCACGAATATTCCTTCCTTCGCGACCGATGATTCTGCCTTTCATTTCATCCCCCTCGAGGTTTAGAACGCTAACCGTAGTTTCAACGGTGTGATCCGCCGCTGTTCGTTGGATCGCCTGAATGATGATTTTCTGTGCCTCGAGTCGGCACTCTTCTTTTGTCCTGTCCCTGATCTCTTTCAGAGCTTGTGAGGCCTCGCTTTTTGCGACCTCAATCAAATTGTCGTGCAAATATTTCTTTGCCTCTTCTCGCGTGAGCCCTGAAACACGCTCAAGGCGAACATTCTGCTCTTCGATGAGCCGGGCCAGTTCTTGGGTGCGCTCATCCAGGCGCGTCTGCCTTTCGCGCAACTCCAATTCGATCGTTTGGATCGACCGTTCCTTCTTATTCAACAAGTCCAGCTTCTTATCGACATTCTCTTCGCGGGTCAGAAGCTGTTTTTCGAATGATTGAAGCTTGCTCCGCTTTGATTGAATATCGCTGTCGAAGTCTTTCTTTTTCTTATACCACTCATCTTTGACTTCGAGGAGTTTTTCGCGTTTCAGTGCATTCGCGTCACGTTCACCATCCTCGACGATGCGCTTCGCCCGCTCTTCGGCACTCGCAATTTTGTTCTTGCCCAACCAGACGTTGAGGTACCAGCCAGCCGCAAAGCCAAGTCCGATAATCCCAACGATCACAGGGACGAGGGTAGTTAGTTCATTCATGATCTTTGTACCTTCTCCAAAACAAATACCGCACGCGCATGCCCCATATCAATGGTGTATTAGAAGAACCTCTTCTCTAACACGGTGGGTGCCTGCCCAAGCATTTCACACTTCCACCAGCCTCGCTCTTCCTGATAAATCAGGAGTCATCGCGCAAGCCCCGTGCTGTGACGGTCGTGGCCTGTGCTCCACGCTTGCGAGTCAAGCTCCCTATTAAAGCAACTTGTCAGGTTCTTTAATAAGTTATTGATAGCGGCAAACGGTGCGGCATTAAACTTCTTCCGCCGGTCAACAAACAAAGAACGCCTGGGATGTTACGAGGGTTCCGACTCGGCGTTATCGTCGAGACAATTGTCGAGATAGTTCGAGAGCTTCGTGAGTTCAGAGTGCAAATGTTCGGAAATCTGTAGATGATTTTCTCGTTCCCGCATCAAATCCTCAGAGATGTTCAATGCGGCGAGTACGGCTACGGTCAGCGGCGGCTGCTCAGGGATTTTTTCATGAATTTTGCTGAGCATGGCGTCGACGTGCGATGCGATTTGTTTGGTTTGGCTCTCATCTTCCCCCCGCAATGGATACTCTGAGCCAAATATCTTGACCTTAATGCTCTTGCCGTTCATCTTCACTTTCGTCTTGAATGAGAGTCTCTTTGCCTGGAATATGAAGCACCACAAAACCGTCTGCGCGAAGCACGATTAGAGTCGTGAATTCAACTTTGCTATCAGTTCCTTAATCCTAAGGACAAACGCCTCCTTTTCCTCCTTCGTGAAAAAGCCACTTCCGTTTGATTGTTCTTTTTGAAGCTTCGAGCGGGTTTGCTCGAGTTCGGCCTTGATATGCTCAAGGTCTTTTGTAAGGGCGCCTTGTTGCCCTTCATACTCCCCGATCCTGGACCGGAGGGTTCGGTTCTCTTCCTTCAGCCGAACGACGAGATCCGATATGCGGCGAGCCTTCTCCCACAAATGCACAAGAGAAGACTCAACGACATCTTTCTTGATTCCTGCAGTTACCTCTGGCTCCACAGGCGTATCAGTCACACATGTGCTCCTTCAGGGTTGCGGTTTGCCCTGCGCACCCAAATCAGGAACGGAGCGTTGCCCCCAGCTCGGTCCGGAGTGTGCTTACAATCTCTTGAACCAGTCGGTTCACCTCAGCGTCCGTCAGGGTCTTCTCGGTCGGCTGGAATTTGACGGTGACCGCCATGCTTTTCTTCCCTTCGCCTATCTTTTCTCCCACATACACGTCGAAGAGGGCGACATCCGTCAGCAACGGTCCCCCCGCCGAATAAATCAGTCTCTCCAACTCCCCAAATGGAAGTTCGATCGGCACCACAAAGGCGAAATCCCTGACAACCGACGGATAGCGTGGCAGTGTTGAAAACGTGCGGTCAGTTTGACGAAGACCGGACATTTTGTCCAACAACAACTCGCAAAGAAAGACATCCTGACCGATCTCATATTCAGTCAGGACATCCCTCTTGATCATTCCAAGGAAACCTACGTAAGTGTCTTGAATTTCAACGTCTATGTTATCGACACTTAAAGGTTTGTGGTTATCATAACAAATAAAGCGGTATTTGTCAAGGAAAAACTTGGAAAGGAAAGCCTCGACCACACCCTTCACTTCAAAGATATCCGCTGACCGGGGTTCAGCTCCGTAATGCTGAGGCAATTCTTTGCCCGTTGCAACGAGCAAGAGCCTGTGCTCCTCAATGAATCCGGAAAGAGGGGTCGGAATATTTGACGTTGCGCGCGAATAGGTGCGCCCCACTTCAAACATCCTCAAGTCTTTCTGTGACTGATTAAGATTTTCTCGAATCACCCGGAGTGCGCCAGGGATCATGCTCGTTCGCAAGGCCGCCATCTCGACACTTACCGGATTGAGTACCGCAACGGTCGGTTCTCCGGGGAGTGCCGCGTCCTTCTGGTTGAGCAGACTATTGGAGATCATTTCATTGAATCCAGCCCCTTCCCAATAGGTTCTCACCTGATCAAGAAAATCCGGTTCCTCAGACCGTTGCGAGAATCGAACGGCACCGCGTGTCTTTATTTCGATCTTGTCGTATCCGAAAAGCCGTGCGACCTCCTCGATCAGATCTATCTCTGCATTGATATCGTTTCGATAGCTGGGTATGGACACCTCAAGTTCATTTTTTGCACCGAGTTTGCTCTGAAATCCTAACCTCCCGAGAAGCGAACGGATTTCCCGCGATGTTAGGTTTGTTCCAAGAACGTCATTCGTGCGTTTTGGTCGGAGCGCACACTTCTTCTCCCGCATCTTTGAAGGGTAGACATCGATGATCCCATGGAGAATCTCTCCCCCGGCAATTTCCCGCAGCAACTCGGCCGCCCGGTCC
>Ga0208244_101765_pt1 | contig 10118 bp, 10 predicted proteins | sample SubbioCR12Aug_5A_FD_184828 | JGI IMG/M metagenome (GOLD analysis project Ga0208244, IMG submission 184828) | Serpentinite rock and fluid subsurface biosphere microbial communities from McLaughlin Reserve, California, USA - CR12Aug_5A (SPAdes) | ecosystem: Environmental > Terrestrial > Deep... | reverse complement strand
CGAGGATGATGACCGGGATGCCGGCATTGAGGAAGTTCATGCTGATGCCGCCGCCCATGGTGCCGGCGCCGATCACCCCCACCTTGCCGATCTTGCGCGTCGGCGTGTCCGCCGGCACGTCGCCGATTTTGGAGGCGGCGCGTTCGCCGAAGAAGGCGTGGCGCAGGGCCTTCGATTCCGCCGTCTGCACGAGATGGACGAAGGCCTCGCGCTCCACCTTCATGCCCTCGTCGAAGGGCATGGAAGCGGCGGCGGCGACGGCGTCGACGCACTTCAGCGGTGCGGGGAAATTCTTCGCCACGGCACCGACCATGTTGCGCGAGAACTGGAAGAAGGCCTCGGCGTTCGGGTAATCGATCTTCAGGTCGCGCACGCGCTTGAGCGGCCGCTTCTCCTTCACCACCTTCTCGGCGAAGGCCAGCGCGCCGGCCTGCAGGTCGCTCTCGACGAAAGCGTCGAAGAGCGGCGTGCCCTTGAACTGCTCGGAGGGCACGATGGTGCCGGAGACGATCATGTTGAGTGCCGCTTCGACGCCGATCAGGCGCGGCAGGCGCTGCGTGCCGCCGGCGCCGGGCAGGATGCCGAGCTTCACTTCGGGCAGGGCGATCTGCGCGCCGGCCACGGCGACGCGGAAATGGCAGCCGAGGGCCAGTTCCAGGCCGCCGCCCATGCAGGCGCCGCCGATGGCGGCGATCACCGGCTTGCCGGCGCCTTCGACAACGCGGATCACGGTATGCAGGCTGGGTTCGGCCAGCGCCTTGGGCGAGTTGAACTCGCGGATGTCGGCGCCGCCGGAGAAGGCCTTGTCGGTGCCGATCAGCACGACGGCCGAGATCTTCGGATCGGCCAGGGCCAGATCGAGGCCGGCGACGATGCCGCTGCGCAGATCGAAGCCGAGGCCATTGACGGGCGGGTTGTTCATGGCGATGACGGCGATGGCGCCGTGCGTCGAATAGGCTGCTTGGGTCATTTTTCCAGTCCTATGGCTTACTGATAAACGGAGTACGGGATGGCACTTATCCCGTCATTCCCGCGAAAGCGGGAATGACGGGGTGGTCACCTGCATCGGCAATCTTCGATAGTTTCGCTATGCGGAACAGTATTTCGATTTACCAGAAAGCATGGTATCTTTCGAAGCGTCATTTGTAAACCTTATAAGAGAACTTCCCCCATGCAGAACAGAGACAAGCTCTATATCGACGGCCGCTGGACGACCGCATCCAGCACAAAGACCCTCGACGTCATCAACGCCTCCACCGAAGAGGTGATGGGACGCATCCCCGAAGGCGACTATGCCGACGTGCAGGCCGCCGTTTCCGCCGCACGCCGCGCCTTCGACGGCTGGGCCGCCACCCCCGTGGCCGAGCGCGCCGCCTTCCTCAAGAAGATCCAGGAAGGCCTCAAGGCCCGCGCCGACGACATCGCCCGCACCATCGCCGGCGAAGTCGGCATGCCGCTCAAGCTCTCTGCGATGATCCAGGCCGGCTCGCCCATTGGCACCTTCGGCCTGTATTCGCGCATGCTGGCCGACTTCGCCTTCGAAGAGAAGGTCGGCCACTCGCTGGTGCTGCGCGAACCGATCGGCGTCGTCGCCGCCATCACGCCGTGGAACTATCCCCTGCACCAGATTGCCGCAAAAGTCGCGCCGGCGCTGGCCGCCGGCTGCACCGTGGTGCTGAAGCCCTCGGAAGTCGCGCCGCTCAATGCCTTCATCCTCGCCGACGTCATCGACTCGGTGGGGCTTCCGGCCGGCGTGTTCAACCTCGTCACCGGCACCGGCCCGGTGGCCGGCGAGGCGCTGGCCACCCACCCCGAGGTGGACATGGTCTCCTTCACCGGTTCGACGCGGGCCGGCAAGCGCGTCTCGGAATTGGCATCGCAGACGGTCAAGCGCGTCGCCCTGGAACTGGGCGGCAAGTCCGCCGCAGTGATCCTCGACGACGCCGACCTCGCCGCCGCCGTGCGCGGCACGGTGAACGCCTGCTTCCTCAATTCCGGCCAGACCTGCACGGCGCACACGCGCATGCTGGTGCCGGCGTCGCGCTACGACGAGGCGGCCAAGCTCGCCGCGGAGTCGGCGGCCAGGTTCACCGTCGGCGATCCCTTCGTCGAGACGAGCAGGCTGGGGCCCCTGATCTCCGCCGCCCAGCGCGACCGCGTGCAGGACTTCATCCGCACCGGCATCGCCGAGGGCGCCGAACTGCTCTGCGGCGGCCCCGACGCCCCGGCCGGACTGACGAAGGGCTATTACGTGCAGCCGACGGTGTTCGGCCGCGTCAAGCCGGGCAGCACCATCGAGCAGGAGGAGATCTTCGGCCCGGTGCTGTCGATCGTCACCTACCGGAACGAGGATGAGGCCGCACACATCGCCAACGGCACGCCCTACGGCCTCGCCGGTGCGGTGTGGGCCGGCAGCGACGAGCGCGCCATCGCCTTCGCCCGCCGCCTGCGCACCGGCCAGGTGGACATCAACGGCGGCGCCTTCAATGCGCTGGCCCCCTTCGGCGGCTACAAGCAGTCGGGCAACGGCCGCGAGCTGGGCAAGTACGGCCTCGAGGAGTTCCTCGAGTACAAGGCGCTGCAGTTCAAGCCGGCGCCGAAGATATAAACCAACAAAACCGCATTTGACGCAAAGGACGCAAAGACGCAAAGACGCAAAGCCCGCAAAGCCCGCAAAGCCCGCAAAGAAAACCATAAGTCATCCGTCGATCTTCTTTGCGTCCTTTGCGTCTTTGCGATCTTTGCGTTTGAAGAGGTCTTTTATAGGAGAACAGCATGCTCAAGCTCTGCGGCTTCGCCATCAGCAACTACTACAACAAGGTCAAGCTGTCCCTGCTGGAGAAGGGCGTCCCTTTCGAGGAGGAGCCGGCCTATCCCTCGCAGAAGGATGAGTTCCTCGATCAGTCGTCGATGGGCAAGGTGCCCTTCCTGCGCACCGAGCGCGGCGTGCTGACCGAATCGCAGGTGCTCACCGAGTACATCGAGGACAGCCATCCCGAGCCGGCGCTGTATCCGCAGGACGCCTTCGAGCGCGCCCGCTGCCGGGAACTGATCCAGCACCTCGAACTGCACCTCGAACTGCCGGCGCGCCGGCTCTATGGCGAAGCATTCTTCGGCGGCAAGGCCTCAGACGAGACCAAGCAGGAGGTGGAGAAGCTGCTCAACAAGGGGCTGCGCAGCCTGAAGCACCTGGCGCGCTTCGCGCCCTACATCGGCGGCAGCACGTTCACCCACGCCGACTGCGCGGCCTGGGTACACCTGCCCCTGGTGTCGCAGACGACGAAAATCATCTACGGCCGCGACATGCTCGAGGAAGCCCTGCCTCAGGCCAAGGCCTACGTCAGGATGATCGGCGAGCGGCCGCACGCTCAGGCGGTCAACGCCGCCCGCAAGGCGGCATTCGAAGCCCGCGCGGCAGCCAAGGCCGCGAAATAACACCCTTACTCCGGAGCCGCATCATGGATCTGAACTACACCCCCGAAGAACAGGCCTTCCGCGCCGAAGTGCGCAAGCTCGTCGCCGCCATCCTGCCGGCCGACATCAGCGCCAAGGTGAAGGGCGGCAAGCGCCTCGCCAAGGATGACTTCGTGCGCTGGCAGAAAGCGCTCCACGAAAAAGGCTGGGGCGCGACGATGTGGCCGACGAAGTTCGGCGGCACCGGCTGGTCGGCCGTGCAGCAGCACATCTTCGAGGAGGAATGCGCCGAGGCCGGCGCGCCGCTTCAGTTGCCTTTTGGCCTGAAGATGGTGGCGCCGGTGATCATGGCCTTCGGCAGCAAGGGGCAGCAGGATCACTTCCTGCCGCGCATCGTCGACGGCACCGACTGGTGGTGCCAGGGCTATTCCGAGCCGGGCTCCGGCTCCGACCTCGCCTCGCTCAAGGCCAAGGCTGAACGCCAGGGCGACGATTACGTCGTGAACGGCCAGAAGACCTGGACCACCCTGGGGCAACACGCCGACTGGATCTTCTGCCTGGTGCGCACCAGTTCCGAAGGCCGCCAGCAGGAGGGCATCTCCTTCCTCCTCATCGACATGAAGACGCCGGGCATCACCGTGCGGCCGATCATCATGAACGACGGCGAGCACGAGATCAACGAAGTCTGGTTCGAGGACGTCAAGGTCCCCATGCAGAACCTCGTCGGCGAGGAAAACAAGGGCTGGACCTACGCCAAGTTCCTCCTCGGCCATGAGCGCACCGGCATCGCCGGCGTCGGCCGCTCCAAGGCGGCGCTGCATCACCTCAAGGATATTGCCCGCAGCGAGCTGTCCTGCGGCAAGCCGCTGATGGAGGATGCGCGCTTCCGCGACCGCATCGCCCAGGTCGAGCTGGAACTGATGGCGCTGGAGATCACCAACATGCGCGTGCTCTCCGCCGAGAAGGAGAAAAAGGCGCCAGGGCCGGAAGCCTCGATCCTCAAGATCAAGGGCTCGGAAATCCAGCAGACCATCGCCGAACTGCAGATGCAGGCGCTCGGCCACTACGCCCTGCCCTGGCTGCCCGAGGCGCTCGATGCGGCGTGGACCGGCGAGCCGGTCGGCGCCGATTACGCCGCGCCGCTCTCCGGGCATTACTTCAACTACCGCAAGACGACCATCTACGGCGGCTCCAACGAGATTCAGAAAAACATCATCGCGCAGATGATTCTGGGACTTTGACAACGGCAGCTCGTCACTCCGGCGAAGGCCGGAGTCCAGTATGGCGGGAGGCAAGATGACGACGGCTGCACTGGATTCCGGCTTCCGCCGGAATGACGAAAGCGTATAAGGACTGAAAATGGACTTCAACTACACCGACGAACAAAACGCACTGCGCGACACCCTCGCGCGCTTCATCGCCAAGGACTACGGCTTCGAGCAGCGCCGCGCCCTGGCGAAATCCGACACCGGCTTCAGCCGCGACCACTGGAAGCAGTTTGCCGAGCTGGGCCTCACCGCACTGCCCTTCGCCGAGGATTTCGGCGGACTGGGCGGCAACGCCGTCGACACGATGCTGGTGATGGAGGCCTTTGGCCGCGGCCTGGTGCTCGAGCCCTATCTCGCCACGGTCATCGTCGCCGGCGGCCTCATCCGCGATGCCGGCAGCGACGCGCAGAAGGAAGCCCTGCTGCCCTCAATAGCGAGCGGCGAACTGATGATGGCGCTGGCCCACTACGAGCCGGGCACCCGCTACGAAGTCAGTCGCGTCGATACGGCGGCGAAAGCCGATGGCAACGGCTGGAAGCTCAGCGGCGCCAAGGGCGTGGTGCTCGGCGGCGGCGCGGCGGACAAGCTGCTCGTCTCGGCGAAGACCGGCAAGGGGATTTCGCTCTTTCTGGTGGACGCCAAGGCGGCCGGCCTCACCGTGCGCAGCACCATGACGCAGGACGGCGGCCGCGCCGCGGAGATTCAATTCGACAACGTCGCCGTCGGCGCGGACGCCCTGGTCGGTGCCAAGGACGGCGCCCTGCCGGCCATCGAGCGGGCGCTCGACTACGGCATCGCCGCGCTGTGCGCCGAGGCCGTCGGCATCATGACGGCGCTGAACGAGGCGACGCTGGAATACCTGAAGACGCGCAAGCAGTTCGGCCAGCCCATCGGCCGCTTCCAGGCACTGCAGCACCGCATGGTGGACATGGTCATCGCCACCGAGCAGTCCCGCTCCATGGCGACGCTGGCGGCGGTCAAGGCCGATTCGACGGACGCCGCCGAGCGCCGCCGCGCGATCTCCGCCGCCAAGGCCTACGTCGGCCAGCAGGCGCGCTTCGTCGGCCAGCAGGCGGTGCAACTGCACGGCGGCATGGGCGTGGTGGACGAGTTGAATGTCTCGCACTGGTTCAAGCGCCTGACCCTGATCGACCTCACCTTCGGCAACACCGACCACCACCTCGGCCTGTTCAGCGACACCTTGCTGGCGGCGTGACCGAACCGACAGAAAGGAGCACAGCATGAGCGAACATGTCGTGACGACGCTTGAGGACGGCATCCTGCGCATCGAGATGCGCCGGCCGGAGAAGAAGAACGCCCTCACCGGCCCGATGTACGCCGCCATGGCCGACGCGCTCGAGCGCGCCGCGCGCGAGGACGCCGTGCGCGTCGTCCTCATCCACGGCCAGCACGAGGTGTTCACCGCCGGCAACGACCTCGCCGATTTCCTCAACGGCCCGACGAGCGATCCCGACCGGCCGGTGTTCCGCTTCCTGCGCAACATCGCCGCCGCACCCAAGCCCCTGATTGCCGCCGTCACCGGCAACGCCGTCGGCGTCGGCACCACCATGCTGCTGCACTGCGACCTGGTCTACGCCGGAGAAAGCGCCCGCTTCCAGTTGCCCTTCGCGAACCTCGCGCTGTGCCCGGAGGCCGCCTCCAGCCTGCTGCTGCCGCGCCTCGCCCGAAGCCAAGGAGGCCTTCAGCGCCTTCCTGGAAAAGCGCAAGCCGGATTTTTCCAAATTCAAGTGAGTCCTCCATGAGCAAGCACAACAAATACTACTGGGAGGATTTCCCCGTCGGCTCCGTCACCGAGTACGGCGGCGTCACGCTGACGAAGGAAGACATCATCCGCTACGCCAGGGAATTCGACCCGCAGCCCTTCCACATCGACGAGGAAGCGGCCAAGCACTCCCAGTTCGGCGGGCTCATCGCCAGCGGCTGGCACACCTGCAGCCTGTGCATGCGCATGATGTGCGACGCTTACCTGCTCGACTCCGCGAACCTCGCCTCGCCCGGCGTGGAGAACATCCGCTGGCTGAAGCCGGTGCGGCCCGGCGACACGCTGCACGTGCGCAGTGTCGTGCTGGAAGCGCGCCCGCTGGAGAGCAAGCCGCACATCGGCCTGATGCGCAACCGCTGGGAAGTGATCAACCAGAACGGCGAGGAAGTCATGCAGATGGAAGGCTACGGCATGATGCACCGGCGTTCGCACCGCAAATGAAAATCCACGTCCTGCTGAAAAAGGAAGAGCTCGACGCCCAGCGCCTGCCGGGCAAGACGGTGATCGTGCTCGACATCCTCTTCGCCACCTCCAGCATCGTCGCCGCCCTCGCCCACGGCGCCGCCGAGGTGATCCCGACGCTCGACGCCGCGTCGGCGCAGGCCGAGGCGGCGCGCCACCCGGCCGAAACCTGCGTGCTCTCCGGAGAACTCAACGCCGACACCCTGCCCGGCTTCGTGCATCCGACGCCGCTGGCCCTTCTGGCGGAAAACCTCGAAGGCAAGACGCTGGTGTACTCCACCACCAACGGCACGGTGGCGGTGGCCAAATCACGCGAGGCCGACCACGTCTACGCCGCTGCCCTGCTCAACGCCGAGGCGGTGGTCGCGCACATCGCGCGGCACCATGCCGACGAGACCGTGCTGATCGTCTGCTCCGGCTCGGCCGACAACTTCAACCTCGAGGACTTCTACGGCGCCGGCTACCTCGTTTCGCTCTTCGCGCGCGAACAGAACGGGCACGAATTTTCCGACGCCGCCCTCGCCGCCCTGCTGCTGCACGAGAAATGCGAGGCCGGCGAATGCCTGCGCCGCGCCCGCGTCGGCCGCATGATGCTGGCGCGCCGGCTGGACGACGAGATCGACTTCGCCGCGCAGAAGAGCCTCTACGACGTCGTGCCCAAGCTCGACGGCAAGCGGTTGGTGGCGGCGTCGCTCCGCCGTTCGCCCTGAGCCTGTCGAAGGGCCAGCCTTCCCGCTCATGGTTCGACAGGCTCACCACGAACGGGAAGGCTGCACTCAATCAAACACTCAGTAGCCAATGTCATGCTGCAGCACCACTACATAGACTTCGACGACGTGCGCCTGCACTACGTCGACGCCGGCGACGGCCCGGTCATCCTCTTCGTGCACGGCTTCCCGGAGTTCTGGTACGCCTGGCAGAACCAGCTCGAAGAATTCTCGCGCGACCACCGTGCCGTGGCCGTGGACATGCGCGGCCACAACCTCTCCGGCAAGCCGGCCGACATCAAGGCCTACCGGCCGAAGCATCTCGTCGCCGACCTGCGCCGGCTGATCGACCACCTCGGCGGCCGCCCCTGCATTGTGGTGGCCCACGACTGGGGCGGCGCGGCGGCGTGGAACCTGGCGGCGGCACATCCCGAGACCATCGAGAAGCTGGTCATCATCAACTCGCCGCATCCGGTCACTTTCGCCCGCAAACTGCGCGACAACCCGGCGCAGATCGAGGCCAGCGCCTACATGAACTGGCTGCGCCGCCCCGGCGCGGCGGGGAAGCTCGCCGGGAACGACTGCGGGCGGCTCGCCGCCATGCTGTCGAAATCGACCACCGATCCGGCCTGGCTCAGCGAGGATCTGCTCGCGCGCTACCGCGAAGCCTGGCTGCAGCCGGGCGCGCTCGATGCCAGCCTGAACTTCTACCGCGCCTCGCCGCTGCATCCCGCCACGCCGGAAGAACCCGGCGCTTCAGGCCTCGACCTCAAGCCGGAGGATTTCACCGTGCGCGTGCCGACGCTGGTGATCTGGGGCGAACGCGACACGGCGCTCCTGCCCGGCCTGCTCGACGGCCTCGAGGCGATGGTGCCGAAGCTCACCGTAAGGCGCATCCCCGACGGCTCGCACTGGGTCATCCACGAGCGGCCCGAGGAAGTGAACCGGCTGATCCGCGAATTCATAGATAATCGCGCCTAGCGGCAAACCCACCCTGTAGGAGCGGCGTACTCGCCGCGATTTCTGCCGCCAATATCGCGGCGAGTACGCCGCTCCCACAGCACCGGTAATAGAGAAATGCCAAAGATCACCATCAAGAATCTGGACGAACTCAAGCAATGGGTCGGCAAGGAAGTCGCCGCCAGCGACTGGCTGCAGGTCGACCAGGCGCGCATCGACCGCTTCGCCGACGCCACCGGCGACCACCAGTGGATCCACGTCGACCCGGCGCGCGCCGCCGCCGAATCGCCTTTCGGCGCCACCATCGCCCACGGCTACCTGACGCTCTCGCTCATCCCGCACCTGATGATGGAAACGCTGGACGTGCAGGGCGGACGCATGAGCATCAACTACGGCCTCAACCGCGTGCGCTTTGCCGCCCCGGTGCGCGCCGGCGACCGCATCCGCGCCCGCTTCACCCTCGCCGCGCTGGAAGACTTCGCCGACGGCATCCAGCTCGCCTGGCACGCCCTGGTCGAAATCGAGGGCCAGCACAAGCCGGCTTGCGTCGCCGAGATGATCGCGCGGCGCTACACCTGACGCCGAACACCGGGTATATAATCATTCAAGGTTCAAGCGGTACCCCTACAACTCTGGCAAGGAGGAAAACGATATGGCAGCCTACACGTGCAGCAAGTGCGGCATGAGCATCGGCACCATGACTTGCGGCAAATGCGGCCAGGAACTCAAGCACAGTTCACTCACCACGCCCGAAGGCAAGACCGTTCATATTTCGGAGTGTCCTGACGGCCACGGCAAGGTGAAGTCCCCCATGTGTTGCGGCCAGGACATGACCTGTCCGGTTTGAGCGGTCGTTCCGCCCTGTTTGCGCGTCGCGCAGGCAGGCTGTGTGCGGCAGCATGCCCCAACCCCTGAACAGGAAAACGCCCGAAGGAAACCCTTCGGGCGTTTGATTCTGCAGATCCTCGAATCGACAAACATGCATAACGCAAGACCCATAGCGGAGACTTGACATGAGCGAATCCATCTACGACATTCCCCTGCGCCGCATCGACGGCACGCCCACCGACCTGGGCGCCTTTCGCGGCAAGGTGGTGCTGGTGGTCAACGTCGCATCCGCCTGCGGCCTGACGCCGCAGTACGCCCAACTGGAAAAACTCTACGAGGACAAGAAGGACGCCGGCCTCGTCGTCGCCGGCTTCCCCGCCAACAATTTCAAGGCGCAGGAGCCCGGCTCAAACCAGGAGATCGCCGAATTCTGCACCTCGAAGTTCGGCGTGAAGTTCCCCATGTTCGAGAAGCTCTCCGTCAAGGGCCCGGACCAGCACCCCCTGTACAAGCGCCTGATCGAAGCCCAGCCGCACGCCAGGGAAAAACCGGGCAGCGACTTCCGCGCCAAGCAGGCGAGTTACGGCCTCAAGCCGGACAACGAGACCGACATCCTGTGGAATTTCGAGAAGTTCCTCATCGACCGCTCAGGCAAGGTGGTCGGACGCTACACCCCCAATACGACAACGAACGACG
>Ga0208244_101764_pt1 | contig 10118 bp, 6 predicted proteins | sample SubbioCR12Aug_5A_FD_184828 | JGI IMG/M metagenome (GOLD analysis project Ga0208244, IMG submission 184828) | Serpentinite rock and fluid subsurface biosphere microbial communities from McLaughlin Reserve, California, USA - CR12Aug_5A (SPAdes) | ecosystem: Environmental > Terrestrial > Deep... | reverse complement strand
CGATCAAGCAGCGCCGGTGTAGCCCTGCCGGCCCGCAAAGTAGCCATCTCACGCTGGAAAGCGTTGATTACCTTTTCCATCCGCTCTTCTGCGTCACTGTATATCAGTTCTAACATAAATCAATCACCTCTGATCGTTGTTCCGATATTTTCGCCCATAATCACCTTTTTAATGTTGCCGAGGTTTAAACCAAAAACGATAATCCTTATTTTGTTATCCATGCAAAGCGAGGCAGCTGTTGAATCCATAACTCCCAAGCCCTGGTTGATAACTTCAATATAGCTTAATTCGGTAAAGCGCTTGGCCGTCGGGTTAGTCAGCGGATCGGCATCATAAACTGCATCAACCTTACCTTTTGCGAGGAGTATTACTTCCGCTTCTATCTCCGCTGCGCGCAATGCGGCTGTTGTGTCTGTTGAAAAGTACGGGTTTCCGGTTCCACCGGCAAAGATCACCACCCGTCCTTTCTCAAGATGACGCAATGCTCGCCGCCTGATATAAGGCTCTGCAACCTGCTGCATCTCAAGTGCAGTCTGGACCCTGGTATCTACCCCGTTTCTTTCAAGGGCATCCTGCAGGGACAGGGCATTGATTACAGTAGCCAGCATACCCATATAATCGGCTGTCGCCCGGTCCATGCCTTTGTCACCGGCCTGGGCGCCCCGCCAGATATTCCCGCCACCGACTACGATCGCTATTTGAACATTATATTCAGTAACTTCCTTGATCTGTAAAGCAATGCTTTCGATTACTTCCTGATCAATCCCGAAGCCCTGCTCACCAGCCATTGCTTCGCCGCTTAGTTTGATCACAACCCTGTTATAGGCAGGCTTTTCCAATCTGCACCTCCAACTTATCCTATATTCGACAAAATATATATAACTACCTTCAAAACCGCTAAATATTTTACCCTGAACCTTGTAGATCATTAAAAAAAGAACACTTTTTAGTGTTCTTTTTTTTGATTAGCTGCAGGCTGATGGCTCTTCAGCGAGCCCCTCGCCAATTTCAAAGCGGGTGAAGCGTCTGATTACAATATTCTCGCCAATCTTGGCAATCATTGACGTTAAAAGATCACTGATTGTCAGATCTTCGTCCTTTACAAAAGTCTGTTCCAGGAGGCAATTCTCCCTATAGTATTTTTCAAGGCGTCCTTCGATGATCTTATCAATCACTTTTTCCGGTTTACCTTCATTCAAGGCCTGGGCCTTAATAATCTGGCGTTCCTTGTCAAGAATGCTTTCCGGTACTTCGTCCTTATTCAAGTAAAGAGGATTTGTCGCTGCAACCTGAAGGCAGATATTGCGTACAAATTCACGAAATTCATCATTGCGGGCTACAAAATCGGTTTCACAGTTAACCTCTACCAAAACTCCGATTTTACCTCCCATATGAATATAAGAATCAACAATACCCTGATTGGCCGCTCTTCCGGAACGACGGGCAGCCGCAGCGAGACCTTTTTCCCTAAGAATATCGATCGCTTTTTCTTCATTTCCTTCGGCTTCGGTCAGTGCCTTTTTACAATCCATCATACCGGCTCCGGTTTTTTCACGAAGGGCTTTTACCACTTTTGCATCGATATGCATCTATTTACACTCTCCTGTTAACTATTCTTCTATTTTTTCTTCCTGTTCTTCAACACTTACGGTTTCTTCAACAGGTTCCGCAGGACTATCTTCCACCACGTCAGATTCTTTCTCTTCGATCTCTACAGGCGCTGCTTCTTCTGTAAACTCCGGTTTTACTTCATCAACTTCTTCCGTCTGCTCTTCAACATCAGGGGCTTCGCTGATCTGCTTACCTTCAAGCACCGCATCGGCGATCACGGAGGTGATCAGTTTAACTGCCCTGATTGCATCATCATTGCCGGGAATCAGGTAATCGATCTCGTCAGGATCGCAGTTCGTATCAAGAATCGCGATGACCGGAATATCCAGTTTTCTGGCTTCAGCGACAGCGATCTTTTCTTTTCTTGGGTCAACAACGTAAATCGCATCGGGGATCTTTTTCATATCGCGAATACCGCGTAAGAATTTTAACAATCTTTCTTTTTCATTGCGCAGGTTCAGCACTTCTTTTTTGGTCAGACGCTCAAAAGTGCCGTCTTCTTCCATCCGATCCAGTTCGATCATTCTGTCAATCCGGCGACGGATCGTATTGAAGTTAGTGAGCATTCCGCCCAGCCAGCGGTGATTCACGTAATGCGCACCGCAGCGTTCAGCTTCAGTGCGAATCGACTCCTGGGCTTGTTTCTTAGTGCCGACAAAAATGATACTGCCTCCGTCAGCTGTTAAGTCACGCACAAAATTGTAGGTGACATCCATCAGCTTGACTGTCTTTTGAAGATCGATAATGTAGATTCCGTTGCGTTCAGTGAAGATATAGGGTTTCATCTTCGGGTTCCAGCGGCGGGTTTGATGCCCGAAATGGACACCCGCTTCCAACAATTGTTTCATACTTACCTTGGCCAAAATAGATCCTCCTTTGTTTTTACCACCGCCTGTTTCATCGTCGATTCCAAGCATTTCGCCAACAGGAACCAGGCTCAGCAGGCGTGAGTATTTAAAATAACCAGGGGTAGTATAGCATAGTTGAGTAATGAAGGCAATTAAAAAAGGCGATTCAATATACCAATTCAATATACCTGGCCTGTTGCCATTACTTTCCGGCTGTAATAAAATGAAACTTGATATTACCGCTTAACAGCCTGTATCAGTTCGGAGGAAAAACGATGGCAGACATTCGCCCCTTCAGGGGACTTATGTACAATCAAGGGCTGCTCGGCTCATTAGACCGGGTTATCGCTCCCCCTTACGACGTATTAGGTGTAGAAGAACAGGAATTTCTGTATAACCTTAGCCCTTATAATATTGTTCGTCTTGAGTACGGAAAAATATTTCCTGACGACAATGCCGAAGACAACCGTTACAGCAGGGCGGCTGCGACTTTATCATCCTGGTTGGCTGAAGGGTTCATGCAACCGGAAGAGCAAAAAATGCTTTATCTCTATGAACAATCATTTAGATACAACGGCCTTGATTACTGTCGACGGGGAATCTTCACCGCACTTAAAGTTGAACCGTACAGCAGCAGGCAGGTGTTACCCCATGAACAGACCTTTTCTGCACCCAAGGCAGACCGCTTTGAGTTGCTGAAAACTACAAGAACCAATATTAGTCCCATCTTTACCCTCTTTCCCGATCCGGAAGAGCTTACCCTGAGGCTCTTAAAAGAGATCGGCAGCACTGAGCCGCTTTTCGACATTATTGATCAGTCGGGACAAAGTCATCGCTTATTTAAAATTGATCACCCCGAACAGCAGAAAGAGATTGTAGAATCGATTCAAACGCAGGCCCTGCTTATCGCCGACGGTCACCATCGCTACGAAGCCGCTCTTAACTATAAATATTATAGAGATGAACCGGACGGTTCTGCCGCTGATTACATTTTAGCGATCCTGGTCAGCATCAAAGAGCCGGGATTGCTGATGCTGCCCACTCACCGCCTGTTCAGCAACCTTCAAGCAGTGACTTTTGCAAAGCTCATTAAGCTCTGTAACGACAACTTTGACCTGGTGAAAATGGATCAATCCGCATCCCTTGATGAGAAGAGCTTCCAGGCCGAATGGCAGCGACTGACCGGCGATAAGCAAGCGTTTGCCATGCTGACAGCTGATTTTAATGCGCTGCTGATCCCGAAGAGTGAGCAGGGAGAAGAGCTTTACGGAGTAGAGCTGCTGCATAAATTGATTATTGAACCATTCCTGGCTCTGCCGGAAACAGCAAGTGGTTTAAAAGATCAACTGACTTTTCCTCACGATTTTATTTCGGCCCGGCAGGCAGTTTTGAGCGATCACCCTAACAGTGTCGCCTTCATTCTTAATCCGATCCCGGTCGAAGTCATTTATAAACGTGCCCTGGAAGGCAACGTAATGCCTCAAAAAACTACCTATTTCTATCCAAAAATGCCTGGTGGTTTGCTGTTGCGCAATCTTGATTTGGATTAAAACTTCCAGTATTTTCGCTGCACTGCCTTAAGCGCCTCCAGATGTTCCTTAAAAGAACGTCCCGGTTCGGAGAGCGGGCTTTGCTCAGTGATCGGCAACCCGAGATTGCCGATCGCATTAAGCACCTGGATCACGGCTCCGGCCTGCCCCTGGAGGTGATAGCCCCCTTCTAAACAAAGCAGCATTCTACCCCCGGACCAGCGATCGGCAACTGCTGCGAGCTTTTCAGCCATCATGTAATACCCTTTATGGGTTAAGGCCATACCGGCCAGGGGGTCGAGGTGATAGGCATCCTGGCCTGCGGAGACAATTACCAGCTCCGGTTTAAACTGATCGAGTATTGGCACAATCACTTCACTAAAACATAATTCATATTCTACATCGCCGCAGCCGGCCGGCAGCGGCAGGTTGACTGTAAACCCTTCGCCTTTTCCTCTTCCGCTTTCATTGATGCTTCCGCTGCCGGGGTAAGCCGGGCTCTGATGCGTGGAAATAAAAAGCAGGCGTGGATCATCTTCAAAACTGTGCTGGGTTCCATTGCCGTGATGAACATCCCAATCGATAATGGCAATTCTCTGCAGGTTGTAATCTTTGAAAGCTTTAGCCGCTGCTATGGCAACATTATTAAAGAGGCAAAAGCCCATCGCTTTATCGTATTCGGCATGATGACCCGGTGGACGGTTTATAACGAAAACTTTACCCGGTTCACCAGCCATCACCATTTTCAAGCCGGTCAAAACTCCACCGGCTGACAAGAGCGCAACCCGATATGACTCAGGAACTATATAAGTATCCATATCGAGAAATGCCCTGCCTGCCAGGCAAGCCTCTTCCACCGATTTGATATACTCCGGATCGTGAATTAGCTGCAGATCTTCAACACTAGCCGGCAGAGGCTCAACTACATCAACTATTTTGTCCAGGCCCTGATCATGATAAGCCGACATGATCTGTTCAAGCCGTTCTTTTCTTTCAGGATGTTGCCCCTGGGTGTGTATCAGGTAATCGGGATGATACACCAGCGCTGTATTCTTAGTCATCATTGTCAACCCCCCGTGCTTTGATAATCAGTTTCTTTCTATAAAACATTTGCTTTACCGCGATAAATTAATCCCCTGATGGCATCTACTGTTATCGTTTCGCCGCTTTCAATCAACGCGGTAGCGTTATCTACGCCAACAACTGCCGGCTTGCCCAAATTTATAGCAACAATCGCCGCGTGCGAAGTCAGGCCGCCTTCCTCCGTAATGATTGCCGCTGCATCCCTGATAGCATCCATATAATCGATATCAGTGCCGCAGGCGACTAGAACCTGCCCTCTTTCCATTTTCGCCAAATCAGCAGCCGTCCTGATCACCAGAGCTTTCCCGGATGCTGCTGCCTTGCCTACACCTGTTCCCCTGGTGATCACCTCTCCAACTGTTTCAACCCGCAACAGGTTTGTTGTTCCGGCCACTCCCACAGGAACACCGGCCGTAATCACCACCAGGTTTCCGTTTTTGATCAATCCTTCTTTCATCGACGCCTGGATAGCGTTCGTGAACATTTCATCGGTTGAACTAACCGGCGGACAAACAACCGCTGTCACTCCCCAGGTCAGGGTCAATTGGCGGGCAACATTCCGGCGCGATGAAACCGCGACAATTGGCGCTCGTGGCTTATATTTGGATACCATGCGGGCAGTCTGCCCGGATTGCGTAGCTGTAATAATTGCATCAGCACCCAGTTCGGAAGCTGTATGGCAGGTAGCATAGCTTATGGCATCGGTAACCGTTTTTTTGATCGTGGGTCGCATATCTTCTAGAATTCTTTTAAATCCCAAACCGCCTTCAGTGTGAACGGCTATCCGGCTCATCGTTTTTACCGCTTCAAGCGGAAACCGGCCGATTGCAGTTTCACCGGAAAGCATAACGGCATCGGTGCCGTCAAAAATAGCATTGGCTACATCGCTGGCTTCAGCCCTGGTGGGACGGGGATTGCGAATCATGCTATCGAGCATCTGGGTTGCAGTGATTACCGGCTTACCAAGACGGTTACATTTTCTAATAAATTGCTTTTGCAGCAATGGTACTTCTTCGGTCGGGATTTCTACTCCCAGGTCGCCCCGGGCAACCATCACCCCGTCGGACAATTCTAAAATTGCATCAAAATTATCAACGCCTTCACGGCTTTCTATTTTTGCTATGATCATGATATTTCCACCACGGTCTTCAATCAAACGTCTTATTTCCAGGACATCTTCAGCGTTGCGGGTAAAAGAAGCGGCCAGGAAGGAAACATCCTGTTCCAAGGCTAATTCAATGTCAATCCGATCTTCCTCACTAATGGCAGGCAAGTTGATTCTCGTGCCGGGAGTGTTCAGGCCTTTATAACTTCGCAGTTCTCCACCGTGTAAGACCCGGCATTTTATTTCTCGTCCTTCAATCTCCAGGACCTCAAGAATAATTAAACCATCGTCAATCAAGACCGTGCAACCGACTTTGAGATCCTTATGCAGCTCTGGATAAGTGACGGAGAGGCGTTCTTTGCTGCCAACAATATTTTCGGTAGTCAATATAATCTCTGCCCCGTCTTCGATCATTATTGCATCTTCCGCAAGATCACCGGTGCGTACTTCCGGCCCGCGTGTATCAAATAGGATGCCCACATTGCGATTCATCCTGGCGCTTACTGCCCGGATCATCTTCAAGCGGCGCAAATGTTCCTCCCGCGATCCGTGTGACATATTCAGTCTGGCTACATCCATTCCCTCATTGATCAGCTTCTCAATTAGCTCTTCACTGTCTATACTGGGGCCGATTGTGCAAACAATCTTTGTTCTTCTCATCAGGTTTCCTCCTGCCGCTATTCCGGCGTCAAATGTAATACAGCGCTCAGTATTTTGTAAATACGCTGCTTTCGCCGTTTTTACGCTCTTCCCGGACAGCATTCCGGCCGAGCAGCTCTTCCAGCCTTTGACGGCATGTCGGGTGGTCACGCACCCAAAAATCTTCTTCGAGCATCAATGTTTTATTATCTTTTTTAAAATAGATACATACCGGAACATTGCCGTTTTCGGCAACGAGTAGATCTTTTAGCGATGTAAGTAGTGTTTCATCGGTCTGTTCACCCAATTCAAGGCGGTAGTACCTGTCCTCACGATTTAGGGGATGAATACTTTCAATGAGGATTTTGACATCCTCTTCCTCCTTCAAGTCGGTTCTTCCTTCAACGATAATCAAATTATCCTCTTCCAGCCATGATGAATAGCGTTCAAACAGATCAGGGAATATCACCAGTTCAACACTGCCGGTTAGATCTTCAATTTTAACGAAAGCCATCTGTTTGTTCTTCTTCGTATAAAATTTACGCACAGTAACAACAATACCGCCGACTTTAACATGGCTGTTGTCGCTAAGGTCTCCCAATTCGGCGCAGCGGGTAAGCTGTTCGTTATTGTCAATCATCTCCCGGAAAGGCTCAAGGGGGTGACCGGTTATATAGAGCCCCAACATCTCCTTTTCCAGGGTCAACTGCTCTTCACTGCTGAAGGGTTCGATATTAACAAGTGCATCGCAAAGCAGCTCTTCCTGTTCATCCTCCCCAAGCAGTGAAAACATTGAAAGCTGCCCACAATCCCGTTCGCGCTGCTCAGCCTGACCCTGAGCCAGTAAATCATCTAAAACTGCCAGGTACTGAGCCCGGTGACCGCCCAGCGAATCGAAAGCCCCGCATTTTATAAGGCTTTCTAAAACTTTCCGGTTACAAAGCCGCAAATCAACCCGGGTCACGAAATCGCGCATTGTTTTATATGGTTTTTCACTACGGGCAGCGATAATCGATTCTATTGCGCCAAGCCCGACATTTTTTACCGCGGAAAGGCCAAAACGAACCCGTTTTTCGCCGGCTACTGTAAAATGTTCTTCACTCTCGTTGATGTCCGGAGGCAGCACCTCAATCCCCATCCTCCGACAGTCGGCAAGATAGAGAGCGACCTTGTCGCTGCTTGAAGAATAAACAGTCATTAAGGCCGCCATATAATCAACCGGGTAGTTTGCCTTCAGGTAGGTTGTCTGGTAAGCGATCAGGGCATAAGCGGCAGCGTGTGATTTATTAAAACCGTAGGAAGCAAATTTTAAAATTAGTTCATATATTTTTACAGCCAAATCCCGCGTGTAACCGTTTTCTAAGCAGCCTTCAACAAACAGGTCTTTCTGTTCATCGAGGATCTCTTTCTTTTTCTTGCCAATGGCCCGTCGCAGTAGATCAGCCTGGCTAAGCGTGAAGCCGGCCATGCGCGCCGCAATTTCCATTACCTGTTCCTGGTAAACAATTACGCCATATGTTTCATTAAGGATTGGCTCCAATACCTTGTGAGCGTAACGGATCTTCTTGCGACCGTGCTTACTTTTAATAAAAACCGGTATTTGATCCATTGGCCCGGGCCGGTAAAGTGCAACCACTGCAATAATATCTTCGAACTTATTCGGGATCAGTTCTCTTAAAACTGAGCGCATGCCGGAGCTTTCCAGCTGAAATACCCCGGTTGTCTCACCCTGGGATAGCAGTTCAAAGGTTTTTTGATCATCGAGCGGAATTTTTTCAATATCTACGGATTCGGCGGTCCGCCGCTTAATGCTGTTGAGCGCCTCACCAATAATGCTTAAGGTTTTTAGGCCGAGAAAATCCATCTTCAGCAGACCTAAATCTTCTAAAGTCATCATTGGAAACTGGGTAACAATGCCGCTCTCATTCGCTTTATAGAGTGGCACATAATTCACCAGCGGTTCCTTAGAAATTACTACGCCGGCTGCATGGGTCGAGGCGTGGCGGGGCATGCCTTCCACAGCCATCGAAGTGTCCAGCAGGTGCCGGTATGGCTCTTCACTGTATTTGATCTGCAGCTCTTTGCTTTGCTCCAGCGCTTTGGCAATGGTCATCTTAGGCTCATTAGGGATCAGTTTGGCTATTCGATCAACATCAGCGTAGGGAATGGCCAGCGCCCGCCCTACATCGCGCACAGCAGCCCTGGCGGCCATCGTCCCAAAGGTTATAATCTGAGCAACTTGCTCCTGACCATACTTATCACAAACATAACTTAACACCCGTTCCCGCTTGTCGTCACAAAAATCGATATCAATATCGGGCAATGAAATTCGCTCGGGGTTTAAAAAACGCTCAAAGAGCAGCCCGTAGCGCAGTGGCTCGATATTGGTGATACCGAGGCAATAAGCCACGAGGCTGCCTGCGGCTGAACCTCTTCCGGGACCGACAATCACATCGGCTTTCTTGGCGTATTCAATCAAGTCCCAGACGATCAGAAAATAATTTGAAAAATCCATTTCACAAATTACATCCAGTTCGTAGTTGAGACGGTTTTCTAATTCCGCGGTTATTGTGGAATAGCGATCCTTAAAACCCAGAGAACAGATCTCCCTTAAGTATTCATCTGCTTCTCTGCCTTCCGGGAGGGGATAAGCAGGTAGGTGACGCTGATCAAAGTTCCAGTCAAGATTACAACGTTCAGCAATTAACAGGCTGTTACTTAGCGCTTCCGGACAGTCGGTAAATGTGGCAGCCATCTCGTCTGCAGATTTGAAGTAAAATTCCGGCGCATCAAAACGCATTCTTTCCACTTCATCTACTGTTTTACCGGTTTGAATGCACAGCAGCACATCATGAACTTCAGCATCATCACGGGAAATATAGTGAACATCGTTCGTAGCAACCAGTGGGATTGCCAACTCAGCAGCAATTTTTTTCAGTTCTGCGTTAACCCGCTTCTGATCAGCCATTCCATGGTCATGCAGTTCCAGGTAAAAGTTGCCCTGCCCGAAGAGATTATTATAAAAACGGGCCGTATCCCTGGCGGTTTCCAGCTGCCCATTTAGAATCTGGCTCGGAATTTCACCTGCCAGGCAGGCGCTTAAACCAATCAGGCCCTGTGAGTGTTCCGACAGCAGTTCATGATCTATTCTAGGTTTATAGTAAAATCCTTCAATGAAAGACGCTGACACGAGCTTGGTCAGGTTCCGGTAACCTTCCTCATTTTCAGCCAGCAAAACCAAATGATACTGCTGGTCATCTTTTCTGGCTTCTTTCTGCAATCTTGACCTGGCGGCCACGTACA
>Ga0208244_101763_pt1 | contig 10119 bp, 9 predicted proteins | sample SubbioCR12Aug_5A_FD_184828 | JGI IMG/M metagenome (GOLD analysis project Ga0208244, IMG submission 184828) | Serpentinite rock and fluid subsurface biosphere microbial communities from McLaughlin Reserve, California, USA - CR12Aug_5A (SPAdes) | ecosystem: Environmental > Terrestrial > Deep... | reverse complement strand
ATTCTATATAAAACACCTTCCGCTTTCCTGAAGCTTTGGAAAGAAGGAGCTATTATAGCTAAAACTGAAAATAAAAAGGTAATTTATTTCTTCAGAGAAGAGACCACAAGTCAAAAACCCGTGGACTTCTCTTCTGAATACTCTTGGGGTAATGACAAAATTATGCCTTTATCAGATAGTATTGTAACTAATGTTTAATTTAGTCCAGTTTATAGGGGGTCAGACCATTGAAGATTTGAGCACCAATAGCCAAAGACTAAAGACTAAAGACCAAAGACAAAAGACCTCAAGCCAAAAGCCAAAGACCAAAAGCTAAAAGCCCATAGCTAAAAGCCCATAGCTAAAAGCCCATAGCTAAAAGCCCATAGCTAAAATCCAAAAGACTCAGAGGTAATTCATTGCAGCTGAAAGAAAGATGACGATGATGCCAAAGAGGAAGGTGATGGCGGCAAGCATCATTTGTCTTTTTCTCAGGGCGGCTATGGCTGGTGAAGGTCCTTGTGCGGATAGTTTTACGACTGTGGGAGTGAGAATTTCAAATGAATAGATTGCCAGAACGGCCATCAATCCTACAAAAACATGTTTGATGAAGCCTGCAATCTGCCAGGCGTTTTCAAAGCTGATGATGGCAACATAGTTTTCGTTGGCAATTTTCATGGGGATGCCTGTCACGAATAAGATGAGCAAGGAAACATAAACGACAACGCGAACCCTCTTCATCAGTGCACCCACAAAACGGCCTGCCATTGCGGGGTCAAGGACTTTAGCCACGGTTGGCATCACCACAAGAAAGTTGAAAAACATTCCGCCGATCCAGGCAATTGTAGCCATGAGATGCAGAAAGTCAAGGCCGGTCTGTAGTATTGGGTTATGAATCATTTCAGTAGTTTTAAATTTAGGCGAAAATACAAAAATATAAGTTCAAGGTTTCAGGCTTGATTTGTCTGATAAAGATTCTTATTGTACCCTTAAAAACAAAAGTATTTTTATTTAGAACCAATATTAATTGCATTGATTCAGCCGAATTATTTTTGTCATGATTGAAATTAGAAAGTTAAGATGGTATTTTTATAGTGTTTTACAAATGCTGTTCTATACTTCTGCATCTTTTAATGCATTACAGTATAGTCTTTTATAAAATTAAACAACATTCGATATGTCAGAAAAGAAAATTTTTTCGGGTGAAGAAGGTTCTATGACCGAAAGCACAATAACACATAAGTCCAAACTGAGCAACGCCAACAAGGCAGTGTTTCCGGGGAAGTATATTCAGGGAGAGGGTTTGATACAGGAATTACCTGATTTGATGAAATCCTTTGGAAAAAAGGGGATGATTCTTTGCTCTCCGACAGCTGCAAAATCAATACTGTCAGAGCATATGGATACTTTTGAGAAAGTAGACATCCATACGGAAAGGTTTACGGGAGAATGTTGTGAAAGCGAAATAGAAAGATGTCTGGCGGTTGTTTCCGAACGAAAGATCGAAGTATTGGCCGGCATGGGTGGCGGAAAGGTAATCGACACAGCCAAGATTGTTGCCGACAAGGCAGGCATTCCGGTGATTATTGTCCCGACAATCGCTTCTACAGATGCGCCTTGCAGCGGCTGCGCTGTCATCTATTCCGACGAGGGCGTATTTGAATCTGTTTATTACCAGAAAATGAATCCGCAGATAGTCCTTGTTGATATGCAAATCATGGCCAATGCGCCCACACGCTTTCTTGTTTCGGGCATGGGGGATGCCTTGTCCACATGGTTTGAAGCCAGGTCCTGTGTGAATTCACAATCCATGAATGAATGCGGCGGACATAGTACCATGGCCGGTCTGCATCTTGCGAAACTGTGCTACGACATTCTTCTTCAATACGGTGTTGCTGCGAAACTGGCAAGCGAAAACAAAATCATCACGGCAGCCTTAAATCATGTGGTGGAAGCAAATACGCTCCTCAGTGGCATCGGCTTCGAAAGTTCAGGTCTTGCAACGGCCCATTCTGTGCATAACGGTTTGTCGGCCCTCGAAGAAACCCATGCCTTTTATCATGGGGAAAAGGTTGCTTTCGGGGTGCTGACGGGCTTGCATCTCACGGATGCTTTACCGGAAGAGATGCATACAGTTTACAGTTTTTGCGAAGAAATTGGTCTTCCGACGACCTTGGCCGCTATTGGTCTGGCAGATTGCAGTCGCGACAAACTGATGCTTGCCGCCGATAAAGCCTGCGCACCTCAGGAAGGCATTCACCATGAGGCTGTTGCAGTGAATCCGGAAAAGGTGTTGTTTGCAATGATTGCAGCTGATGCGATGGGGAGGAAGAGGATTTGAAGATTCAAAGATTTGAGGATTTGATCCGCTGCGGCGGATGAGGATTCAAGATTCAAGGACTTGAGCGAACGAAGCGAATAGGCGACTGGGAGACTGAGAGAACCAAGCGACTTGACCGAAAGGGCGATGGAGCGAATTTCTGATTGAGTTGTAAGTTTATAAAGTTTTAAAGCTCATTCAATCATTTGGCGTTTTACTAAATCAGCAAATTTACCGGCCTTGTTGATGAGTTCCTGGTAGGTTCCGGCCTCTTCAATCTTGCCATTTTCCATCAAATAGATTCTGTCGGCATTCATGATTGTGGTGAGCCTATGGGCGATAACCACTCTTGTTGCCTGCAGTTTTTCGAGGCTTTTGCTCACTTTCTGCTGGGTTTTGTTGTCAAGGGCGCTGGTTGCTTCATCGAAGAAAAGTATCCTTGGCTTGTTAACAATGGCGCGAGCGATCATAATGCGTTCACGCTGGCCTCCGGAAATCGTGCTCAATCCGCCTGTAACTACCGTTAACATTCCCATTGGCATCTGGTTGATATCTTCCTCCAGCCCAACATTGCGGGCAGCTTCCCAGGCATCTTCATATGTCGCGTTCGTCATGCCAATAATGTTGGAGGCAATATTCCCCGGTATTAGCTGCGACTGCTGCAGAACCGTTCCAGCCTGTCTTCTTAAGGAGGTGGGATCAAAAGATGACAGATTCTGGCGGTCATAATATACAGAACCGCTTTCAGGCACTTCAAACCCAAGCAGCAAGCGCAAAAGGGTCGATTTTCCTGAACCTGAAGCGCCAACAACAGCAATGAATTCACCGGGTGAAATTTGCATTGAAACATTTTTAAGCACCAGCGGGCCATCTGGCTGATAACGAAAACTCACATTGGATACTTCAATCTCACCTGAGAGATTGTGAGCCTCGGGCTTTATTGCATTATTTTCCCGTGCTGCTTCCAAAATTGGCCGGACACTGTCAAATAAGGGGATGACCATTAAAAAGGAAACCATTGCCATTCCCAACTGAAGCACTGCGACTACTGTCAAGGTCAATGCTGCGAAAAAGGCCATAAACTGGCCCGTTGAAAGCGTATTTGGGATTTGCCAGGAGATCATCCCGAAAACAAACAAAATAATGATCAAAGGCAGTACTGTCGACATCAGCGTGATAATCATAAAGAGCTTCCTCACCTCGTAAGTCTCTCTTTTGTTCTTTGAAAACTTACCCGCCCATTGCAGGAAAGCATGTGCTTCAGCGCCAGCTATCCTTATTTTGGAGATGCTCGATAAAAACTGAATCAGCATTCCAAAGATGTTATTTTGCAGTTCAATAATATTTTTCTGACGACTCTGGATTTTTTTTCCAATGAAGAACACTGACAGCAGGAAAATTAACAGAAAAACAGAAATGTACAACGAAAGGCTTAGGTCATAATAAAACATGACAAAAAAGTTGAACAGCATGAAAACAGCACCAAGCAAGCTGTAAACCACTGTTTCAGAAAGGATTTTACGCAGCAACATAATGCTGTTGGCCTTTGCGGCAAGTTCGCCGGCCTGGTATTTTCGGAAAAAAGGAACTGGTAAATTAAGCAGACGATCCCATATGGCCGACTGAAGCGCGAAATCAATTTTCGTTTCAATCCTGATCATGGAAAAACTTCGGATGAGCTGAAAAAACGCAATGGCAATGATGCTAAAAAAGATGACCAGCGAATAGACATACAATTGCCGGTAATCGGACTGCGGGATCACAACATCGAAAATGTTTCCTGTTATCAAGGGGACCAATATGGTGAGAGCTCCCCCAATCAATCCTGCAAGGAAGATAATAAGAATATCTCTCATGCTGCCCTTCAGTGAGAAACGCATCAGATTGAAGCCATTCAAGGGAATATCAGGAAAAGGACGATAAAACTGGTGGGCTTCCGTTGCCAGCCCAAAGGCTTCTTTCGCGGTTAAAACTTGTCTGATGTTTTCGCCCGGACTGATGTATTCATAACTCGAAGGCGATTTCGGGATGAGGGCAACAGGAAAATCCCCCTCCTTTTTAAATGCCAGGAGCGGGCCATTGTCTTTCTCCCACCACTTGCCTTCCAGTTTCACTTTTCTGTCTCTGAAACGGGAGGAACGGAGAATGTCGTTAAGGGTTAGCGGGGGTGCATCTTCGCTTTTAGGCCGTTTGGGCGCAGTAATGGAAATCTTGGTGTACCCAGCAACAATCCGGCAGGCCGTTAACAAGGAATCCTGCACAGTATCGATGTAAGATTTGCGCAGGTTTTCATTGATTACCGAAGCAATTTTTATCAGCGCCGACGAATAAATTCTGGAATCATGAACGGTTTTTTCTTTCAGGCGATTGAACTCATCGACTGCATAGAGCCGCGAATTAAAAAAATCACAGTAAAAGATAACCTCATAAAAATTTTCAAGATTTTCAAAGAAATCCTTCTCAAGGCAAATATCGGATGTTTTAAATGTTCTGATTGTAGATGCCTCCATAGAATAAAGCCAGGAATCCTGAGACACCGGGAATTTCTGAATCATTTCAGATTCCATGATCTCTTTCATGCCCAGAAACAAGGCATTCCCTGTAATGAATTCAACCCAGACGATCCCCTTTTTTGACCTTATTTTCAGATTGGCCTCCACCTTGGTTTCACCTGAAATATCGATCAACTGATTGGTTGGTGGGTTGATATCCCTCGAAATACTCTGCGAAAGATGGCCAATCCAGGTATCAAGCAATGTTGCCAGAATGTCCGTAAGCGCAGGGCGCATCATCATTTCTTTCAGCTGTTCAATCCCAAGGCTGATGATTTCAGCATTGGGTGAAGGCAAAGCGATCAAACCCCGGTCATTGCTTTGCCGGCCATGGCTTATCCCAAAAAGAAGTTCACCTTTTCCGGCCGTGAAAAAGTAATTCCTTGTTCCCAGGGGCTGATTATCTTCCAGCCGTGATGTAAAAACATCCACATGACCATGAGCAATGTACCAAACACTCCCAGAGCTGGTTAAAAAGAGAGGTTTATTCCCCCCTGTTTTATAGGCGCGGCCAAAAGTGCGTAAGGTTTCCGAAAGCATATCCTGCGTCATGGTTTCTAAGGTTATTCTTTAATGAGCTGCTGATATAATCCTTCCTGATTCATAAGTTCTTCGTGTGTTCCGCGCTGTGCAATACGGCCTTTGTCCATCACAATGATCTCATCACAGTCACGGATTGTACTCAACCGATGGGCTACGATCAGGCAGGTGCATCCTTTTTTACGGATATTTGTATCGATTAATTGTTCTGTTTTTGCATCGAGGGCGCTCGTGGCTTCATCGAGTATAAGAATAGATGGTTTATTTGCCAGCGCTCTTGCTATTTCCAAACGTTGACGCTGACCCCCGCTGAAATTTTTTCCGTTTTCGGCAACAATGCTTTCATAGGCTCCGGGGCGGGCGGCTATCTCCTCATGAATGCACGCATCCTTGGCAACCTGAATCACATCTTTATCTGCTATGGTCTCATCCCAAAAGGTGATATTTTCCTTTACGGTTCCCTCAAAAAGGAATAGATTCTGATCCACCATGGCGATAGAATTATTCAATGTCGTTCCGGAAATGGTTTGTCTGGGTTTGTTGTCGAGCAGTATCTCTCCGGTCCAGGGTTTGTACAAGCCACTGACAAGGTTGGCAATGGTCGATTTTCCGCAACCCGACCTCCCTACTACCGCAACTCTGGAGCCTGGCTTCAGGGAAATAGAAAAGTCAGTGATTAAGGGTGCCTCAAGCGGACTGTAGCCAAAAGTGACATTCTTCATTTCGATGTATCCTTCAAGTTTTGTGGTATTTACAACTTCCTGAGATGTCCTTTTATCGATATCATCCGCTGAAGATGGATAATTATACACGTCTTCAATACGTACCAACCCTCCCTCTACGTCCTGCAGCGCACTACCAAGAAATACAAGCGATGTGATGGGCTGATAGAAGCTGGCCATCAGCGATTGAAATGCTACAAAAGTTCCCACGGTCATAACACCATCGATGATATATCCCGAACCGACTAGCAAAATGATCAGGGTACTAAAAGTAGTGAGGAATACCGGCATCACCTGCAAGGTTTGGGTGAGCCTCCCTATTTTTTGCTGGATGTTCAGCAATTTTGAATGGTATCCGGCCCAACGCGAAAAAAAATCTGATTCGGATGCAGTCGCTTTTATCGATTCAATCATCTGCAAACCGGCAGAAGAAAAACCAAACAACCGGCTGTTATCCTGCAACAGTTTTTGATTTGAATCGACCCGCTTCCGTGAGATATACCGAAGAGCAAGTAAATTCACCAAAGAGACAGCAATAGCTATCAGCGCAAGCGAGACGCTGTAATAAAACATCATCGCCGCGTAAAAAACGACTGTGAAAAGGTTAAGAAGGGTATTTCCAAGCGGGCCTGACAGCAAAGCAGCAATCTGATCGTTGATATTGATGCGCATGGTGATATCGCCAGCAGACCGCTGTGTGTGAAATGACATGGGCAGATGGAGCACATGCCACAGGAATTTTGAGGAGTTTTTCAGCGAAAGGCTCATCTCAAAGCGGATCAGGCTGTGCTGCTGCAGCCAGGATAACAACACACGAAGCAAGGTTGTTAGCGCAATACCGGTTAAAAGCGGAATGATCCATGACTCGGACTGCTTAATTAAAATCTGGTCGATAAAAATTTTCGAGAACACAGGAATGGCAAGTCCGGGAACAATAATAGCCAGGCCGACCAGAAAAAGAAAAAGAAGGCTTGTTTTATACCCTTTTAACCAGTTCATCAGAATGGAGAAAAACTTCGGTCTCTCACCACCAGCCTGAAATTCCGGTCCCGGCTTGAATGTTAGTACTACACCCGTAAAGGAATCATTAAAAGTTTTATTATCCACCACCCGAGGTCCCGAAGCCGGGTCGTTCAGGTAAACCTTGTTTTTGCCAAATCCCTCTACGACCAGGAAATGATAAAAATTCCAGAATACGATCATCGGGACAGGAAAATCTTTCAGCTGTTCCGGTTCTTTTTTAAATGCTTTTACCTCCAGACCGTGGTTGCGGGCTGCTTTGGAAATGTTGTTGGCCTTACTCCCGTTGCGTGATACACCACAATCGACCCGCAGTTTTTCCAGCGACACATATTTCTTATAATAAGCCAATACGATACCAAGCGAGGCAGCCCCGCATTCAAGTGCTTCCATCTGGAGCACTGTAGGCGTTTTCACCCTTCTTATACCGACGATCCGATAGTAGAGCTTCCTGACGATATGTAGGGGGTTCAAAGTCATTGTTAATGTAGAATTAGCAGAATCAGTTTAGCAGAAATTCCACCGGGCTGTGTGTGGCTGTAGTGACAACCACGCGACAGGACAAACCATTCAAGGAATAGAGCACTTCTTTTACGGTAGCAGACATCTCTGAGGTATCCATCAACAGGGAAGCTCTGACTTCATAATAATTAATGTCGCTTAATTTTAAAGCTTTGCCTTCATTAGGAAAATACATCTGAATTGCACTTCTGGACGCAGGATAATTAGCGATAAAAGTAATTCTGCCTTTCAAAAACTCAATAGGAACACCTTTCCTGGCAATCTCAAGGTTGGCAATCATTTTTGTTTTCAGATTTGAGATATCCTGTTCCGCAACAAAAAATATCACTTCCGGAGTGATGGCTGAACTTTCTCTGTTTCTCATCATTTCGAGCACGGGAGTACCGGTATTAACATAAGTGCCTTCTTTGACGTTTAACCCTGTAATTTTGCCGTCAAAGGGAGAAAATATTTCAGCATAGGTTTTTTCTTCCAACAAATAAACCTTCAACAGTCTTTGATCACGGCTCACCAGGTCGCCGGTTTTACAGAAAACTGAATCGACCTGTCCAGCGTGAATTGCCACTACTTCCCTAGGTAATTCAAGGGTTTTGATGATTCCGAATCCTTTTACATTCTGTGTAATGGAGCCAAAGAAACCCCATAACAGCATGCCTGCAATCACCATACTGATGGCCGAAAACAATAACCAGGTGCGGGTGGAATTAACCTGTAGCAATTCATCCAGATCTTCAGGTGAAGTCATTTTTTGAAGTGTGGATTTTCTGAAAATTTCCCGACCAAACATAAATGGTATATTTTATCTGTATTAAGGCTTTTGCGCAAGCAAATATAGGTGCTTTATTTAAAAGGGCAACAAGATAAACGGTGAAAATATAGTTATTTCGCAGGTTGAGTCGGATTAGAATTTTTGTATTTTTGGAGATCTTCTTTCAATGATCCTATTTATTGAAATCGTTATTCTGCATCATAATAGACTTAAATCTGCATTCCAATGGATAATATTGACAAACAAAGAAAGCAACTCGAAGAGAAACTCATTGCGAAGGCTATGAAAGACGAGACTTTCAGAAAAAATCTGCTGGAAAACCCCAAGGCTGCCATCGAAGAAGAAACAGGAATCAAGCTTCCTGAGTCCATCAATTTAAAAGTTGTGGAAGAAAATCCTTCAACTTTTTACCTGATTTTGCCGCCAAAAATCAATCCAGAAACCGAAGATGAACTTTCGGAGGCAGAACTTGAAATGGTTTCAGTAGGCTATGGTGATGGTACTTGTGATCCTTGGCCAATGCTTGATACTTCTAATCCAACAAAATGTCTCGGTTAAATAAATAGTAATTTCATTACCTTTCCTACTCAATAATAAATCAGTGCATTATCAACAGCATTGCAGATAGAATCATCGAAAACCAGCTTAAAGAAAAAGTTTTGAAAAATGAAATATTCCCTACTTGATCATTTTTCTGTTGTTGAACCTTGTAAATTTGCCATCAAAGGGAGAAAATATTTAAGTATAGGTTTTTTCTTCCAACAAATAAACCTTCAACAGTCTTTGATCACGGCTAACAATATCTTCGGTTTTACAGAAAACTGAATCGACCTATCCTGCGTGGATCGCTACTACTTCCCTAGGTAATTCAAGGGTTTTGATGATTCCGAATCCTTTTGCATTCTGTGTAATGGAGCCAAAGAAACCCCATAACAGCATGCCTGCAATCACCATACTGATGGCCGAAAACAACAATCATGAACGGGCGGAATTAACCTGAAGCAATTCATCCAAATCTTCAGGGGAAGTCATTTTTTGAAGTGTGGATTTTTTGAAAATTTGCCGACCAAACATAAATGGGATATTTTATCTGTATTAAGGCTTTTGCGCAAGCAAATAATTAGGTGCTTTTTTTAAAAAGAGCATTAAGATACACGGTGAAAATATAGTTTTTTCGCAGGTCGAGACAGGTTAGAGTTTGTGTACTTTTGGAGTTCTTCTTTCAATAACAATATCTATTGAAATTGTTATTCTGCATTCAAAACAAACTTTAATCTACCCTCTAATGGAAAACATTGACAAACAAAGAAAACAACTCGAAGAGAAACTCATTGCGAAGGCTATGAAAGACGAGACTTTCAGAAAAAATCTGCTGGAAAACCCAAAGGCTGCCATAGAAGAGGAAACAGGCATCAAGCTTCCTGAATCCATCAATTTAATAGTTGTGGAAGAAAATCCTTCAACTTTTTACCTGGTCTTGCCGCCAAAAATCAATCCCGAAACCGAAGATGAACTTTCGGAGGCAGAACTTGAAATGGTTTCTGGAGGGTATGGCGATGGACCAACAAAGGAAGAATCAGGAATTGGTTCGTGTAGCTTAGGTGTTTGTTTCAACTAAAGGGATTAGAATTTTTGTAATTCGGAGTTCTTCTTTTAATAACACTGTTTATTGAAATCGTTATTCTGCATCTTAAC
>Ga0208244_101762_pt1 | contig 10121 bp, 9 predicted proteins | sample SubbioCR12Aug_5A_FD_184828 | JGI IMG/M metagenome (GOLD analysis project Ga0208244, IMG submission 184828) | Serpentinite rock and fluid subsurface biosphere microbial communities from McLaughlin Reserve, California, USA - CR12Aug_5A (SPAdes) | ecosystem: Environmental > Terrestrial > Deep... | reverse complement strand
GAGTGTGATATGTATTTCTTGTTCCATCACGATCTCCTTCTTATGGTTTTTGTCTGGCGACTCTAACCTTAGAGGGAGATCGTGCTCTTGTCAAAACATTTATGCCTCACCTTTTGAACGTTACTAAAATATTTCTTCTTCACGGATCAAAGACTGAATCTCTTTCATATCCTTCCAGAACCCCATCGAGAGTCCGGCTAAGAAGGCACCCCCCAGGGCTGTTGCATCGGATATCGAAGCATGATGAACAGGCGCCCCGAGAAGATCTGCTTGGAACTGAAGGAGGGGAGGTCGGGCCGCTCCTCCTGAAGCCAGTATCCGGTTGATCCGTAGATCAGGGAGGCTCTGGATCTTTTGTAGGATATCCGAAATTAAAAAGGCGATGGACTCCATCCCCACCCTTAATTGGACTTCCTTTGAAAGGCACTCTCCTCTCCCTATAAACTCCGTTACAGCCGTTTCTTTCCAATATGGAGCGGCAATCCCGTACATTCCCGGGATCATATACCATCCCTCCGTAATGTCCGGTCAGGGGAAGTCCTGCCTTTTGATAGATTTCATTCCGGTGAGGACTCAGGGTTTCGCAGAGATGCTTTGCTCTCAGGTCTTGCCAGGAGATGATCGGTGTGAAGGGCTTTCCATTGCTCCGATCCCAGAGGAGGAACGAAGATCGCTGGCAGGCCAGCCCGATGGCAGAAACCTTATGGCCATCGGCATAAACAGCAGAAAGAACCTCATCCAATGCCCTTTTTGTCTCCTCAAGAACATTGAGCGGGTCCTGTTCTACATGGGTTGGTTGAGGTCGCTCAATTTTTAGGGACCGGGAAGAGCGATGGGCTAACCGTGCCTGTTGATCAAAAGCGAGAACCTTAGCTGCTGAACTTCCATGATCAATAGTGACGATGAAAGAATCCAGATTATCCTCTCAGGAAATAAGTTGTTGCTAAAATAACAACTATGTTGCCTTTGGTTAGCAGGCAATAAATCCGAAGCCCGAAATCCGGGCGAAGCTTCCCAAAGGGATCAATTCGAAACAATACCAAATAGTGAAATTTCAAATGTTTGAAACAAGTAAAAGGTTTAGAAATTTAAATTTGGGGATTCGGATTTGTTTCGGATTTCGATATTCGGATTTCGGATTTTTTAATTATGGGTATCTTTTCTTAAGGATGTTGATGAGTCGGTCAGGGTAATCCGTAATGATGGCATCCACCTTTAGGTCAATGAATTTTCCCATCTCCTCTTCCGTATTGAGGGTATAGACGCCGATCCGGATACCCTCCTGATGGGCACGGGAGATGTTCTCCGAGGTCAAAACCGATTTCCGGCAGTTCAGGATTGAGAAGGGCCTCCCTTCGGTTACTTCCCGAGGAAAATTCCAGGGCCTGTTGTAGAGATAGGCAACCGGCACGGCCTGGTTCTTCTTTAAAACCCTTTCAAGGGCTATCGGATCGAAAGATGAAAAAATTACCTGATCCACCATCCCAGCCTTCTCCACCTCCCCGAGTGCCCGCTCGGCCAGATCGAGGATCGTCCATCTGCCATAATCTCCCTTCTTCAATTCAATATTGACCGGGACCTTTCCCTTCGCTATTTCCAACACCTCGCGAAGGGTTGGAATCTTTTCCCCTGCGTAGGAAGGATGAAATTTCGAACCCGCATCCAACTTCTTCAACTCATCCAGAGTTAGACCGATCACTCTCCCCTTCCCGCTGGTAGCTCTTTCCAGCGTCTCATCATGGATCACCACGACCTCACCATCCTTCGAGAGGCGGACATCAAGTTCGATCATGTCGCTGCCCACCTCCATCGCTTTTTTAAAAGCGCTCATCGTATTTTCAGGGGCCACTCCGGAAAAGCCCCTGTGGGCGATGACAATCACCGGAAACCTTCCGGATGAAAATATATTTTTGAAAGGTTCTGCTCTGCACATGTTACAGCCTGCCACTCCAGCTATACCCAGCGCCACAAGGAGAAGTGGGATCATACTCAAAAATTTTGCCTTTATCCCAACACCTCCTATTGAATTGAGTTAGCGTTTCCGCTTCAATATCAGCCCATTTTTTAATAAACCCTGGTAGAAGTCAAGTGCTCTTTTCAGGTTGTGCTCTTTTCAGGTTGGGAGGAAAGAAAAAAATCGTAGACCGATCTGGCTGATTTGGGGGTTATTTTAGGAACCCTCCCCAATTCCTCCAAAGTAGCCTCTTTAATCTTTTCGACACTGCCAAAATATTTTAATAATTCCCTCTGCCGGGTTTTCCCTATTCCTGGAATCTCTCCCAAGGCAGAGTAAATGGCCTCTCTCTGTCTCACTTTTTTATGGTAGGTAATGGCAAAGCGGTGGGCTTCGTCTCGAATCTGGTCGAGAAAGCGGAGAAGTGGAGACTGTTTCCCTAAAGTGATCGGCTCCTTGTATTGGGGATGGAAGACCTTTTCGTCTGACGTTTCAGCGTGCCCTACTCTTCTCGCTTTAGCCAGGCTGAGGAGATCAACCTCTTTGATCCCCAGCTCTTTAAACACTTCCTTGGCCACATTGAGCTGCCCTTTTCCTCCATCCACCAAAACTAGGTCAGGGAGATCCATCTCTTCAACAGCCTTTTGATACCGGCGAAGGAGAACTTCATACATCATGCCATAATCGTCAGACCCTTCGACGGTTTTAATCTTGAAATGGCGGTATCGATCTTTGTTCGGCTCTCCATCTTCAAAGGAGACCATCGACCCAACGGCCTGCCCACCCTGGAGATTGGAGATATCGAAAGCCTCAATCCTTTTTGGAACTCTGCTAAGGTGGAGGCTCTCCTTCAAGTTCAACAAAAGATTTTCCCTGTCCTCCTCTAGACCGGCCTCCCGGCGAAGAAACTTCTCCGCATTATCAGAAGCCATTTCAAGGAGTTTCCTCTTAGCCCCTTTTTGAGGAACGAGGAGACAGACCTTTTTGCCCTTCAACTCTGTCAACCATCCTTCGGAAAGATTCTTTTCGAAGATATGTTTCGGGATCAGGATCTGTTCCGGGATGAATCGATCTTCCCGATAATATTGCCTTAAAAATGAAGAAAGAATCTCTTCATCCGGAAGACTGATGGACGAAAAGTTAAAACCCTTCCCACCTAAAAGTTTTCCTGCCCTGATAAAAAGGGAGTAGACAGCAGCACGATGATCCTGACGGTGAAATCCAATCACATCCCTGTCGATAAAATCTCGGGAGACAATGTTCTGTCTCTCGATTACCCTTTCGATATGTTCGATCTGGTCTCGAATTCTCGCCGCCTTTTCAAAATGGAGTTGTTCCGCCGCCTCCTCCATTCGTCTCTTCAAACTTTCAATCAGGTCTCTGTTTCTGCCTTCGAGAAACATCCTCACCTGCCGGATGATCTCCCCATATTGAGCCGGATCGATCTTCCCGCAACAGGGGCCCGAACAGCGCTCCATCTCATAGTTGATGCAGGGCCTTATACGATTTGAGAATTTGGTGTGGCGGCAGGTCCGGATGGGAAAAAGACGCCGGATCAACTTCAAGGTCTCTTTAAGGGAAGTGGCGGACGGATATGGCCCGAAGTAAATGGATCGATCCTTCTTGATCCGTCTCACAATGCTCAGAGTCGGAAAATCCTCCTCAACGGATAGCCTCAAACATGGGTACCGCTTGTCATCCCTCAGCTTGATGTTGTATCTGGGGTGATGTTCTTTAATGAGGTTGTCTTCAAGGATGAGGGCTTCCTTCTCTGTATCGGTGAGAATCGTCTCGATGTCGGCTACCTTTTCCAGTAGAGCAAGCGTCTTCGCATCCTTCTCCCCAGCCCTCTGGAAATAAGAACTCACCCTGTGCTTGATATTCCCCGCCTTCCCCACATAGAGTACCGTCCCCTTAGCGTCTTTAAAAAGATAGACCCCTGGATTGGTGGGTAAGTTGTTAAGCTTTTCTTCCAAAGAGTTCATGTCTAATTTAAATTATCTCAGATCATACAAGAAAATCAACCCATTCGAAAACCTGGGGATAATCTTTCGGCTCATGTTGAATTCGTTTTAGATTTAATAGCGACCGTGTTTAGAGGGAGGGCTGAAACTTAGCTGGAGCTTAAAAGACAATTCAGATAGCCACCGAGTGGTCTATCTGACCTTGATGGCCAGACTATTCTGCATCTGTAAGATGATCTCGAATGTACTTCTGGATAGCCGCGACAACCTGGTCTTTAAGTTGCGCTGGGCTCTGTGCAACCCAAACGGTGAAATTGTATAATTCCTGGGTATCAGCCTTCAGCCACTTGTTGTTACCGTATAAGAATGTGAGCAGGGTAGTTAGGGCAATTCTCTTATTACCATTCTGAAAAGGATGGTTTTTAATCAAAAGGTAGAAGAGAATACTTGCTTTGGCAACCAGCGTTGGATACAAGGCCTTGCCTGAAAATCTCTGAAATGGGGTCAACACACAGCTTTCAAGTATATTTGGAAAACGAGTAGAAAAGTCCGGTATTGGCTCATCGAAAGAGAGATGTTCCTTCGCGAGCCGGACAGCAAGGTATTCTACATCAGCAATAGTTATGATCTTCACTATTCCTTACCCAACTTTTTCAGGACTTCTCCATATTCCTGTACTGTCTTGCGGACAGCGGCATCAATCCGGTCCTTTCCACTTTTCGTAACCTCTTTCCCGAGGATATGTGCAATCGTCAGGTCTGTAATAAAGTAGGTCTTACCTATCTTTGAGGCAGGGATCTGCCCCTTCTTGACTCGATTGTATATTGCGATACGGCTGACTCCGAGAAGTTTTGCCAGCTCAGGAATGGTGAGATATCTTTCGTTGGTCATGGTTTCCATCCGCAATGCCAATTTCTACCCCGTTAGAAATTGGAAGGCTTTCTAACGGGGTTTACTTTAGACATAATGATTAACATAAGTTAACTTATTATGCAAGCATTAACATGGGTTAATCTTGTTTATTCAGGTTAACAGAAGATGGAAAGCACTAAAAATGCTCTGGCGGAACAGTTAACTCATTAAATTCATTACTAAATATGTCAAAAGAGTTCATCACTAATTTTAATTATTTCAGATTATTCAAAGAAAAATCAATCACGCCCACCTTTACCTCCACCCTCTGAGGGGGAGGGGTGAATGTGGGCGGAGGACTTCACTTTAGGCAAGAGCATCCAACTCAGCCAGAGGAACCAGTTTAAATCGATAGAATCAACCTGTAATGTTAAGAGCCATTGAGAAAATGGTCAAGGCAGGGAGATCTTGATTTTTCCATCTGACCTGATTGCTGCCGACAGGTGGCTTCACCTACAAGTCATTACGGGGAATCATGCTCAGCAACTGAAGATTACGGGATGAAAGTGAGCAGTTAAATGCTTTGCTGGTTTTGGGTATAGCGAAAAAACGGTGCTGACTAATTTATTTATTGTCATCTATTTTCTTTTAACCTTTGTCTGATTTCTGATTCCTTCCTTCCCCATTCAGTCTCTTCCTGAAAGTATTTTTTCAGTTCTTGTACACGGTCTGCGTCAGCAGTTATTACCTTAATTTTTGGGTCTGATGGCTGTCTTGGAGGCAGTCGATGACCGAACAATTTACCAAGAAGGATATTCTGTGCTTTAACGCTCAGATCATCCAGATAAGACCCTACATCAACGGTGGCTTTATAATATTGATCTGCCAAATGTTCTATGGTTTCCAATTGAACTTGAGTAGGCATTGGACGCTCTATTATTTTTGTACCTACTTCCTTAGCTCTATCTTCTGGAACGTCAACTGGAAGGAAACGCGATGATTCAGAAAATAAAAGGGTAAACGCATTGCTAAGATCGTGACTGGCTGAGCTTAATGCGATTCGGAAAATGCCCAAATTTGGGGTTATGATGTCATAGCTCTCCAAAGTTTTGAATAGGTTTACGATAGCATCCTGCACTTTTGCATGGTGCTCTAACAAAACTGATGCACGCCCCTTTATAGGTGAAGGGTTCATTCCGGGTTCAAGCATTGCTTGATGATCTTTAAACAATCCTGGAATGTTAAGAGAATAGCTTCCGGCATGAGTTATTGGTTCAGAAACGGATTCTATATGTGTTTTGATCGCCTCATAGACCCGAAGTTTTAGTTTCTCACGAGCATTCTCCCTTACCTGCCATTTAATAAGATACGCACCGGCTACGATTGCAATTAACTGAACAAGTGGTCCAAGCCACCACGCTTCAAACTTTTCACTCTTACTCGTTTTTACTACCTCACTTGAGGAACTATCGGGCGGAGGTGCTGATGCAAGGCTGACAGAAGCGAAGACAGCTATAAACAGGATAATGACCAAAAAGCTTTTTGACATCTCAATACCCCTTTATCGATTACCAGTCGTAATATACATCATTTTTAAAAATTAGTGAAGACAAAATTACAGGAAGTCAACACCATATTCTACATTGTCTGTTGCACTGTCTCGCTACTCCGCACAGGGTTATCTCCCAGAATAATTTCGACTAAGTTTAATGCCCTGCTAAAATTTCTAACGGGGTTTACTCCTCGACATCCATTTTTACAAGATAATGGAACCCATTTGGTCCCAATCGTTCATTCAGGGTATTGATGATCCTCTTTGAATCTGCCTCGGTCTGATTTGGCCCCGACACATAAAAGGGCTTGCCGTCCTGGCCATACACAAACTCACTTGGGCAGGCCGAAGGATCGATGCTGCCAAAGATCTTTTTGACCTTCGAGTAGTCTTCGTGAGGTTTAAAACTAAGGGCCTTTGCATACGATACGGCATTTTCGATCAGTTTCACGGCATATTCAGGCTCGACCCTTTCCAGGTTTTCGTTCTGTTCCAGGTGCTTGACTCGTTCTTCATATTTATTCTTTGAGACAACTGTAAAAAAACAGTCTTTAACACCCAGGCAATAGGTGTCCACAAGAAAAACGGAAGCTGCGATACTGCCATCCGGCATTCTTCGGCTGATGATCACATCTCCTATACCCATATCAAAAATTCCCCTGGGTACAAGGCACTCATGGATGGGCGATGCTGAAGCAGCCCATAATGCCTGAGTTTTCGTCACTGGAAAACCGCCTTTTCTCTTTTCAGCCAACACCCTCTTCCGTTTGGCTGCCTTCCTTGCAAGTTTTTTCTGCCGCTTTTTCTGGTCTATAGCCATCTCAGCCCCCTTATTTCTTATTAGCATTGGTTTTTCTTAACACGGCTTGTATCAGCTTTTCAATGAGTTAACTGATCACTGGTTACTGATTACTGATTACTGATTACTGATTTCTACCTCATCCTCAACTCCATCTCTTCAAGCCTCTGGATCTTATCCCGGAGTTCGGCGGCGTGCTCGAACTCCAGACGCCTGGCTGCCTCTTTCATTTCCTTCTTCAATTTCTGGATGATCTCCGGGATATCTCTAACAGGGGTATAATCCTCTTTGATATCGGAAACAGCAGGAACGGTAAAATAGTCTGCCTCATAGATAGAAGCCAATATATTCTTCACCGATTTCTTCACGCTCTGCGGCGTGATCCGGTGGATTTTGTTAAACTCTTCCTGAACTTTCCTTCTCCGGTTCGTCTCTAAGATGGCCTGATCCATTGAGCCTGTCATCTTATCTGCGTAAAGGATCACCTGGCCATTGATATTTCTTGCGGCCCGACCAAAGGTCTGGATTAAGGACTTCTCCGACCGAAGGAATCCCTCCTTGTCCGCATCGAGGATGGCCACCAGAGACACCTCCGGAAGGTCAAGCCCCTCTCGCAGGAGGTTGATCCCGACGAGGACATCAAATTCTCCGAGGCGAAGTTCTCTGATGATTTCAACCCGGTCGAGTGTGTCAATATCCGAATGGAGATATTTCACCCGGACCCCCAGATCCGAATAATATTCAGTCAGATCTTCTGCCATCCGTTTGGTCAGGGTGGTGACAAGCACCCTCTCCTTTCTCTTGACCCTATTCCGGATCTCTTCCAAAAGATCGTCGACTTGATTTTTCGCTGGCTTCACTTCAAGAAGGGGATCGATTAGTCCGGTCGGACGGATGATTTGCTCGACTACTCCCCCGATGCTTTTTTTCATCTCATAATCGCTTGGAGTAGCAGAGACGTAAACCACTTGATGGACTCGTTTCTCAAACTCCTCGAACATCAGGGGCCGGTTATCCAGCGCCGAGGGCAGGCGGAACCCATAATTTACCAATGTCTCTTTCCTGGAACGGTCTCCCCTGAACATCCCGATTAACTGAGGGATGGTCACATGGCTTTCATCGATGAAAAGGAGGAAATCCTCCGGAAAGTAATCGAGCAGGACAGGAGGAGGCTGGCCAGCCTCTCTTCCCGTGAGATGGCGGGAATAATTCTCGATTCCCTGGCAGTAGCCTAATTCCTGAAGCATCTCAAGGTCGAAGTTGGTCCTCTGCTCCAGCTTCTGCGCTTCCAGCAGCATGTTCTGTGATTTAAACCAGACGACTCTTTCCTTCAACTCCTTCCGTATATTTTGAATCGCTGTTTGAAGCCGCTCGGGAGGAGCCACATAGTGGCTTCCCGGATAGATGGGAATCTTTTCGAGCGATTGCAAAACCCTTCCCCTTAAAGGATCGATCTCAGAAAGGGCCTCAACTTCGTCTCCGAAAAGCTCGATGCGGATCGCACGATTCTCCTCATGGGCAGGAAAGACCTCGATCACATCGCCCCGCACCCGGAATGTCCCCCGGTGAAAATCGATGTCATTCCGCTCATACTGAATCTCCACCAGTTTCGTAAGAATCTCTTCTCTGGAGATGGCCATTCCTCTCTCCAGATAGAGGAGCATTCCATGGTAGGCCTCAGGAGATCCCAGTCCGTAGATGCAGGAGACGCTGGCGACGATGATGACGTCGTTTCTCTCGAGAAGGGAGCGGGTGGCAGAATGGCGCATCTTATCGATGTTCTCATTGATCTGTGTGTCCTTTTCAATATAAGTGTCGGTCGAAGGGATATAGGCCTCGGGCTGATAATAGTCATAATAGCTGACAAAAAAATCAACCGCATTCTCCGGGAAGAGTTCTTTGAATTCTCCGTAAAGCTGGGCGGCCAGTGTCTTGTTGTGTGAGATGACCAGGGTGGGTTTCTGGACCTTTTCGATCACATTGGCCATGGTAAAGGTCTTGCCGGAGCCGGTCACACCAAGAAGGACCTGGTGGGGGACGTTCTGGAGAACAGCCTGGCTCAACTTTTCGATGGCCTGCGGTTGATCGCCTTTGGGCTGAAACTCGGAGACAAGTTTGAATGGACTCATGCAATCATTTTACAACAAAAAAGAGTTAATGCAAAAAAGGAGGGTATATCTTACAGTTGCATAAATATCATACGAAAAGGGGGGTGGGTATGCTGGAAAGCCTTTACAGCGGCACCTTTAATAGTTTTGCTACTTAGGTTTCAAGCATACCTCAAAGGTCACCTCAGGTGATGTCGAATGTTTCCCATAAAACATATAAATAATCCGCGATTGTAAAGGGTTGGAAGCATGCCAACCCCCCTTTTCATTGCAACGTTAAGGTATATTTAGGCTAAACTCTTTAGGGCAAGGGTTGGTGTTAATCTTCTGGTTCAGGTTGATGGACGAAAACCAATTTTAAGCAGCCCTTAAAGATTCTTCATTTTGGACAATAATTCTTGGATTTTTGTTTTCAGGTGGAACGGGCAACCCTTGTTCCTTTAATAAATTTACGTGTTCAATCATCCCCCACTTCGCTTTATAAAGGCAGTCCTCAACGGAATGCCCAATACCTGAGAAACCCGGCAGGTCGGGAGAATAAAATCCAAAATAGTCAGGTTCCTTGGTTGCTTCAATCGTCAATGAATATTCTAAATCTATCATCTTTACACCTCCGTTCTCTTTATTTCTGAACCCCTGCATCCTTCAAAATCGCATGACAGGTTCCTTTCGGCACTTCTTTTGAGCCATGATAATCAACCCTAATCAGGTTGTTCCACCCAGGCTTGGCATAATATCTGATGGAACCCTTTTCTTTAATAATTCGTATCACTTTAGCTCTTTGAAAAAAGAATAAGCTGGCAATTTAAGATCTCGTCCGTTGACCGAGCTTTCAATGCCTCTTTTGCGGTAGAGAGGATGATTTCTACCGGGTTGTGACCTTGGAGTTGGG
>Ga0208244_101761_pt1 | contig 10122 bp, 5 predicted proteins | sample SubbioCR12Aug_5A_FD_184828 | JGI IMG/M metagenome (GOLD analysis project Ga0208244, IMG submission 184828) | Serpentinite rock and fluid subsurface biosphere microbial communities from McLaughlin Reserve, California, USA - CR12Aug_5A (SPAdes) | ecosystem: Environmental > Terrestrial > Deep... | reverse complement strand
GAATAAATATGCGTTGATTTATGCAGGTGCACAAAAAAATATCGGTCCTTCAGGTGTTGTACTAGTGATAATCAGGAAAGATCTGGTTGCAAGAAGCCAGGATACGCTTCACACAATGTTGAGTTATAAAACCCATGTCGATAACAATTCGTTATATAATACTCCAAATACTTTCGGGATTTATATTATTGATTTGGTCGCAAAACTTCTTATTAAGAAAGGCGGATTGGATGCGATGTATAAAACCAATGTTGAAAAAGCAGGTTTATTATACAAAGCAATTGATGAGAGCGGAGGTTACTACGTCGGTCATGCTGAAAAAGAATACCGTTCACTAATGAACGTAACCTGGAGAATGCCGAGCGAAGAACTTGAAGCTAAGTTCGTAAGTGAAGCAACTAAAGCAGGGTTCGTTGGGTTGAAAGGACACCGTTCTGTAGGCGGATTAAGAGCATCTATTTACAATGCTTTCCCTGTTAAAGGTGTTGAAGAGCTCGTTAAATTCATGAGCGATTTCAAAGCTAAAAACGGTTAATAAATATTTGTAGCACAGTTCCGATGTTTCGGGACTGTGCTTTTACTTTTTATTGGAAGGATTGATGAAAAATTTAGTTGTAATTTTATCGGTTTTTGTTCTATTTTCGGCCGGCTGCGGCAAAGAAGAAGCTCCGTATGAAGCAGTAAATCCTATTGCATTTGCTTACGATCTCGGTGATGGATGGGAGGTTAACTCCTCTGTAGTCGTTAAAGGATTTAAATCAAACCTGATTGATAATCAATATTCGTCCAAACTTAGTTTCACACTTGATTTGATATCTCCATCCGGAGATACATTGAAAAAAATTACTTCCGGTATCAGAGACCACATAAGTGAAGAAAAACCTAAAGACCTTTCACTTGAAGCTCAATTTGAATTAGACTCTACATATGTTAGCGGTAAGTACAAAATCATTTTTCATATTAAAGATGAAATAGCATTACTATCTTTAGTTGTCGAAAAGGATTTTGAACTAACAGACGAAGAATAGGTAAAGTTTACATTTCTCATTCAATAAAGTATAGTTCACTAATATCATCTTGCGGACTTGACGGAAAAGAATTCCATAACTTTGAAATTTGAATTTATTTTATAGAAATGTCAGCATGATGATTAGTCGATTATAACTAATGTTAATTAATAACTTCCATCAGGAGAAGAATTCATGGTTTGTAAAAACACGGGCAGCCAGGTGGGAGGAGCTGCCCGTTGGCTTAAGATTTTTCTGAGCAATTGCTGCTCATAAAAGAAATCCCCTTTGGGAGTCGTTATGATTACCATTTACTTGATAAGTTAAACTTATCGGTTCAAATATATTAGTTTTTTCTGAATTAAAAAAGCAAACTTTATCGCTTTTTAATTAAAATTTTATATGTTCTGCTCTAATCGAAGTATATGCTATCTTCTAAGGGGAAAACCTGGCAAACAATGAGATAATTCAACGGACAAATTATATCATCGAACTTTTTTAACTTCGCAAATGTTTTTTCAATGCTTCTGATTAACAGTTTAACTCATAATTCAAGGAAATTCAATTAGCATTTTTATGGAAAATATTTTGAAAACAGATATAACGGAGTCCAATCGGCTTAAAAAGGCAGTAAGCAGTAACTGGTTCCAAAATTTTATAACTTCAGTCATTATTGTTAATGCAATAACCCTTGGCTTAGAAACCTCCGACTATATGATGGAAAATATCGGGGGGTTACTCATTTTTATAGACCAACTTGCTCTTAAGATTTTTATACTCGAAATTCTACTTAAGCTATATGTTTACCGCTTCAAATTTTTTACACAAGGCTGGAATATTTTTGATTTTATCATAGTCGGTATTGCTTTGCTTCCAAGTTCAGGAGCTCTGTCGGTTCTTCGCGCACTTCGCATACTTAGAGTTCTTCGCCTTCTATCAATTGTGCCGAAACTCCGCTCGGTCATTAATGCCTTATTGGATGCAATACCCGGGATGTTATCGATTATAGGAGTTCTTCTACTTGTTTTCTATATAGCCTCTGTTCTTTCCACAAAACTCTTTGGTGCTGTTTTTCCTGACTGGTTTGGCTCAATTGGAAAATCTATGTATTCTCTCTTCCAGATAATGACTCTTGAAAGCTGGTCCATGGGCATTGTAAGACCTGTTCTACAAAAATTTCCCGAAGCATGGCTTTTTTTCATTCCATTTATAATTATTACCAGTTTTACAGTATTAAATCTCTTTATTGCAATTCTCGTCAGTGCTACACAGTCTCAGCATGAAGCCGAAAGAAAGGTTGAAATGGAAGGATTTAATAAAGAAGCACAGGATGAAAGAACCGAAATAATAACTGAAGTAAGAAGTTTAAGAACAGAGGTTGAAATGCTAAGGAAATCTATTGAAGAAAGCGGCAGGTAGGCTTTTAATTTATTGCAAAATAGATTTGATTGGGGGATTAAGGAAAGAGTAAAAATGCAAAAAGCCCCCAAATCGCCGTTTTTTAACGATTCAGGGGCTTAATTTTTACCAAGCGGAGAGTCAGGGATTCCTCAAAGAGTCCTTCGGAGAACCCCGGAAGGACTTGCTTCTGAGATTATTCGAAATAGTCATTTAATAACATTCAGGCTCTTTAACCAATCCCGTCCTTCTTTGCTCTTGAAAAACATTTCTCTATAAAATGCTTCTTTTCTTGTCTGATATTGTTCAAAGTAAATTACTTCCCAAGGGCGAAAAGATTTTGTGTATTTTGATTTGCCGGCATTATGGGACTTGAGTCTGTTATTAATATCTCGAGTAGAACCAAAATAGTATGAATTATTCTTTAAGCTTTTTAAGACATATGCGTAAAACATTTTTCACCAAAGTAAAATAAAAAAGCCCATATCTTAACATGAGCTTTAAGTTGCGGAGAGTCAGGGATTCGAACCCCGGAAGGACGTAAATCCTTAACGGTTTTCAAGACCGCCGCATTCAACCACTCTGCCAACTCTCCGAATTTCTAATTTGTAAAACCTCAGTTTAACATTTCAAGACCGCCGCATTCTCCGAAGGATGCTGTGCAAACCACTCTGCTTTATCCCGATCTATCGGGGCAACTCTCCGAATTTCTAATTTGGTAAAACCTCAGTTTAACTTTTCAAGACCGCCGCATTCTCCGAAAGATGCTGTGCAAACGACTCTGCTTTATCCCGATCTATCGGGGACGTTTCCGTTAAAAATGTTCCGCTGTTTAACAATTTTCAAATTTGAAGTGCAAATATAAGCAATTTTGGTTTTCTGTAAAATTTAACATCAATTCTTTTTTATGTTTTCCGACATAGCCATCCTTGGTGTCCAAAATAATTTTCAAATAAAAATTATTTTAAGAGTAAATGGAAAGTTCTAAACAATTTTTTCCAGTTTAGATTTGCTCTTAATTTCTAAAGTTCAGAAAAAACAGAGGGAATTGAGACTTTGCTTCTAAAGTATGATTGTAAAAATTCTTATTTTTACTGCTAAAAATTAAATTTATGCCTAGAAAGAAACACCGCAAACAGAGCGAAGTTAGAACTCTGCCCAATGTTATTTGTAATTTCGATGAAACATCAACACGGCAGTATTTTGATGAATGGAGAGATAAAAAGCCATTTACTCTCGAATTAGGATGCGGTAACGGAGAGTATTCCATTGCTCTTGCACAGTTATACCCGGATAGGAAATTCGTAGGATTAGATAGAGCCGGGGCAAGGATATGGAATGCCGCTAAAAGAGCAATTGAATTTGAAGTTAAAAATGTAATGTTTTTTCTTACCTACGTTGAGAAACTAAACACGCTGATTACGGAATCTACTGTTGAGGAGATATGGATACCTTTTCCTAATCCGCTGCCGCATAGAAGATTAATGAAAAAAATAATCATTAATCCTCACTACCTGGAAATTTATAAAAAACTTCTGATTAACGAAGGAATAATCCATCTAAAAACCGATGATCAATTCTTATATGATTATGCAAAAGAGATATTAAAACGGAATGACATTAAACTAATACATTCAGTTGAAGATGTTTATTCAACGAATGATCTTTCGCAAGAAACATATATAAGCACAAGGTTTGAAAAGCAGCACTTAGACGCCGGAAAGACGATTAAATACATTTCTTTCTGTTTCAAATGATTAATTGATTTGTGTTGTTGATATTGTTTTATTTTACGGTATAGTTCAATATCACTTTTACCGTTTAATGATATATCTTATCTTTTAAAATAAAAATCTATTTAATATTTAGACCGGAGTTAAAACAATGAAATTTACTATGAGTGTACTTATAACAGTTTTGCTATTATCTACTATAGTTTTCCCCCAGCAAAATAATCGCGAATTCAGGGGCACCTGGGTTATTACCTGGGAATATATAAGCAGCTCGGGGACCGTTGATCAAAAGAAAGAGAAAATCAGAAAAATTCTTGACGATCATAAAAAAGCTAATATGACCTCGGTATTCTGGCAGGTTCGACAAGCCGGAACTGCATACTACCCCTCTTCCTACGAGCCATGGGGTTCTTATGCAGGCGGGACTTATCCCGGCTTCGATCCTCTTGCATTTGCAGTTGAAGAAGCACACAAAAGAGGACTCGAAATTCATGCATGGTTTAATGTTTTCGCATCTGCAAGTTTAGCTCAAGGAGCTCCGGCTCAACAACACCCGGAATGGATATGCCGTGATCAATCCGGTAATCCGATGACTTCAAATTATGCTCTTTCACCCGGATTACCTGCAGTCCGGTCATATCTACTGAATGTCGCAATGGAGGTTGTTCGTAATTACGATTTAGACGGCTTTCATCTTGATTATATAAGATGGAATGAATATACAAGCTCCGGTGCGAATAAAAGTCCCGAAGGAAAAGAAGCTTTGCTGGACAGGGAGTTAACAGAAGAAGAGATTCAAAATCTTACTGAAAATTCAGCAGGAAGATATTTATATGACATTTCACATCCTTATAGTGCCGGGGTACCATCGGGATTCAGCAGTTGGGAGAATTGGTGGAGATGGTCTGTAACCGAATACGTTAAAAACTTGCAAGACTCAATTAAATCGGTTAAACCGTGGGTCAGGTTATCAGTTGCTGCTCTCGGAAAATATAACTGGACGAGTTGGTGCGGATACAGCATTGTTTTTCAGGACGCAGCTTTATGGTTCAATGAAGGATACATAGATCAAATTGCTGGAATGCATTATCATTGGACTACCGGAAGCGGGTTTTACGGAATGCTCACCGGCTCATGCCCGCAATGCTGGAGCCAATATATTCAACCCGGTATTGCTGCGGGACGTCATTACACGGTTGGTCCCCCCTCTTATATTCTTAAAGATAATAACATCTGGAATAACCACGTTGATATAGTTAATACATGCAGAACCGTAAATTGGGTTGACGGATTCCAATTTTTTAGCTACGGAAGTTGGAGAGACAAAGAATACTGGGAAACGGCAAAATCGATTTTCTTTAAAAGGAAAATGAAAATCAAAGATTCAAAATTTATTCATGACACGATTCCCGATGCCCCGCAAGTTAATATTGTAATTGCCGATTCTTTGAACTATCTGATCAGAGTGACTCCACCTATATCCGCAACAAATAATCATTGGTTCGCAGTTTATCGCTCGGATGATGCCACTTTGAGCGTTGATACCGATGAAATAGTAGAAATTAAATTCGGAAACTCTCAGTTTGACGTGATTGAATCATTTAACGGCACACAGGATTTTAACGGGCAGTATACTTATTATGCAACGATGTTCGATAGATATTGGAACGAGTCTGCGATGTCGAATACAGTAATTTCTGACCCGATACCTTCGTTTGCTCCGGTTGTAGCGGCTTCTGTTCCCGCTCAAGGTGATACCGTTTCAATTAATACACAGTTGAAATTTACTTTTTCAAAGACGATGAGTAGTGCAGGTTTCCCTGCGGCGGTTTCGATTGTACCACCCAAAGCTATTAATAACGGAACGTGGTCAAATAGTAATAAAACAATTACTTTTAATTTTACAACTCCGCTTGATTTTGAAACGACCTACACAGTTACAATCGATTCATTAGCGAAAGACATTAACGGTAAACCGATTGACGGGGACGGAAACGGGATACCCGGCGATCCGTTTGTTCTTCAATTTAGAACGGGTGATCTTGATAATATCGGACCGGTGGTTATAGCATCTTTTCCAGACAGCACACTCGGTTTATTCGAGTTCGATGCAGATGAAATAATTACCGTTTTGTTTGATGAAACCGTAGATGCTTCAACAATTAATTACAATAATGTTATTCTAAAAAGAGGAGAGAATCCGATCGGTCGTGCAACACATTTAACACAACTCGGAGCTAGAAGTTTATTAAGTGTAAAAGCAGGACAAGTTTTACAGCCGTACGAACAATATTCTTTAACACTTAAAGAAGGGATAAAAGACGTTTACGGAAATCAAATGGCGGCAGATCATGAAATCAATTTCACAATATCTAGTCTTGTCTATGATCAAACTCAAATGATGGATGATTTTACGGAGGAGGGGAATTGGTGGCAGCCCGGCGGAAGCGGTTCAACAACCGGAATTATCGACTCCGGAACTTATTTCGGTTACAGCTCAACGTATTATCTTACGGGAACCACTCCGTTTAAGTCGGCATATATTAATTATCATTGGAATTCTTCAGTTACGAATAGACTCTTAAGAGAATACTTATCCGGAGGGCCTGCACAGGCAGTAACATTTGATACATCTTACATTTTACAAGTATTCATTTTCGGAGACGGCAGCAGAACACGTTTTCGCTTCGCTATTGATGAAGGAAACGGTACATCATGGCCCAACCATGAAGTTTCGAAGTGGAGAAATATAGATTGGGTTGGCTGGCGACTTGTTGAATGGGTTTTGAACGACCCCAACAGTGTCGGTGCATGGATTGGCAACGGAATTCTTGATTTTCCGTTATACAGAATGGACAGTTTCCAGTTGAAAGATGATACCGGAACTCCTTTATATGGTAGGATATACCTTGATAATCTCCGGATTGTAAAGAAGTCCACAGCCACAGTAAAAATTGATGGAGAAACTGATAACATTCCGGAAGGATATCTCTTGTCACAAAATTATCCTAATCCTTTCAATCCTTCAACGGTTATTAATTATCAACTGCCGAAAAGCAGTCATGTAATGTTGAAGGTTTTTGATGTGCTTGGAAATGAAGTTGCCACACTCGTAAATGAGCAGAAAACCGCCGGTTTTTATAACGTAACTTTTGATGCTTCCAGGCTTGCAAGCGGAATGTATATCTATAAATTAGTAACGGAAAATTATTCCTCTGCCAGGAAGATGCTTCTTTTAAGATAATTATGACGGAAAGGGGATTATAATTTGATGGCTGTCCCATAAATGAGTTTTCTCGTTAAGTTGGGACAGCCCTAAATTTCGATTGGCGGAGGGACTCCGGTAACTCACCCCATCTCGAAAACAAACCAATTCTGCGTGCTTTAACGAAATTCTATTTTACCGCAGAGGAAAAGTAGAGGGTAAATAGAACCCTTGAGAAATCTTTTCCGTCTCTCCGCCTCCGCGTTGAAAGAAAGAGTTTCGCCTTCGGCGGTTAGACCTAGTATCGGTCTTTTCGGGAAATTTACGCAGAGTAATTATTCAATAAAAAACTCCCCCTTTTTGTTCTTTATTTCAGCTTAAAGTATCTTTGAAATAGATTATTTGAATTTAGTAGGACAATCATGAAAAAAATAATAGCAGTAATCTTTATGTCAACAGTTTTATTCTCACAATCCGGCTTTGATTATGCGGGAGATGTAGTATCGCACGAAAAGAAAGGAAATGTAATCGAGTTACGGCTTTCAAACGCACTGATGAACATCTATGTAATTGAAGACAACATTGTAAGATTCAGATATACAAAAGAGAAGAACTTCTCCGAAGCCCCGTCATACGCTGTTGTTAGCGGTTTACACAGTGAAACAAAATACGATTTCTCCGAAAATGATGATGCCTTTAACATCACTACTTCAAAACTTAAAATTACAATTACAAAAAAGCCTGCAAGAGTATCAATATATGATAAAGACGGAAAATTGATTAATGAAGATGAACCTGCTTTCGGTGTTTCATTCGACGGCGACGAAGTAAGATGCCATAAAAAACTTATTGATAATGAAAAATTTTACGGACTCGGAGAAAAAACCGGCGGACTTGAAAGACGCGGCAATCAATACACAATGTGGAATACCGACTTCCCCGGTTACGAATGGCGTACCGACCCGCTGTATGTTTCAATCCCTTTTTTTATCGGTGTAAATGATAAAAAAGCATACGGAATTTTCTTTGACAATACTTACCGCTCATATTTTAATATGGGGGCAAGTAGTAATAGATACTATTGGTTCGGTGCGGTAAAAGGGGAAATGGATTATTATTTTATTTACGGACCGGAGATTAAAAAAGTTATCTCTTCATATACATTACTAACGGGTAAAATGGAAATGCCTCCGCTATGGTCGCTTGGTTATCAACAAAGTAAATGGAGTTACTATCCCGAGGCGACTGTAAAAACACTCGCAAAGAATTTCCGCGATAAACAGATTCCGTGCGATGTAATCTACCTCGATATTCACTATATGGACGGCTACCGCGTATTCACGTGGGATAAAGAAAGATTCCCTAATCCTCCGAAAATGTTGAAAGAATTGAAAGAACAGGGATTCAAAGTTGTCCCGATAATTGACCCCGGTGTAAAAGCGGATAACAATTACTTCGCAGCAAAAGAAGGATTGGCTAAAGACCTCTTTGTTAAATATCCAGACGGTGAAGTCTATCAAGGTGAAGTTTGGCCATCCTGGTCGTATTTTCCGGATTTCACAAAGAAAGCAACAAGAGATTGGTGGGGAGATAAACTTTCCATTCCTCTTAAAGAAGGAATTGAAGGCTTCTGGAATGATATGAATGAGCCGGCTGTATGGGGACAGGCATTCCCTGACCTCGTTCAGTTTGATGATAACGGGTTTAAGTCAGACCATAAAAAAATTCATAATGTATATGCACTTCAAATGGCAAAAGCTACGATTGAAGGATTGAAAAAGCATTCTCCCAACAAAAGACATTTCATTCTTACCCGTGCGGGATTTGCGGGAATTCAGCGTTACTCTTCTGTATGGACGGGAGATAATTTAGCTAATGAAGATCATCTCCGTCTCGCTTGCTTGATGACCCAAAGTCTCGGTTTAAGCGGTGTACCTTTTGCCGGCAGCGATGTCGGCGGTTTTATGGATTATCCTTCACAACGTTTATACACCAGATGGATGCAGCTTGGCGCATTCACACCTTTCTTTAGAGGGCATTCGGCAATTAATTACCCGGATAAAGAGCCGTGGGCTTTCGGTGAAGAGGTTGAAAGATGGGTTAAAGATGCAATTTCTTTACGGTATAAGTTGATGCCTTTGCTTTATAATGAGTTTTTTAACTCAAGTCAAACCGGTCTGCCCGTAATGAAGCCGATGTTCCTTGAATTTCAAAATGATGAAAATTGCTATTGGTGGGATGCTCAATTTCAATTTATGATTGGTGAAAACCTGCTTGTAGCACCGGTTGTAATTGAGAAAGACAACTTTAAGAAACTTTACCTTCCCGAAGGGAAATGGATGAATTACTGGACTAAAGAAATTTACACCGGCAGCCAATGGATTATTATTGAAGCACCAATCTGGCAGATTCCTCTTTTTGTGAAAGAGGGTGGAATAATTCCGATGCAGGAAGTACTTCAATACGCCGGTGAAAAAGAGATTGAACAACTTGAACTGTTGGTATTTCCGTCAAAAGAGAACTCCTTCACTCTTTATGAAGATGATGGCATAAGTTACGATTATAAAGAGGGCAAATACTCTTTAACCGGATTTTCAGTTGATAAAAATGATAGTGAAATAAAACTTGCAGCTAAGAAAACAGTTGATAAGTACAAACCTGGCAGAAAATCTTTCTTGATTAATTTCTTCAATGTTTCAACAGTTAAAGAAGTAAAAACGGACGGGAAACAATTAACGGCGGTCTCCTCAAAAGACGAACTGCAAAAGAGTAAAAGCGG
>Ga0208244_101760_pt1 | contig 10122 bp, 15 predicted proteins | sample SubbioCR12Aug_5A_FD_184828 | JGI IMG/M metagenome (GOLD analysis project Ga0208244, IMG submission 184828) | Serpentinite rock and fluid subsurface biosphere microbial communities from McLaughlin Reserve, California, USA - CR12Aug_5A (SPAdes) | ecosystem: Environmental > Terrestrial > Deep... | reverse complement strand
ATCCTTTGTAAAGCCTGTCGTCCCAATAACCATTGCCTTTCCTTTTGCGGATGCAATCCTGAGGTGCTCAAGGGTCGAGCCGGTGTGGGTGAAGTCAATGATCACCTCAGCCTGGTCAATCGCTTTTTCGATGCTGTCCTCAAGGATGACGCACGTTTCCCCAATACCTGCAAGGACGCCGATATCCTTCCCCACATCCTTATGCCCTTTTCTTTCAAAGGCGCCTGTGAGCTTGACGGATTCATATTCCTTCGAAAGGGCGGTAATCCTATTTCCCATTCTCCCCATGGCCCCTGCCACAGCTATCTTCACCATGATGACATTCTCCTTTTCACCTGAAAATAGGTCTTCATAACGCCCCCTAACCCCCTCTTATCTTAAGAGGGGGGACTTTAAACTTCCCCTCTTAGGTTAAGAGGGGATTGAGGGGAGTTACTCTAATTTTCATTCCCCTTTGTGCCCCGAAAGCTTTCGAGTCATGAGTGTTTCATATTAATAATGCTAAATAGGGTCTGCCTACAAACTCTTGCTCTTCCGTCATTCCGGCTTGTCCGGAATCTTTCCGACGGCTTTTCAGAAGGATTCCTGACGCGCTTCACTTGCGGGAATGACAACTATCGGTAGTCTCTATACAGACTCCAAGTAATCTGCGGGTCCTTATTCAAACGAGATCCGCTGTCCCACAAAACTCTTTTGGCGTCAAAATGCTTACCCCTTTATAAGCTCCCAGATTCAGAAGATGTGTATCCCCCGAGATGATGTAATCCGCCTTGCCTCCTATCGCAGCAGCCAGGATATTGTTATCAGAAGGGTCTTCTTTTATAACATTCAATTTTGGCGGATCGTTGATAAATATAGAATATCGCATAAGGTTCAAAAGAATTTGTTTGATCTCTTCTTCCTTTAAAGAATATCTCACCCGGATTTTATTATAATGCAAAACTCTATTCACCTCGTCAATTAAAGGACCGGAAGTCACAAGAGCCAAGACATCATCTTCCCAGGCTTTGACAACCTTGTAAGGAAATCCCTTTTTCTGAATCGCACCACTCACCAGGACGTTGGTATCGAGCACAACCCTATGCACGCTTGCGGACCGCCTTAACTGCCTCCGCTACGTCCTTTTCAATTTCTTTTGATTCAATGCCCCTGGCTCTTTCCCGGATAGTCTTAAAAACCTGCATATCCTGTCGCTTTTGTTTCTTGAAGTTGTCAAACTCGGCGACCGGTATCAGCACGGCCATAGGCTTACGGCCCCGCTTAATAATGAACTCCTCCCCCTTATAGTAGACCTCTTCGAGGATCGACCCAAGACTTTTCCTTATATCGAGAGCGCCAATTTGTTTTGCCATAATGTACCCCCTTATTTTTAATAATATGCTATAGCAACTATCATAAGTATGTCAACTGTTATTTCCTGGGGAGATGCTTGCCAAGTGGACCTGTCCGGAGGTGTACGACAAAAATTATTGGAAGGCGCTCATTATTCCGTTCTTTAGACAGACAAAACATACTTCTCAAGACGATCAATGTTCTTAATAATGTCCTCATTGGGTTTACAGGACTGAATATCTTTTTTTAACTTGTAATTCCCTGTAGTCTTGCTGCAGAGTTTCCGGTTATCCCCTCTCCCCTTGCGGGAGAGGGTTAGGGTGAGGGGTATAAGATGTCATTCTATTCACCCTCCCCTTAGTCCCCTCCCGTCTTCGCCTCGGCGAATCCGCCTCAGTGCGGAAAGGGAGGGGAGATTTTAGAATACCCTGCGGTCTCTGCCGCAAGGTTCTTCATTTCTTCTAATTGATATTCGATATCCAGGTTTACTTTTTCCTCCATATAGGACTGTTTAAATTCCGGAACGGAAAGCTGCTTTTGAAAGTACTTTTTTGCAGTATTCATTTTTCAAACCGCCTGACTTGCAATTTCCCGCACATGCAAGACTTCTTTATTGCTCATCGGCCTGATGTCACTTGAGGTAAGGGTGACTACTGCAATGGTCCTCCCCTCCGCAGTCACAAATTCAACCTCAAAGGCATTGCCGTCACTGTAGCAATGTACTATCGCGCCTATATCGCCTTCCTTTAAGCCATACTCATCAATGTCATGGGTCAGAACAACCGTATCTAATTCTCTAATCATAAGCCTGTCCTCCTTTTAAACTGCTCAGACCGGGTAAGCGGTCACAAACCGCTCTCTCTCATGCCCTTTATCAATAATCCAAACAGTTCGCATCTTAATAGAATCGCCCGCCTGCGTTTGAAGCAGTCCGTCAATGATATATTTTACTCCATGCGGCGATGATATTGCATCTTTAACATCTCCGGAATGTGCAATAGCCATTAAACTGTCTTTCAGTAAATTGACATTCATTTCGTTCATAGATCTGCTTTTTCGCTTTTCTTCGTCATTCCCGCGAAGGTCTACGACTCGTAGAGCGTGAATCCAATTATTTCAAGGCTCTGGATTCTCCGGTCAAACCGGACAATGACAGAAAACCTTAGTTTATGGCCAGACACTAATTAATGCCAAACAAGCGGTTCATTTGCAACACCTTTTAAAAGCATTAATCACCCCTGTAAGGTATAGAGGATATAACGACATCGGCAATTATTTTTTTTGTGAAAAGCAACAATTCGATGGCTTTCTTCCTCAGATCAGCATCTGGTGAAGGCCCAATAATAATTTTCCCAATTGGCAAATTACGGATATCCCCTTCCTCCTTCTTAAATAACTCAATGTAGGGAATTAACGTGCCCCGATAATTACGGTATTTGATTTCTTTAGATGTTGACGGAGAGAACCCGAAAGCTAAGCGGCATTCGTTCTCCTCATTAAAACTACCGTGTTTAAGATGAGACATACAACGCAAATATCTCTTTGAGGCTTCTCTGATTCGCCCATTTATATGCCCATTCATATAAGAGGTAAATATGAAATCGATGTTCTCTTTTTGTTCTTCAGGAATATTCTTCCCGTCCCAATATGTGACCGAATCAAGGGAGGCAAAATCAAAATTATATTTTTTTCGTTCTGCCTCTTTTAGATCATTCAGATAATTATAATCAAAGCCAATAGCATAGCCACCATCTTTTCCATAGCCCCGCCACTGACTTAATAAACCAATATCCTTGCTACGAGAATCATGAAAACAAAAAGAGCAAAGAAAAATGTCGCAAAGATTTCGCGATTTCTCATCAAAGACAAGACCGGAGACTGTTTCAATATATTCTTTAAAGCGGTCGAAATCTATCTTATTATGAGACTTATGAGAGACTTGCTTATTTCGTAAGGCGTCTAAAAGCATTTTCTTGAAAAGTTCCAGTTCCGTCTTATCGTTCAAATAACGGAAATGGGTCGCCCATAAGGTTTGGTCCTTCAAAATTCCTAATAGACCCGGCCCGTCTGTGTAGTGATAAATTATATTGGCCTTTTCCATATTTTCCTCATGCGCGAACATTTGATGAAGAAACTTAATAAAACTGCAAGAAGCTCCGGCGGCTGCCTTCACCTAACTGATACCATAGTTTCAAGAAAGATATTCTCACCGCCACCAACTTCCTCGCTCAACTTCATCACTCTCTATCAGCCAAATCCTCTAAATGCTGATAAAAGTCGCGTTCAAGCTTGACAAGACCCTTTCTGCTTTGCGTGTCAAGTAAATCATTGACCAATAAGACCATTCGTAAAGCCACACTCGTAAAAACTCTGGGCTGCCAGTCTCCATGAACACCTTTATTGCCCATTTTATATAAAGTTTCTAATCGACCAATTCCGTCGTCAAGTCCCAAAATCTCGGCTCTCACATAATCTCCGTATGCCTTGTTGTCGCTAAATTTCTTTTCGAGAAACTCTTTCCACTGCCGTTTTACCCATCCTTGCTCTCTATCCTTTGGCTTGGCCGGTGGGCAATAAACATCGGTTATTTTCTCAAGACAACGCCTGAAGGTAACTGCCATTTGCGCGCAGTCAGATGATGATAGAATAGGCATTTCCAATATCTGAATAGCTGATAGTAGTTCTTCCAGGGCGTCCGGAGCGATGTCCTGCAATTTATAAATCGTTTTCTCGGAGTGTGACTCCCATTCATCCTTAAGAATTGTAATAGTCTGCTGCATTTTTAAGTCAGTCTGTGGATTAAGGTTTGCGTCGAGGATTGTAAAACGTGCGCCGACATTTAGTTTCGCGGTAGCCTCAACTAATGGTAAATCGCCGATTGAATTGTAGTGACTTTTTAGCCATTCTACTTTTTCATCTGCAAACCACTCATTGTCCTGTAATTCATCTTTAGAGAACAGAACGTAAACTTTGCCACGTTCTATCTTGAATTCCGGGCCACAACTCCCAAATACCTGTCGATGAAGTAGAACTTGCGGCAATATTTGAACAAATCCGAGATACATAGCAGTTTTAGTCAATCGTTCGTGAAGAAGAAGTGCCAAGTGCCGCCCAATTGAGTCAAATTGAACCGTATATATTGTTTCCGTTGTAAGTAGATCGAAAGCATCTGGACGTGACAACCTTGATAGGTTCCCGTCTCTCGAAAGCTGAATGCTACCTACCAAGAAGCGAAGTTTATCAACATCAGATAATGTGCTCTTTTTGTCGTTTAGCAACTGGCTATACAAATCCCAAACTCCGCAACGTATATAAGTATCCAAGCCTTTTCTTTCGTCAGGCCCAAGTTTGCTGAACACCTGAAAAGTCAGATCGTAGTTGGGATATTTATCAATGAAAAGGAAGGCGGCTTTCATATTGTTTGCGTGGGATTTATCCTAAATCTCTTAAGCAAATATATTATCGGTTTCAATAAGAACCTCGTCATAGCTTTGAGGGCGTCACTCTTGCTGATTAACGCGGCAAGCGGCGGGCTGAAATGATAATAGACATTGATAAAGATCTCACCCATAAGAGTATTCTTCAGGCAATGATCTCTGAATCTTCGAAGCATAACGACTTCCGATTCCATTGCAGATCCATATGCAGCCGTAGCGATGAAACACGTTTTGCGATACGAGGGGACCTCAATCGTATAGCTGGGATCTAACAGCTGAAGCTTTTTTTTGACCTCTTGAATCTTAATTGCCACATCATTGTAAAAGCTTGCGGTTAGAACAACGGTGTCAAAGGTAATTTTGTTCGTATATTTTTGCAGACATGTTTGATGGACAACTATTATGTTTTTCAATATTTCCTGATCATCCGGTTTGTAAAGCGAAGCTATCTCAAGCACAGTTATGATTAGTTGCAGTCGTGCGATGAATTCACGATGCGTCTCCAGAGTTATATGTGTCGTGAAATTGTCATGCGCGATGTTGTAAATAGCTATCGATAGTTGGTTTAATGACGCTGCAGCTTTTACTTTTAGTTCATCTTTCTCATCCTCAGGCACATACTTCATGGCATTTTCAATACCTGTTATGGTCTCTGGCAGTCTTAGATTGGCTAAAGTTGATTGCCAGCCCGCTGATATCGCTTTTCCATACCATGCTCTATAATTTTCAGGGTCGCTTTCAAGAATTTTGGTGTAATAATTATACGCCTCCGCATGGTTGCCGGAGTTCACAGCCTCATCGGCCAACCTGAATATATTTTCAAGATTAATTCCTACGGCAGATAGATTGATTGCTTCGCGGACAATTATATCACTCCCGCAATACATGCACTTGGCGGTATCGCGGTCATCAGGGACTTGTATGTCTCCGGCACAGTTAGGGCATTTAGCGGCCTTGAAACTCATGGCTTACCTCATCGGTGGGGTGGATTCTCTTGGGTAGCTCGATATTTAGGGACATAAGTGGGATCTAATTGTTGAATCTTCTTTTCTACTTCTTGAATTTGTTTAAAATCATCAAAATAAGGATCATCTAATAGTCCGTGAGCTTCAATTACAAAGACTATATTGTTTAATATTGACCGATCATCTGGTTTGTAACCAGAAGCTATTTCAAGCACAGTGATGATTAATGGCATTTCGGGGTTGAAATTCACATACTCAGAAGTCAAGGGATTTTTTTCAGCTCCCGAGAAAAAGATATCTATAGCTAATTCTCTTAATGATAATGCAGCTTTTACTTTAAGTTCGTCCTTTTCATTCTCCGGCGCGTACTTTAGTGCATTTTCAATTCCGCTAATTGTCTCTTGTAGTCTTAGATTGGCTGAGGTTGATTGCCATCCCGCTGACATTGCTTTTCCATACCAAGCCCTATAATTGGTGGCGTCGGTTTCAAGTATTTTGGTGTAATAATTGTACGCCTCCGCATATTGCTTGCACTTTTCTGCATGTTCTGCAAGTTGAAATAAGTTCTCAATATTAACCCCGCCTGCAAGCTTGATAGCCTCTCTTACAACAATATCGCTTCCGCAGTACATGCATTTAACGGAATCGCGATCTTCAGGAAGCTGAAGCTCTCCTGCACAGTTAGGGCACTTAGCGGCTTTAAAGGACATATCTTATCTCTCCTCGCCCTATTGCGAATTGCCCTGAGATTTAATATAGTCAGCCTCTGAAAAAGGTTTATGCGGCACAATCCAGCCGAAGTGCATCAAAAGCCCTATTGCGATCCCGATAATTGCGCCGGGAACCACGCCGAGCCAGCTATATTTGAATGATAGATAAATCGACAACAAAATAATCAGTGTCATCGCAAGCAAAATGAAGGCGTTTCGGAAATTAGTATAGCCGAGGGTTAAAGGCCAGAAGATGACGAAGCCCGCTATCAGCTGCCACGCTGAAATTGAAGTCTCAATCATCAAAACAATAGCGCCAAAAATCAAGGCTGCTATGATAATGCCAAGAATACTTTTTTGGTTCATAACCTCTCCTTACATTTTACCGAGCCAGTCGGCTTTCTTCTTCTCAAATTCCTCCTGAGTAATTGCCCCCATATCCAAGAGTTCTTTCAACTTCTTGATATTCGCAAAGGCATCTTCTTCGTTGTTTGCCTGCGTTGAATTATTCTGCCCTGACTGGAAAGCTTCTTTGATCATCCCCGGAAGCATCATCCCCATGCCAACACCTGCGCCTAATCCGACGCCTGCGCCGGCCACACCTCCGGGTTGTTTCGCAGCTTCTTCGATAGACTTTGCGGTCTTGAACTGCATGTATGTTCCCATATCTCCTATCGCCTTCATCGAAGTCTTTTCATCCACATATTTCTGAACATCTTCGGGAAGCGATATGGAATTTATGAAAAAGTCTATCAACTCCAATCCACAGGCTTTGAAGTCATCAGCTACAACTGCCTTCAAGATTCCGCCAAGCGCATCATAGTGATTTGGAAGATCTAATATGCTTTTGACCTGATCAGCAAGGACATTTACCAGCCTTGAGGTTGCAATGTTTTTTAAATAATCCTGAATATCTTCATCCTTGAAGATGTTTTGTGTGCCTACCATTCTGTTCAAGAAAAGATTAGGGTCTTTGATTTGTATCGAATACATCCCGTGAGAACGGAGCCTTACCATCTGTAGTTCAGGATCACGGAAAAGGATCGGTTCTTTTGTCCCCCACTTCAGATTCCTGAAGAGCTTCATATTCAGGAAATAGACCTCAGCCCTGAATGGACTGTCAGGTCCGTAACCGAATGAGGTCACAAATTTGGTTATGCCGGGAATATTCTGTGTCTTCAGAACATGCCTGCCTGGGCCGAATACCATCTGGGCTTTCCCGTCGCGGAAGAAAACGACAGACTGACTTTCCCGGACAGTCAGTTGAGCGCCCCATTTGATTTCTGCCTGGCCGTCAGAAGGCATTCTGACAACCATAGTATCCCCTCTATCATCGAAAAATTCTATAACTTCCATGAGCTGTGGCATTTATCTCACCTCCGTGATGACTTTATCTCTATTTGTCATTTTTTCGCTCAGGGCAGCAAGGCTGCTGATGATAGACGAACAATCTTTCTTGAGATTCTCAGAAGCCTGCAATGATTTGATCTTTAGGGCCAACTGCTCAGACTCTTCTTTTATCCCCATGTCATATTGATAAAGCTTGTCAAGATCGGTGGTATCAACTTGAACAATATCGAAGAAGCCGGATTCTCCATGATTGGCAAAGCGAACCTGATTGGCTGCGATGTCCAAGTTCCTCTTAATTCTGTCGAGGTCATTGATGAAATCCATTTTCTTCTCATCCGTCTGCTGACGGATCACATCATTCATGGTTTCCTTCATGCGGTCGAGATGTTTCGCTATTTCGAGGCGCAACAGTTTGTCAGTATCCCTGCGTCCTTCTTTTTCTGAATATCCCTTGTACCCCGGAATGAAGGCACCGATTTTCTCGAAGATGTTCTTTCCCGTGTAATCTGACATAAATCACCTCTGATCTTAAGATATTAAATTATTCAAAATTGTAGTCAAGCTTCCTTGTTTGCCAAATTCTGAATCTTGGAATTGAGGTAAAAGTTATTTGCCTCTTGGATGAACTCTGTTCTGAGGGAATTTATGATTTCGAGTGAAGTTGTCATGGGTTCATTCTTCAAAAATATTTACCACTTCAAGGCCGTCTATCATTTTAAAGTCATCCACATTTCTCGTTACCAGCTTCAAATTATTCAAAAGCGCTGTTGCAGCGATTACTGCATCTGCGAGCTTAATCCTTTTTCCCCTCTTTATGTCGATTGCTTTATTTGCAACAAAGTCGTCGATGAGATAAATAGTTGCTGTTTCAACGAGTCTTTTGCATTTTTCAAAGCCATCGGGTGTATGCTGATCCCAGCCGAGGAATTCAATTTTTGAGAGAATTGAGATATTAAAGGAGTGGCGGGCAATAAGGTTGCTTATAAAATTGACGGTGTCCTGAGAACCACTGGTATGGTAAATCAGTATGTTAGTGTCTATCAGATATTCATTGGTGGACATTCCGTTCCCAACTATCACGTAAACTCTTTGATTCTAATTCTACGTTAACATCCTTGTAAATGCCTGATGTTTCTTTAACTATGTTCTCTATCTCAATTTCTTGCAATGCTTCGCGATTTTCATCATAAATGATGTGAACCGTTATCCTGCCGGAAGGCAATTTTTTATTAACGTACTTTAATACCCCATTTTCTATTACTGCTTCTGCAATTTTATGTCCCATGTATATTTATCCTTTCTTGAAGATAAAGTGTTGTATCTGAGACTGTTTTCATGCGTGTTTTTGCTGGGCACGGGAAAGTTTTAATGCCTTTCTTGCGCCTTCGATCATCTCATCTATCATTTCGTCATCGTAGTCAAAGATATATTCACCTTCATCCCTTAATTTTCTTATAAAGTCAATCCTGTCCAGCCCTGCAAGCTCAGCCGCTTTCCCAAGGCTTAATTTCCTTTTGCGATAAAGTGTCATGGCGTTGTTTAAAAGCATTTCCCTGACAAATTTCTGCTTTCCTTCCTTTAATGATACAAGTATCGATTCGTCTACTGCTATTTTTAGCTCTGCAACTTTGCCCATAAATCTCTCCCTACTTTTTTATAGTAGATACATTATATCATATCGCAAAACAAACACGGCATTGAACCTGTGATGTCCCAAAATTGCCGATAGAGATTCTGAAATGAACCTCCCTGCGGCAGAGACCGCAGGGTATCCTAAGATCTCCCCTCCCTTGACGGGAGGGGACTAAGGGGAGGGTGAATAGAATGACATCTTATACCCCTCACCCTCTCCCACAAGGGGAGAGGGGATAACCGGAAACCCTGTAGCAAGACTACAGGGAATTACAAGTTAAAACTGTTCCTATTCCTCTGCCTTTTTACTCCCTTCTCCTTCTTTTTCCTTCTCTTTTTCTTCCCCTTCTATCCTGTATTCATCCGAGGCCCATTTCCCCAGGTCGAGGAGCTTGCACCGTTCAGAACAGAAAGGTCTCCAGGGATTCTCCTCCCACGTGGTCGTTTTCTTGCAAAGGGGACAGATGATCTTCATTGATAATTTGCCACAGAGATCACAGAGAACGCAGAGCTGAAAATTTTCTTAGACTTCGCAAAGATTTCTCTATCTCTGTGTCCTCTGTGGCTATGATCCATTCTTACTAATACAAACGCATTATATAATATGTCATGCTGAACTTGTTTCAGCATCTAAACCCAATGCATATGAGACCCTGAAACGAGTTCAGGGTGACAAAATGTAACAGCAATCAATAC
>Ga0208244_101758_pt1 | contig 10132 bp, 6 predicted proteins | sample SubbioCR12Aug_5A_FD_184828 | JGI IMG/M metagenome (GOLD analysis project Ga0208244, IMG submission 184828) | Serpentinite rock and fluid subsurface biosphere microbial communities from McLaughlin Reserve, California, USA - CR12Aug_5A (SPAdes) | ecosystem: Environmental > Terrestrial > Deep... | reverse complement strand
AAGCGGCTCGACAATGTAACCTGAAAGGGTGCTACGCAAACGACCAGGTCGTAACCACAGCGTGAACGCACAGGTAGCCTCGTAAAGAGTGCAGAGGTGGACGAGCCCCTATATTTTATGGGCGAAGTCAGCATCGCAGGCTGGTACACAGAGAGAACACAGTCTGAGACGCCTCCGGGGTATGAGCGACGACATGGTTGGAAAGACAGGAACGGGACTTGGGAAGCCCTCGCCGGCCTCTGCTCCGCAGTCCAAGCGGGGGCCAGAGAGCAGACCTTCTTATAAGGAAACGAAGGGAAGGTTGCCGGCAGGGTGGCGGATGAGGCCGTAGTACCTGAGAAGTCGTGGAAACACGACGGAGGGAAGGGCCTCTGCTGGAGTCGAGCTTCTTACGAAACGAAGGAGGGTGCATTGCGCGAGCTACCAAGCACAGAGTGGCTTCGGGAGTTTCAGCGGAAGCTGCATGAGAAGGCGAAAGCCGAGCCGAAGTTCCGGTTCTACAGTCTGTATGATAAGACCTATCGTATGGAGGTGTTGGTAGAAGCCTATCGCAAGGCCAAGGCCAACGGTGGAGCGAGTGGGGTAGACGGAGAGACGTTCGAGGATGTCGAGAAGAAGGGTCTTGACGTCTACCTTGCAGAACTTCAGCTTGAGATGAAGGAACGGCGTTATGTGCCAAAGCCAGTCAAGCGGGTGTATATCCCTAAACCGAATGGGAAGCGACGCCCGCTGGGCATCCCGACCATTCGGGACCGAATTGTACAGACGGCGTTCTTGATGGTCTTGGAGCCGATCTTTGAGGCGGATTTTACCGACTCAAGTTACGGGTTCAGGCCGGAAAAGAGCGCGCATGATGCGGTTCGGGAGATATACAAGTATCTCAACTGGGGTTGTATCGAGGTCTACGATGTTGACCTGGAGCAGTACTTCGACACGGTCGATCACGGCAGGCTGATGAAGCTCGTTGCCAGACGCGTTTCGGATGGTGAAGTGCTTCGTATCATCAGGCTGTGGTTAAGCTGTGGTTACGTCGAAGACGGACAACATCGGCAAAGCAGGCTTGGTACGCCTCAGGGCGGGGTCATCAGCCCGTTATTGGCGAACATCTACCTGAATCCTGTCGATCAGGCATTCAAGCGATATGGTCTCGGAGCGATACGTAACGGGTCCATACATCTGGTACGGTATGCTGACGACATGATTATGCTGGCACAGAGGAATCTGGAGGATGGCATCGACCTGCTGCACCACTACGTGCAGCGGTTGGGCCTGCGCATCAATCAGGAGAAGACCCGCAGACTCAGGTTGGATATCGGAGAATGCGTGGACTTCCTCGGCTTCCGGTTCCACAATGTCAGAAGCAGGCAGAAAGGCACACGGCTGATTCTGGTCAGACCAAGCCCACGCAGTCAGGAGCGGTTCCGGGCCACGGTGCGCAGATATGTGCACCACTCAATTCCGCTTCGTGCAAAGGAACAGGTAGCGAATGTGAATCGCTATCTGCGCGGGTGGATGGGCTACTTCCGGCTTGGGAACGGATCGGCCACGTTTCGCGAACTCGCCCACTTTGTCAACAAGCGGGTTCGACACGTCATCTGGCGGCGAAAAGGCAATCGTGGATACGGCTGGGGAAAACTGACCTCGGAGTATATCTACGGTCAGCTCGGCCTGTTCTACGACTACCACGTCGTCCGGCTGTAGCCCGACTGTGCCCTGACTTCAGGAGAGCCGTATGAGGGAAAACCTCACGTACGGTTCGACGAGGGCTCAATAGGATAACCGGTGATGGCTTGCTTGAGCCGGACACTCGCCCGAAAGGGGAGAAACACGCATGGCTCACAGAGCCTGCACACCCTTGCACTATTGTTCTACTCTACAGCGCCATGTATCGACGGACGGGGGCGCAGCGCGAATGCGCCTCCGTCTATTCGGTTACAGATTTGCAGTGAGAAAGGTATCTATATGATCAACCGGTTGCTGCCGTCCTTACTGACGTTTATGTTCACAAGCGTTCTCTTCATTGGGTGTGAGGCTGGGGTTGAACGATCGCCCGATCCTGCTACCTTGCGCGTAACCCTGAAAGCGAATGATCTCGACACCACCATTGTCATTCTGAGCGACACGTCTCGATTCTCTCGTTGGGATTCCTTCGTCCTCGATGTTTCGCAAGGACGGCTTTATCGCGGTGATAATTACGCGATCCTCTATGCTGACATAAGCGGTGCACGCATCTCCGGCAGTACTGTGAATATCCTGGCGCGCGAATGGCTGAACGGCGTACCGATCACTTACACCGATACTGCAGAGATCACGTCGCGCAACAGCCGTTATATCAAGTACACTGTGTTTGAATCACCTGTGCCGCCTGGGGACTATGATCGGCTCCATTTCGGCTTGAGAGCGAGCGAAATGCTGATCAACTATCCTAAGCGGTACGTGAACCCTGTACAGTTGCCGCAAGGCGTCAGCCCGCTCCTCGAGATTCCGCTCTCATTGACACTGCAGGATGGGAAAATCACGGAGGTGGAATTGGAAATCTATCCCTTCCGCTCCCTTCGGCGGTATCGCGATTCGTTTCTCTTTGATCGCATCATAGAGGTGACACGGATCCGACAGTTGCAATAAGGTTGTGCCAATCACCGCACATCGTCCGTCATGCACACGCGGCGATTGCAGAGTAAATAGTTGACGTTAGTTAGAATGAGTTCCGCTTTGTGAAATCCCGCCGCTTGATAGCGGAATCATAGGGAAGCGGGACATTCCGCCACATTTTGTTGTGGCGGCATTAGCAATTGATAGTTGGAACAGCACTCTAGGAGCTTTGCGATGAATCGCAGAAAATTGGTCCCTCTGCTGGTGGTGATTATCCTTGTGGCGCTTTTTGTGGGGTCGTGCGACGTGTTCCCGACCAAGTCGGCGCGGCCGAACCTCCCGCCGCACACAAAACTGGCGAACATCCCGCGTGACAACGATACGATCTTTCCCCTCGCTGCGTTTCACTGGACAGGAGGAGATGAAGACGGCTTCGTCACACACTTTCAATGGCGGTACGTGACACACCATCTGCTCCCGGGAAGTCAAAACACATGGGTCTTGTTTGATTCGACAGAGTGGAAGGACACGACATCGTCGAGTGCAACGATTCCGTTCAACTCATCAGACGTTATCAATCGGCAGCGCTTCATGGTTCGTGCGATTGATAACGATGGAGCGGCGGATCCGAATCCTGCGACGCGAGTGTTTTATACCACGCGCGCCTCACCACCGAAGACTACTCTGCTATATCCGAAAAGAAACGACACAGTGCTGGCCGTCAACAAGACGACTGACTGGTGGTCCGGTGTGCGCATCACGTTCAGCGCATTCGATCGAACGGTGGGTGGAAAGATTGATAAGTATGGATGGTCGGTGGATGGAGGTCCTTGGCAGTGGACGGAGGACACCATGGTGTACGTGAAACCGCAGGATTTCAAGCCTCCGCTGCTGGGAACTCACCTGATCAAAGTCACGTCCGTAAACAATACGAATCTTATCGATCCGATTGGCGACTCGGCGTTTGTGACGATACTCGTGCCAACGTTTTCGAAAAAGGTCCTGATCATTGATGAGACCGATGAGTTCAACAGTCCGTTTATTACCCAGGGTATCGTTGATGCTCAGACCGACGCGTTCTATGCGGAGGTTTTTCCGGGGTCTGACAGTTGGGATTACAAGAGCCGGGGCATGCCCCCGCGGCATGTGATGGCAAGCTACAAACTCGTTGTCTGGCACGCCGACGATATTCCCGTAGTGCGTCCACATAAGATCTCCGATCCGCTCAACATCGAGGTTTTCACCGACTATCTCAACGTCGGGGGAAAGTTTCTGATGAGTGGCTGGCGCATTCTGAAGTCATTCGCGTACTTGGACAACTTTCCGTTCACGTTCCCTGCCGGAACGTTCGTAAATGATTACTTGCACATCCAAACGGTGGATGAGACGACGATTCTGGGAGACTGCATTGGCGGTAGAGGCAAAGCTGGATACTTCAGCAGTTTTGCCGTCGATTCTGCAAAGTTGGCATTCTTCCCTTACTTCGGCAAACTGGCGCAGGTGAACCTGATCACCAAACCGGCTGGATTCACCGACATCCTCTACTCGTACGTGAACAGAGACGACAGCCCATACGTCACGTATAGAGGAAGGGCGATTGGGTTGCGTTATTACGGAACAGTGTATGACGCTGTCGTTCTCGGCTTTCCGCTCTATTTTGTAAAGAAAGAAGACGCGATAAAGATCGCGGACGAGATTCTCCGGAGTTTGCATGTCAACTGAGGAGGGTACGACCATGGCTAGAGGATTTGGAATGCTGCGCGGCGCCGCTGCGATGCTGCTTACGGTCTTCCTGTTCCTGCTGACGGAACCGCTTCACGCAGATAACACGGGAAAGATTGCCGGGAGAGCTCGCGACAAACGAACAGGAGAAACCCTCGTCGGCGTGAACGTTGTTGTCAAAGGCACAAACCTCGGCGCTGCGACCGATGACAAGGGCTTTTTCTACATCCTGCGAGTTCCACCAGGTGTCTATGAAGTCCAGTTCTCCCTAGTCGGCTATGCAAAGGTAACGGTAAAGAACATCCGTGTGCTTATTGACCTGACGACAGAAACCAATGTCGATATGGAGGAAGCCACGATCGAGATGTCGGAGGTCGTCGTACAGGCCGAATATGAGCTCGTTCAGAAAGACGTCACCTCGACGCGTCGGACAGTCGATCGCGAGACGATCCGCGAGACGCCTGGCTTGGAAACCGCCAGCGACATCTTTCGGCTTCAGGCGGGCGTTTATCTCTCCTCGATCCCGCCTGTTATCAAGCTGCAGGATGGCGTACAACTTCAGGTGCGCGACGAGAGCTTGAAGGACGTTCATATTCGCGGTGGCAGGGGGGGGGAGATTCTCTATCTGGTTGATGGTATGCCTGTGACTCACCCAATCTACGGCGGGCGCAGCGTGGTAGATGTCAACGTTTCAGATATTGAAAGTGTGGAACTTTTGACAGGTGCTTTCAACGCCGAATACGGTCAGGCGCAGTCCGGCGTCATCAGTATCAGCACGCGCAGCGGCGGGGATCATTTCAACGGCGGCGCAGAGCACAAATCCGATCAGCATGCTTTCTTTGGAGAATCGTATAGAACGCACTACGGCTCGCTCTACCTTAGCGGTCCAGAACCTATTACCAACGAACTCCTCCCTTCGCTAGGCATCGATCTTCCAGGCAAAATAAGTTTCTTTGCTTCAACAAATGTCAACCTGACGAACACTCCGTATGATAACGGGAAGCCGCGGCAGGACCTCTCGCTCTTTGATTTGATAACTATCAAGGAGAAACAGGATAATACGCTCAATCAGAACGCCAAACTGACATGGGAGCTGACCAAGGCTCACAAACTCACCTTCAGCTATCAGAGTTCGAAGAAAAACTGGTCCAATTTTGAGTGGTTGTGGAAATACTATCCTGATCGACAATCGAGTTTCCGGCGCAACAATACTTCAACGAATCTACAGTTCCTGCACGTGTTGGCTCCATCAACCTATTACACTCTCAATGTCGGTTACCTCGGTGTGACGTACCAAGGCTCCTGGAACGGCAAGTCCCCGGCGGACTTCTGGTATGTTGACACCACCGGCCGCTACGTCTCCACGGCTGCGCTTCCGCAGGTTGACCCGCGTACGGGATTCTTCGACAGCCGCGGCTTTGAAAACATCTGGCGCGATGATAATACCAAGACGATTACCTTTAAGGGTGACTTCACCTCACAGGTACATCGGGCGCATCTTGTCAAGACCGGCATAGAGATTCGCTATAATGAGATCAGCTACATTGACATTCAAGATGGCGGCGTGAAGCTCTCACGCTATGGCATGGGCATAGATTCACTCCCCCCGCCTGGACCCTTTCCGTTGTTCGGGCAGAACCGCTGGGTATTCGATGTTAAACCTACCATCGGCGCATTCTACATTCAAGACAAGTTCGAACTGGAGTATCTGATTCTCAATTACGGGATACGTGTTGATTGGTTCGATCTCGGTTCGGTCGTGATGGGAGATTCGTGGAAAAGGATGTGGGAGCGAGCCACTGGGTTGAAAGCGGACTGGCAGCGCACTGCTTACAAATTCAGCCCGCGTTTCGGTGTTTCCTTCCCGATCTCTGAGGACATGGTGATCTTTTTCTCATACGGGCATTTCAGTCAGCTGCCCGAGCTGCAGTACTACTACCGCGACCCATACAGCGGCGTTTACACAGGCAACCCGAATCTTGACTACGAACAAACAATCCTTTATGAATTCGGATTGACGCGTCGGCTCTCGAAAAGCTGGGCCGTGGACCTCAAGAGTTACGCAAAGGATATCTCGAAGCAGGTTGGCTCGACGACGGTGTACGGCAAGGAAGGCATTCCGGTGCAACTCTATGACAACAAAGGCTACGCGCGCACCCGAGGTCTGGAGCTTGAACTGAACAAGAGCCCTGTCGAAATGATCTCCGGTAAGGCAACATACACAATACAGTGGGCCTACGGCTACTCGTCGTCGGCGTTCGACGATTACATTCGCTCCATAACGTACTTCCCGTACCCCATCCGCGAGCGTTCGCTTGGTTGGGATATCCGTCACCAGGTGATCTGTCAGGCATCGGTGGGAGTGCCAGAGAAACAGCAGGTCGATCTGTTCGGGCTTTCCATGCCCAAAGATTGGAATCTGACGCTGCTCTACCGATTCAGTACGGGAAACCCATACACGCCGGGTCAGGCAACGACCAACCCCGTCGAGGCGCAAAAACAAGAGAACACGGCAACGGGGCCTTCGTACTCCACGGCCGACATCAAGTTTGAGAAGGGCTTCCGTCTTGGTCCCACTCGCCTTGCATTGACAATCGACATCTTCAACATGTTTGGTGTGCGGAACATCCAGATGAGCTATGGCTTCAACACGTGGACGGGCAAACCATTCCGCTATGGAGACGTGGAGAAGCCACAACCCAATTTCTATGATTACTACACGATGCTCAGCATCATGGACCCGCGGCAATTCTCCGGTGGACGCAATACAAGAATCGGGATCCGTGTGGACTTCTAGAGAGGACTTCGTTATGAAGGAGGTATCAATGACGCGACGACTGTTTCAGCGGCTCGCAATTGTCATTGCCGTTGTCCTGGCGCTGCAAAGTCCGGCTGCGCTTGCGCAATTCACGAAGCTCGATTGGAAGTTGCACAACGTAGGGAAGGTGCGTCAGGTCATCACCAACATGGGGACTCTCAGCAAGGCGCGCACGGGGTACCCCGGCTTAATCTTTTCTGAATTTCCACCAGGCAGCGACGAGGAGCATCTTTACCAGGGAGGTATGTGGATTGGCGCGATAACGCCACAGGGCGATACGCTTGTCTCGACGACAGAAGCCCATTTCACCCCGCACGAATTCTATCCGTCAGCGGAACGCTGGGATACGATCTGGGTTGCGAAACGCGGTCAGGTTCTTGACATCCCGTACTGGCGGAACTATGTCGGCGTGTCGGACCAAGATTTTATCTGCCGCTATAACGACTATCATATCTTAAACATAGACAACCATACGCCCCTGTACGTGGACGTCATCCAGACTTCGTACGCATGGGCGTCCCCGCCGCTGGATGAGTTTATTGTGTTCCGGTACTACATTGTTCCCAAGAAGATTCCGTTGAAGAACGCATACATCGGATTTTGGATGCATAGTTCCATCGGAAATATCAACCCGGGCGGCCAATATATCGATGAGTTCACCTATTACTTCCCTGAACACAAAATGACGGTGGCGGAAGATGCGCCGGGCGGCCCCGATGGAAAAGCCATCAGCCCAATCGGATTCAAGATCATGGCACCGCTTAGCGCTGAAAAATGGTCATTCAGTTACTGGGAGCATGAAGACCTCCCAACCAGAGATCAGCCGGTGTATCAGGTGATGAGCGAAGGACGCATCATGCCCGATCGTCTGGAACCATCGCGCGCACATATCATTTTTGCCTTCGGACCATTCAACCTTGCGGTGGGCGACACGCTGAAAGTGGAAATGGCAGAGGTCTTCGGATATGGGCTTTCAGGCCTTCTCAAGAACGCCAACTATTTGAATTTCTTGAAGGGGAAAGACTTCAAGGTTCCATCGCCGCCGCCTAACCCGACCTTGCGTGTTGTGCCGCGCAACCGGGAACTCCATTTCGACTGGCGCCCGCTCGATCTGAGCACTAATCCCGAGCTATACAACGATCCGTATCGCGGCGACACGATCAGCCGCCCGTTTGCCGGCTATCGACTCTATAAGAGCACCAAGAGCATCAACGGACCGTGGACGCTCTTGGGGGATTACGACGTTCGCGACGATGGTTTCGGTTACAATACTGGTCTCGAATACTCGTACACTGACGCGGGACTGCTGAACAACATGGAATACTTCTATACGCTCACGGCATACTCCTTACCGGACAAGGTGATCAACTATCCATCACAGGAGAGCAGCCGCGCGGCGAATGCGGTCGCGGCGGTGCCGGGAACCGCGCCGCCACAAACGGTTGGTCAGGTGGCAGTGGTACCGAATCCGTACCGTGGCGACATTGCTTACAGCTCTTACAACCCCGCGTGGGAGAAACCTCAGGGGGACCGTCCTTGGTGGATGGAGCAAGACCGACGGATCCAGTTTATCAATCTGCCGGAGCACTGCGAGATCCGTATCTACACGCTCTCAGGCGATCTGGTCAATACGATCTTGCATGACGATCCCCGCAAGGGATATGAAGACTGGAATCTGACGTCGTCGGTAGGACAGGCGATTGCCAGCGGTCTCTATCTCTTCACAGTTGAAGACAAGAAGACGGGCCAGATTCAGGTTGGCAAGTTTGTGGTGATCAAGTAGAGCTGATGCGCCGACAAGATTGGAGGTTTGCTTATGAACACACGAAGATCTGCAATGCGACGGTTCCTGGCGTTCATGGTGCTGCTGCCGGCAATCTCCACTGCGCAGTACGACCGGCCTGGCAGCACAGACGGGCAGTTTTTGAAGATCGGCGTTAGCCCGCGTGGCACGGCGATGAGCGATGCCTTCATCGCGGCAGTGCGCGGCGCTGAAGCTACCTACTACAACGCCTCTTCGATGCCCTGGGTTCAAGGGACCGATGTCGTATTCAATCACAACCGGTGGTTTGCCGGGATCAATCATGAATTCCTTGCAGCAACACACAACTTCGGCGATGTTGGAGTGTTAGGCATCTCCGCCATTGCACTCTACACCGATGAGATGATCGTCCGGACGCCGCTCCAGCCTGAGGGCACAGGCGAGACGTTCTATACTGGCAACTACAAACTTGGTCTCAGCTATGCGCGCTTCCTGACCGATCGTGTAACTGTCGGCGCTACGATGAACTACATTCATATGTTGCTGTATCGCGATTTCAAAGCCGATGCGTTCTCGATTGACATTTCGACGACGTACGTTTCAGACTTCCGCGGGTTCCGATTTAGCATGGCAATTGCCAACTTCGGGTCAAACATCCAATATGTGAGCGAATCCTATCCGCTCCCGACCAACTTCACGTTTGGCGCGGCGATGAATGCCATCGAGAGCGAGATGCACAATCTCTTGGTGAGCTTCTCCGCCGTTAAGCCGAACGAAGGACAGCCCCTCGCACAGGTCGGTGCCGAGTGGAGCTTCAACAGCATGTTCTTCCTCCGCGGTGGGTACCGCATCAACCATCCGGTCGCGTCGTACTCCTTCGGCGGCGGCGTCTCAGGCGCGTTGATGGGATACGATGTGCGGTTCGACTACTCATACAGTCCGTACGAGAGACTTGGAGCGGCTCATCGCCTGGGCGTAGGAATCCACTTGGATTAGTGGATTGCCGGCACGCGGCATTCCGTCCAGCAGCACTAACACAGGAGATATTCCATGCCTTGGAACGCGATCCCCGTGAGATTCCTATGCACACAAGGCTGCAGGAGTGTCATCTTCGCTGTCTGGGTTACGACATTCTTCACTGGGACAGTTCAGGTCTCGGCACAACTCCCGCCTCCCGGTGAAAGTCCAACACTACGGTTTCCTACATCGTTTCCTCCAGGTAAATACACGCCTCACGG
>Ga0208244_101757_pt1 | contig 10141 bp, 9 predicted proteins | sample SubbioCR12Aug_5A_FD_184828 | JGI IMG/M metagenome (GOLD analysis project Ga0208244, IMG submission 184828) | Serpentinite rock and fluid subsurface biosphere microbial communities from McLaughlin Reserve, California, USA - CR12Aug_5A (SPAdes) | ecosystem: Environmental > Terrestrial > Deep... | reverse complement strand
GCCGCACCCGCGCAGCAAGAACACCACCCGCGAGGCGGTCGAGATCATGCGCCGCGCCCTGGCCCGCGAAGGGGCTCCGATCGACCTCCTTCAGTGCGTCGAGCGTTCGAGCATCCCCGCCGCCCAGTACCTGATGACCCGGGTAGATATGGTCCAGGCCACCGGCGGGCGCGATATGGTCAAGGCCGCGTACACCTCCGGGACGCCGGCCTATGGCGTCGGCGCCGGCAACTCGACGATGGTCATAGACGAGACCGCGGACGTCGCCGAGGCGGCACGGAATACCCGTATCAGCAAGATGTCCGACTTCGGCTCCGGCTGCTCGGCCGACGGCAATCTCGTCGTTGACGCCGGAATCTACGAGGCGCTGCGCGACCGGCTCGTGGCGGAGGGCGGCCACCTCGCCGCGGCCGAGGAGGCGGCGAAGCTGCGGGCGATCCTCTGGGACAACGAGGGCCGCCGGACGCCGGACACGATCGCGATCTCGGCCCAGAAGCTGGCCGAGAAGGCCGGTTTCGAGGTCGCTCCGGATCGGCGCTTCTTCATTGTCGAGCAGACCGACATCGGGCGGCACAACCCGTTCAGCTCCGAGAAGCTCGGCGTGGTCCTGTCGATGTTCCGCTACTCCGGCTTCGACGAGGCCCTCGAGATGGTCAGGGCCATCTACGAGGTCGGCGGCAAGGGCCATTCCTGCGGCATCTATTCGTTCAACGACGACCGCATCGACCGGCTGGCGCGCGTCGCGCCCGTGAGCCGGATCATGGTCCGTCAGCCGCAGTCGAAGGCGAACGCCGGCGCCTTCAACAACGGGATGCCGATGACCTCGAGCCTCGGGTGCGGGACCTGGGGCGGCAACATCACCTCGGAGAACATCCACCTCAAGCACTACATGAACACCACCTGGGTGAGCCGCCCGATTCCCGAGGATCGGCCGTCCGAGCAGGAGCTCTTCGGCGAGTTCTATGGGATGCCCGTAGATTGATGTGTTCATGAGAGTGTGACAAGGAGGCGTATGCAATGAGCGTCAAGCAGCAGGCCGGCGTCAAGGTGATCCGCACGTTCGCCGAGGGTAAGCAGTCCTGGATCGGCCTCGACAACCCGGGGTTCCGCCGCAAGGTGTTCCGGACCGTCGACGCGGAACTCTGCGGCTCCGAGTTCCTGGTCGCCGGAATCACCGTTTTTCCGCAGGGCGAGGCCAGCTCGCTGCACGTGCATCCCGGATCCGAGGAGATCAACGTGATCCTCTCGGGCAGCGGAGAGGCGGTGGACGCCGATGGAAACCGGCAGCCGTTCGGTACCCACGACATGATCTTCGTACCCAAGGACCTGAAGCACCAGCACGTCAACACCGGCAACGAGCCGCTCGTGCTGCTTTGGGCCTACACACCACCGGGAGAGAACCCCGCGCGGTAGCGGCAGCCCGGTGGGAGGGCGAGCGCGATGCGATTGGAGGCCAGGCGGCCGGTTCGGATAGGTGACCGCACACTCGGCGGGCCCTCGGTACTGACATGCGTGCCGCTGACCGCGGCGGAGCGCGCGGCGCTGGTTCCGCAGGCAGCGCGCCTTGGGGGGCTTGGACCCGACTGCGTCGAGTGGCGCGCCGACTTCATCCCAGACCTCAGCCCGGACGAGACACCATTGCTGCTCGAAGCGATCTCCGCAGCCGCGCGCTGCGCGCTGATCTTCACCAACCGGCGGCATGAAGAGGGTGGGGCCCGCCCCCAGGACGAGGCGCAACGCCTGGCCATACTTGAGGCCGCGGCGTCAACCGGGCTGGCCGCGCTGGTGGACATCGAGATGGCCACGGCACCGGCCCTGGCGGAGAGAGCCGCGGCCGCCGCCCACGGATCCGGGGCCGCGGTCATCCGCTCGTGGCATGACTTCGGCGCCACGCCTCCGGATGCAGCCCTCCTGGATTCGATGCGGGCGATGCAGGAGGCAGGGGCGGATGTCGCAAAGGTGGCGGTGACGCCCCGCACTCCGGAGGACGTTCTGGTGCTGCTGAGGGCAGGGCTGGAAGCCCGCCGAACGTTTCTGGAGATCCCCGCCGTCCTCATGTCTATGGGCGCGGCAGGCGCGATCAGCCGCATTGGCGGGGGGTACTTCGGCTCCGACCTGACCTTCGCGGTAGGGATACATGCCTCGGCTCCAGGCCAGATCGGGCTGGATATCGCCAAGCGGCTCCTCGCCGCCGTCGGGCTCGGGCCGGAGGGTGAGCCCGTAACAGGAGGGTCGTGATGAGCAAGATGCGAGCAGCGAGACTACACGGGCCGCGAGACCTGCGCCTGGACGAGGTGCCGGTCCCAACCCCGCGGCAGGGCGAGGTGTTGGTCCGGGTTGAGCGGGTCGGCATCTGCGGCTCCGACGTGCACCTCTACGCCGGCCACCGGCAGGCGCCCTATCCCATGATCCTGGGACACGAGGCGATAGGCAGGATCACCGCGGTCGGCGACGGCGTCTCTCTTGGGCTTGTGGGCCGGCGGGCCGTGGTCGAGCCCAACATCCCCTGCACAACCTGTCCTATTTGCCGGCGCGGCCACGGCAACGTCTGCCCCAACAAGCGCGTCCTGGGTGTCAACGAGGACGGCGTCTTCGCGGAGTACGCGTCCATACCGGCCGGCCACGCCTGGGTGGCGCCGGACGACATCCCAGACCCTGACCTGGTGCTGACCGAGCCGCTCGCGGTGGGGGTGCATGCTCTGGCGGCCTCAGGGCTGGTTCCGGGAGACCGCGCCGTGGTTCTCGGGTGCGGCGCCATTGGGCTGTTGCTCGCGCACCTGATGAGCGCCGCGCGCATCTCGGTCACCGCGCTCGACCTTGACCCCAGGAGGGTCCAGGTGGCCAGGGGTCTGGGAGCGGCCGAGGCGGTGGTGATGAGCCAGGAGGCCGGCAGAGAAATCGCGGCGCGCATGCGTGAGACCGGCGAGCCGGCCACGGTCTTCGAGTGCTCGGGGGCTGCGGCCGGCGCTGCATGGTGCATCCGGGCGGTTCCACGAAGAGGTCGCGTCCTGCTTCTGGGGCTGGGCGCGGATGAAGTGGCGTTCTCGCCACTGCACTTCGTCCGCGAGGGGATAGAGCTGGTTGGTTCGTTGATCTACGACCATCCCGATGACTTCCGCCGCGCGCTCAACCTCGTCGAGGGCGGGCTGCGGGCGGGCCATCTCGTTGAGGCCGAGTTCCCGCTTGAGGATGCGGCTGCCGGCCTGCAGGCAGCCGCCGAGTCCCGATTTGTAAAGGCAGTCATCCGCGTCACCTAGCTCGGAGGGTAACATCGATGGGGTCCAAGCAGCACAACGTCGCGCATCAGATCGTACGGTTCCTGGAGGGCGCGGGCGCCGAGTACGTGTTCGGGCTGTGCGGCCACACGGTGATAGCGGTGCTGGATGCGCTCTCCGACAGCCGCGTGCGCTTCGTGATGGCCCGGCACGAGCAGATCGCGGCGCACATGGCTGAGGGCTACGCGCGCGCGTCCGGACGCTGCGGGATACTCCTCACGCATCTCGGTCCCGGGCTCACGAATGCCGCGACCGGGGTAGCGAACGCCGCGCTGGACTCGATCCCGCTCCTCGTGATCGCGGGCGACGTGCCCGGCTACTTCTACGGCCGCCACCCGCACCAGGAGATCCAGTATCACACCGACGGCGATCAGTGGGAGGTCTTCCGCCCCTTCGTCAAGCGGGCCTGGAGGGTGACGGATCCGCGTGGGCTCAATCGCATCCTGCCGCGTGCCTACAGCCTGGCTTTGAGCGGCCGACCGGGTCCGGTGCTCGTGAATGTGGCCATGGACGTCTTCTCGATGCCGGCGGAAGGCCCCCCGCCGTTGCCCCCGACTCCTATGGCGCCGCCGGGGCTCGATTCGGCCGTCGCGGCGCAGATCGCCCGGCGCCTTCTGGCGGCGCGTCGGCCGGTCGTCTACACGGGCGGAGGCGTGATCTCATCAGGGGCTTCGGAGGAGCTGCGGCTGGTGGCCGAGCACCTCGGGTCGCCTGTCGCCTACTCGCTGATGGGCAAGGGTGCTTTGCCGGACGACCACCCACTCATCCTCGGCATGACCGGGTTCTGGGGGACCGAGCTGACCAACCGTGTGACGCGCGAGGCCGATCTGATCCTGGCGGTAGGGACCCGATTCGCCGAGGCCGACTCCAGCTCGTGGGACCCTCGGTTCACCTTCGCGATTCCCCCGACCGAGCTGATTCATATAGACATCGACCCGCAGGAGATCGGGCGTTCCTTTCCAGCGACTATCGGCGCGGTTGCGGATGCGCGCGCAGGCCTGGGAGCCATCCTGGCCGCGTTGCGCGCGCAGGCGCCGGGCGGAGGGGGCGGTCACGCAGAGCTTGCCCGCATCCAGTCGGAGCGGCAGGCCTGGCTGGAAGGGCTGGTCGGACCTGCGCGGTCTAACTCGGTACCGCTTGCCCCGCAGCGGATCCTGGCCGACGTCCGGGCCGCTCTTCCCCGGGAGGGAATCCTGGTCACCGACGTGGGCTGGAACAAGAACGGGGTGGGGCAACAGTTCGCCATCTACCTGCCGCGCACTCACCTGCCGCCCAGCGGCCTGGCGACCATGGGATATGGCCCGGCAGCGGTCCTGGGCGCGAAGCTCGCCAGGCCCGATGTTCCATGCCTCGCCATGGTGGGCGATGGCGCGTTCAGCGCCAACCCCTCGGTGCTCGCGGCCGCCGTGGAGGGAGGCATCGCAGTCACCTGGGTCGTGATGAACAACAGCGCCCACGGCACGATCGCCGGCCTGATGGGGGCGCACTACGGCCGCACCTTCGGCTGCGAGTTCCAGTGCGCCGGGCAGCCGTACAGCCCGGACTTCGCGGCGCTCGCGCGCGCCTATGGGGTCGACGGAGTGAAGGTCGAGCGGGCCGACGATCTGGCCCCGGCCCTGGCCAGAGCACTGGGAAGCGGAAGGTCCACGGTCATTGACGTGCCGATGGTGAACGATCCGGTGCCGACCGCCGGCCACTGGGACATCAACGACATCTACCGGATGTGAAGGTTCCGATGGCGGTGAGGACTAGAATGGCTACAGGGGTGGCAGCGGTGGACCGGGCGCTGGCCATCCTCGATGCGTTTCGCGAGGACGAGGACAGCCTCAGCCTGTCCGAGATTGCCGCGCGCACCAGAATGTACAAAAGCACCATCCTACGTCTATGTGGATCGCTGGAGAAGTACGGCTATTTGTGGCGCGTGGCCGACGGCAGGTACCGTTTGGGCCCCACGCCCATGCGGCTGGGCAGTCTGTACCAGCGGTCCTTTCGCTTGGCCGATCGCGTCGTGCCCGTCCTGCGCGGGCTGGCGAACGGCAGCGGTGAGAGCGCCTCGTTCTACGTTCGCCAGAAGGATGTCAGGGTTTGCCTCCACCGCGTTGACTCCACGGCGCCGATACGCGATCACGTGCGCGAGGGCGACCACCTCCCGCTGGACCGCGGGGCGGCGGGAAGGGTGCTGCTGGCGTTCGGCGGGGCCAGGGGCACGCCCTTCGCAGCCGTCCGCCGCGACCTGATCGCCGCCTCCTTCGGTGAGCGCAACCCGGAGACCGCGGCCGTCGCCTGTCCGGTCTTCGGCGTGGAGCAGGAGCTCGTCGGCGTGCTGTCGCTGTCCGGCCCGCTCTACCGGTTCCGTCCCGAGGCGGTGCGGCGGATGTCCGCGGCGCTGCTGCGGGCAGCGGCGGACCTGACCAGCGCCCTTGGCGGCGACCGCGAGCCTTTCGAAAAGAGGATGGGAACTCGTGCAACGTCCGCTTGAGGGCACCAGGGTCCTCGATCTCACCAACGTGCTCGCGGGACCCCTATGCACCTTCCATCTCGCGCTGGTAGGGGCCGACGTGATCAAGGTCGAGGTGCCGGGGACCGGCGACCCGGCGCGCCAGCTCGGCGCGGATCCTGCGCTGAACCAGCGGTTGATGGGCGCATCCTTCATGGCCCAGAACGCCGGCAAGCGGTCGGTCACGCTCAACCTCAAGCGCGCGGCGGGCCGAAGCGTGTTTGAGAGGCTCGTGGCAGGCGCGGACGTCCTGGTCGAGAACTTCCGGCCCGGTGTCATGGCGCGCCTGGGCCTCGGCTACGACACCCTTGCCCGAATCAACCCCGCGCTGATCTACTGCGCCATCTCGGGATTCGGCAGCGACGGCCCGATGCGCGACAACCCGGCCTACGACCAGATCATTCAAGGACTCTCAGGCGTGATGAGCGTCACCGGGGACGAGGCGACCGGGCCCCTGCGGGCAGGATTTCCGGTATGCGACACCATCGGCGGGCTTACCGCGGCGTTCGCGATCACCTCTGCCCTGCTGGCCCGCCGGCAGGGCGGCCGGGGCGCGTTCATAGACGTGTCAATGCTCGAGGGCACGCTCGTGGCCCTGGGGTGGGTTGTCTCGAACTACCTGATAGCGGGCGAGCAGCCCCAGCCCATGGGCAACGACAACTTCACGGCCAGCCCGTCGGGCGCGTTCCGAACCCAGGACGGCATGCTCAACATCGCCGCCAACAAGCAGGAGCAGTTCGAGGCCCTCTGCAGGGCTGTGGGGCGGCCCGACCTTGCGGACGACCCCAGGTTTGCACGGCGCGCGGATCGCCTGCGCCACCGCGCCGCCCTGACCTCGGAGATCGAGTCCGCTTTGGCCGCTCGTACGGCGGCCGAGTGGGAGTCCCGGCTGAATCAGGCCGGGGTGCCGGCCGGCCGCGTGCTCTCGGTTCCGGAGGTTCTGGCCCACCCGCAAGTCGCTGAGCGTGGACTCGTGCGACAGTTCGAGGAGGTCCCGGGAGCCGGCCGAGACATCTCGGTCACAACCGCCGGGTTCAAGCTGTCAGGGTGCCGGCCGGACGTGGACGGCCCACCCCCCCGCCTGGGCGAGCACACCGATGAGGTGCTCCGGAGCCTGGGCTTCACCGACGACGAGATCGCCGAGTTCCGGCGGGAAGGGGCGATATGACGGAGCTGCCTGCAGACCCGCTCCGGGCCTGGTGGCGCACGGCGATCATTGACATCGCCCCCGGCCAGATCGGCGTGCGGGGGTACCCTATAGAGCAACTCATCGGCTCGATATCATTTCCCTCCATGATCTGGCTGCTGCTACGGGGCGAGCTGCCGTCCCCGGCCCAGGCCGCGCTGCTGGAGGCCGCCCTGGTGGCCTCGGTGGATCACGGGCCGCAGGCGCCGTCCATCGCCATCGCCCGAATGTCGGTTACCTGCGGGCTCCCGCTCAACAATGCGGTGGCATCCGGGGTCAACGCCCTGGGCGATATCCACGGCGGCGCAGGGCAGCAGTGCATGGAGCTGTATGAGGCGATCGCGGCCGCCTGCGGGGAACGCTCGCTGGATGATGCGGCCGGCCGGGGCGCGTCCCTGGAGGAAGCGGTGCGCGACGAGGTCGAGCGGACGAGCCGCGCGCCCGGCGGGATGATCCCAGGCTTCGGCCACAGGTTCCACCACGTGGACCCGCGGGCGGTACGCCTGCTGGCGCTGGTGGATCAAGCGGCGAAGGACGGCGTGGTTGCGGGCCGGTTCGCGCGCATCGGCCGAGCGGTCGAGGCGGAGCTGGGGCGGCGCAAGGGCCGGCGGATCCCCATGAACATTGACGGCGTGACCGCGGTGGTCTTCTGCGAGCTGGGCTTCCCGCCGCCGCTGGGGCGCGGTCTGTTTGTGCTGTCGCGGGCCGCGGGCATCCTGGCGCACGCCTGGGAGCAGAGCACGCAGGGCGAGCGCATCAAGGGACCGGTTCCACCTGAGGCCGGCTACACCTACACCGGCGTTCCCAAGAGAGACCTCTCAGAGAAGGCGTAGCCTCGGACCCTCGGCCCCAGGTGCGGTTCGTAGCCCGGCGGATCGCCCGGCGACGCCGTGACTGCGCCAAGGCCTACGAGCTGATGACAAAAGGCACACACTGCGCTAGAATGCCGGTGTGAAGCCGTTCCGGTGGAACCCGGACAAGAACGAGCGACTGAAGACTGGGCGCGGAATCTCCTTCGAGGAAATCGTTCTTGCAATCGGGGAGGGCGGGCTCAAGGACATCCTCGTCCATCCGAACCAGCGGCGATATCCAGGACAGGTTGTGTTAGTGGTGGCTTGTCGTGGCTATATCTTCCTAGTCCCATCGATTGAGGAGGGCACGCACTACTTCCTGAAGACCGTCATTCCAAGCCGGAAGGCGACGCGGGATTATCTTGGGACGGAAGGCGCAGATGAAGAAGCTTGATCGTTACGAAAGGGAAATACTCGGCTCGTACGAGAAGGGCGCGCTGGTTTCCGCTCGCCCAACGAAGGCCCAACTGGCTGCCCTCCGAGAAGCCGCGCGCGCCACCTTCATCAAGGACAGGCGCGTGAATATCCGTCTTTCTGCGGCCGACTTGATGGATATTCAGGCTCGAGCTTATGAGGAAGGTGTTCCTTATCAGACCCTGATCGCAAGCGTTCTGCACAAGTACGTGTCGGGACGATTGCAGGAGAAAAGGTCACGTCTGACCACCCGCTCAACCCAGACGCGCGCAAAATCAGCGCGCTGGTTAGCGGGGGCGTGATGTGTACTGTCGGCCTACAGCTCGTCATGGGCTGGACGAACAGCCATCTTCACCAGCTCTTGGTTGGGCACACCTATTGCGGGTTCCTGCGGGCCCTGGCCAACCCGAGGCATCCTCGACATCGCGACATGAAGGCTCGGTTTAGCGGTCCTTTCGCCCCCAAGCCCTACGACATCCAGGCACGCAACGAGGCACTTGTACGAAGATGCCTCCTCCGGTTGTCTGGCAGAGCATACAGGGAGCCGGCGCCGGCCGTCGTATACTCTCTCGCAACAACGGGGCTTCTTGCCCCGGACCTGGGAGGGCGTTCGTCGTGAGGAACATCGCCTTGATTGGGATGCCGGCTACTGGAAAGAGCGCGGTTGGCCGACAGCTCTCGCTCACCCTCGGCCTGCCATTCGTGGACACGGACGAGACGATCGAGAGCCGCGAAGATGCCTCGATCTCCTCGATCTTTGAGCGTCACGGCGAACCCCACTTCCGGGCCATTGAGGAGGCGCTGATCGCCGAGATCACGCAGGCGCCGGGTGTGGTAGCCACCGGCGGCGGCGTGGTGGAGCGGGCGAGCAACCTCCAGGCCCTGAGATCTTGGGGATGGCTCATCGCGCTCGTCGCCTCTCCGGAGGCCATAGCGCGCCGGGTGGGACAGGCCGACCAGTGGCCGCTGCTGAAAGGCCAGGTGGCGGCAAATCTGGAGAAACTGTGGGCGCGGCGCGCAGAGAAGTACCTGTCCGCCGATCTGGTGGTGGACGTAGGGCATGAGGATGTGGACGGGGTCGTGCGCAAGATCCTGGGATTCCTTGCGGAACGGGAGCCGGTCTCCTCGATCGAGGTCAACCCCGGCCAGGGCCAGGCCTATCGTGCCATCGTCGGTGCGGGAATCCTGGGTCTCCTGGGATACTACGCGCGGGAGGCCGGCCTGTCGGGTCGGGTAGGCATCCTGGCCTCCCCGGCGGCGGCCCGCCGGCACGGCGAGCAGGCCTGTGATGCCCTGCAGGGAGCGGGCCTGGACCCGGTGCTGATCGAGGTTACGGCAGGGGAGAGCGTCAAGTCATGGGAGAGCGTAGGGGGGGTCTACGGCCGCCTTGTCCGTGAGCAGATAGACCGGACAGGCTGTCTCATCGCGATGGGCGGCGAGGAGGTGCTCGATGTGGGCGGCTTCGTGGCCGGAACCTACATGAGGGGCATTCCCATCGCGCACGTTCCAACCACGCTCATGGCGCAGCTCGACAGTTGCATCGGTGGCAAGGTGGCCCTGAACCATTTCCGGGCTAAGAACCTCATCGGGTTCCTCCACCACCCGCGCCTGGCTGTCGTGGACGTGGCAGCCGTAAGCGGAAGCGGAGTGCGGTCCGTTCGGGCAGGCTTGGCCGAGGCCGTCAAGTACGGCATGATCGCGGACGCAGAGCTATTCGGTTTCATTGAGGCCCAAGCCGCCGAGCTACTGGACGCGGACAGCCGCCGCCTGCCCGAGCTCGTGGCGCGGTGCCTGCGGATCAAGGCCGGCTTCGTGGAAGAGGACGAGCAGGGGGTGGGCCGCCGCATGCTCCTCAACTACGGGCACACCTTCGGGCACGCGATCGAATCCTCGACAGGGTTCCACCGCTACACCCACG
>Ga0208244_101756_pt1 | contig 10152 bp, 8 predicted proteins | sample SubbioCR12Aug_5A_FD_184828 | JGI IMG/M metagenome (GOLD analysis project Ga0208244, IMG submission 184828) | Serpentinite rock and fluid subsurface biosphere microbial communities from McLaughlin Reserve, California, USA - CR12Aug_5A (SPAdes) | ecosystem: Environmental > Terrestrial > Deep... | reverse complement strand
GGGGACTGGATTGCCGTTGTGATCGCGGATGGTGCCGGTGCGGATGGCGATCGTGTCGCCGATGCGGAAGAGCGGGACCGGGGTCGGTTCGGGGGTGAGAAAAGGTCCGGGCGGCTGGGCAGGCGGGAGGTCCAGGTTGAGCGGGATGATCTGGGATGGGTTGGGAGACAGCACGAATGGAAGGTCATATCCAGCGGCATGAATGGAAACCGGGGACGCGCCGAGAGGCGGCAATTCCTGAAAAAGCAGGCGCGCGGCGACATCCACGAATTGCGGCTGGCGGCTGTAGAGCGCATAGTAGGCAGTGAAACGCGAGATGGTGGTGGTGTCGAAATAATACGGCGCGCCGAAGGAGAAAAGGATCACGCGGCGGTCGCGCACAAGGTCGGGACGTTCGCGCAAAAAGCGGCTGACCAGCGCGGGTTGTCCTTGTGAAGCATCCGCAACGGATAGGACTATCCAACTTGCGCGCTTCAGTTCCTCCTCCATGAACTCGTTGTCCGCCGGGGAATCCAGCAGGGTTTGCAGGTTCTGGAAGGAGAACGACTCCAGCCGATATCCCTCGACCTGCCCGCCGCTGCCCGGACCGTACAGTTGCAGGACAGCGTTCTCCAGCGCATCCACCCCCAGCAGGGGCTGCAACGGACATTCTGAGCATTGCCGCGCGCTGACGGAGTCTGTGATGAAGGTGACATGTTCATTCGACTGGGGTGGGAGCGGAAGGACGGAGGAAAGGTCCTGCCTTTCGGGGCTGATCAAGGTTGCCGCATTGCTGGCAACCGCAAAGGTCACCTCTGCGCCATTGCCAAACTCATCCGCCTCCGGAACCGGGACTTCCACGCTGGAAATAATGAAATTTCCATACACACGGAGTTTCGCCGCAAGAATGCGAGCCACCGAGGCATCCACCCGCTGGGCAAAGGCGGAATCTTCGCGGTATTTCTGCGCGAAAAAATCCAGGATGCGGACAGTGGTGGTATAGGAGTCCGCGGAGTCGTTGGATTTGATATTTCCCAGGTATATCAGATCGCTGCCCGCCAGAAACGCATCGCGTGCAACCACCCGCGCCAGAAACTGCCCGCCGCTGGCATCGTAAAACTCGCGCACCGAATTCGCGCCCAGGTTGTCAGTGACCAGCAACCCGCCGCTTTCGTACCAGTCGGAAAACTGCGGCAGGGCAAGGATTTGCCCGAGCGCCTGCGGGTCGAAACTAAGCGGCTTGGTGGTGGCGCGGGCGCTTCCCTGAAAGCCCTGATAACGTATGTGGGAAACGAGCAGTCCGTCCACAACCGCCGAATTCGATCCGCCGGTGACGGCGAGGAACGGGAGAAGTTCGAACTCTCTTAATTGATCGAGCGATTTTCGGACGGTGGAAACCTCGTCCTCGGGCAGACGGTCAGCGCCGCCCACGCCGGGGAAATGTTTTGGAATCACCAGCAGGTTTCGATCACTCCCCTTCTGCAAACCGCTCACATATGCGCGTCCCATCTGCCCCACCCAAAACGGGTCGCCCCCATAGACGCGTGTACCCAGGTCGTCGCCCGATATCGAAGGGGTTTCCAAAATGTCGAGGGATGGACCCAGCAGGAGATTAAATCCCAGGGCTGAAAGTTCACGCCCGCGCACTTCACCCACCCGCTCAGCAAAGGACGTATTCCACGTTGCGCCGATCGCCATTTCACTGGGCAGGGGAGTCAAGCCGTTCAGGATCTGATCGCCGAAGCCATCCCCCTCCAGCGAAACCCCAATGAACAACGGCACATAGATCGGGAACGCAGTTTGTACGGCGGGGGAAACCGTGCCGATGGAATTCTCCCACTCCACCCGTTGAAGCCTATCGGTCAACGCATGGGCATTCGCAAGCGTATCCGCCGCCTCGAAATTATCGTTATCGGCAGACAGCATCACCCCGCCCACGTGATGGCGGGTGATCAAATTGTAGATCGGCGAATCGACACCGGCATCCGTCCCATTGAACGAAACCAAAAACAACTGCCCCACCTTCTCCTCGGGCGTCATCGCGTTCAAAACGACGCGCACAGCGGCGGGCGGCGTGGGAGACTGCGCGTCCACCGGCGACGGCAGGAGGGATATAAAAAACAGTAGAAGAAATAAAATACGGATCAGGCGCATGAATTTCCACTTATAACATAACTCGGATTAAGAAAAAATGAACGCCGCTCAAGGAACGACGCCGCCTGCGCTTCACACCCGGCCCGGGCTTGCTCCCGCGCCCCAGCCTGCTTCACGCCCCCGACCTTCCCAATGCCGCCACCGCCGCGGCGGGATCGTCCGTAAACATGCCGTCCACACCCCAGTCCCTGAGCCGTTTTACGTCGTCGGCTTCGTTCGCCGTCCACACATGCACGCGGCGGTTGATGCGGCGGGCGCGCGCAATTTGTTCGCGGCTGACGCTGGAAATATGCGGATGCAACGCCTGATAGTCGCCGAACATGAACCCGAACGAACGCGCCCACAACCCCAGCACACCCGGCATGGCGAGCAGTCCGCGCGGGACTTCGGGGAGAATCTGCGCGGCAATTTTCAAGTTGGAGGCGAAGAAGGAAGAAAAGATGATCTGCGCCCGGTTGTTATGACGCTTGATCAGTTCGCATACTTTTTGGGTCAGCCCGTCGCGCGGGGTGGAGTAGTTGGTCAACTCGATATTGATCAGTTTTTCCCTGCCGATGGTTTCAAAGACCTCCTCCAGCAAGGGGACTTGCGTGCCGGCAAATTTCGGGTCGAACCATGCGCCGGCATCCAGTTTGCGGATGGCTTCGAGCGTAAACGAAGCGACCTTGCCGCTGGCGTTCGTGGTGCGATCCACGGTGGTGTCGTGGATGACGATGACGTGACCGTCGGCGGTGAGTTTTGCGTCGAGTTCCACCCCGTCCGCGCCTTTTTGAATGGCTTGCGAGAAGGCAGGCAGGGTGTTTTCAGGGGCATATGCCAGGTCGCCGCGGTGGGCGAGGAGGATGGGGCGTGGGAACTGTTCGATCATGGCAGGCAGGTTTGGGTTAAGGTAATGAAGCGGGTTGTTGCGCCGCTCAAAAAAAAGCGGTGCGATTAAATATCCACAAAGTAGGCTTTGGCGGCGGCATCCAGCATTTCGCGGCTCATGACAGGCTTGGCGGAAAGGTAGGCGGCGATGTCGAGGATCTGGTCGCACAGGTCGCGCGGGTGGGAGGCGCGCAGTTTGCGATTGCGTTTGATGTACCATTCCTGCAAAAGATATGCCAGTCCCTGGTCGTTGTATTCGATGCGTTTATCCGCCGAAACGCGTTTGAAGATCTCGCGGTAGTCCTCGAAGGAGGGGTCGCCGATCTCGATCTTGTGGCGCAGGCGGCGCAGGAAGGCTTCGTCCACCAGGTCTTTCGGCGGCAGGTTGGTGGAGAAGACGATCAACACATCGAAGGGGACTTCCACTTTGCGCCCGGTATGCAGGCGAAGATAATCGAGGCGGTTTTCGAGCGGGACAATCCAGCGGTTGAGCAGGTCGCGCGGGCGGACTTGTTGACGCCCGAAGTCGTCGATGAGCAGGATGCCGCCATTGGCTTTCACCTGGAACGGGGCTTCGTAGAATTTGGTGGTGTCGTCGAAGACGAGGTCGAGACCTTCGAGGGTGAGTTCGCCGCCAACTACGATGAAGGGTCGGCGGATCTTCACCCAGCGCGGGTCGCGGCGGGTGTTCGAGCGCAACCCGCCGGTGGGGCTTCCGCTGGCGGCGGATTCGCCATCCTGGGCAAGGCTGTGGCTGACGGCATCGTAGACTTTGATGACCTGCCCATCCAGATACAATGCATAAGGGATGTACATGCTTTGGCTGAGGACGAGATTGCCAAACGCGCGGGCGATGCTGGTCTTGCCGTTACCGGGCGGTCCGTACATGAAAATGGAGGAGCCGGAGTTTAGCGCAGGACCCAGCCGCTGGAAGGTGGATTCCGAGATGACCATCTGGGAGAGGATCTGGCGCATGGAGCGCGAGGTGACAGCCAGCCGCCCGCTTTTCTGGCGGCGGATCGCTTCGTTATAGACCTCGAACGGAACGGGTGCGGGTCCCGCATATTGACTTCGGTCAAGCGCCTCGCGCGCGCGCAGGATGCCGGCGCTGGTGATGCCGTAGGTGTAGGCGCCTTCGCCCAAGCCCCCCTGCGACGACTTGACCTCGATCAGTTTTTCCTGTTTCAGCGTATTCAGGAGTTGATCGGTAACGCCTGCGAGGGGCAGTGTGATCTCTTCCGCGATCTTGAAGCCCGTCAGGTATCCACGGAAATAGAGGACTTTGAGGATCAAGTCCTGCAACCATAACGGGGAAAGCCCCGTATCTTCGAGGCTGTTGATCTGCGGGGGGGAGAATCCGCCGACGGCGGCAGGCATTTGTCCGGTTTGTTTCATCATGGCAGTCACCAAATTTCGGCTGGAGGAATTTGTATTTCAGTCCGATTATACTTCTTTTCGTTTATAATCCAGCCGCCATGAAACTATCTGTGATCATCCCTGTTTACAATGAAGTTGAAAGCATCCGGACCATTCTGCAACGGGTGCAAGAGACGAAACTTGCCCATGAGATCATCGTCGTGGACGATGGGTCGAAGGACGGCACGCGCGATATTCTGAAACAATTGGACGGAAAACGGCGCGTGCGCGTGATCCTGCACGAAAAGAACCAGGGCAAGGGAGCCGCCGTGCGCACGGGAATGTCCGCTGCAAAGGGCGATGTACTGCTGATCCAGGATGCCGACCTGGAATACGATCCGCGCGATTATCCCGACCTGCTCCAGCCCATTCAAGAGGGGTTGGCGGATGTGGTGTACGGCTCCCGTTTTCTTGGCAAGGCGCACCGCGTGACAATGTTCTGGCACATGGTGGCGAACAAATCACTGACGTTGATGACGAACATCCTGTACGACACCATCCTGACCGACATGGAAACAGGCTACAAGGTCTTCCGCCGCGAGGTGATCGAAGGCATGACCATCCGTTCGAACAGTTTCAACTTCGAGCCCGAATTCACCGCAAAAATATTGAAGCGCAAGCGCCGCATCTTCGAAGTGCCAATCCGATTCAACCCGAGGGACTACTCCGAGGGGAAAAAGATCAAACTCCACGACGCGTTCGAGGCGGTCTGGACATTGATCAAATACAGGTTTGTGGATTAGAGAAAGGACGGGCGGCGCCCGTCCTTTTTTGATTCATCCTACGGCTTCACATACACCTTGTAATCGGAGACATAATCCCCAGCCTCATAATCCGCCGAGCCGTCGTTGATGCTCTGCCGGAATGTAACCGCGGTGGTCAGGCTGTGTTCGCCGCCCTTCCAATCCGACAGGGCGGTGTAAATCAGGCGGCACTGAAGCCCGCCGGAAGCGACGTTGAAAACGGCGAAAGCATCCACGGGGACATCTCTTCCATTGAGGGTGAACTTCAGGTCGATCTCGCTGAAATTCTGTTCGAGTGTGGCGGCATCGCTGGCGCACCAGGCGTAGCCCCAGATCAGGGTTTCCGAGCGGTTCAAGACGACGGTAAAGTTCAGCGTCCCGGGCGCGGAATAGTCCGCTTCTTCATATCGCTCCCGCGCCACATCCTCAAGGAAGTTTGCGCCGGAAGACAGAGCCGCCTCCGCCTCACTCGCGGAAGCAACCTTGGGCGGCGCAGACGGAACGATTCCCGCCCCTAGCGGTTCCAACACCGCCTTGATGCCCGCCTGCAGGACGACATCTTCCGTCGTATAGACGGTCGTCTCATCCACAGGCACGCGGAGGGTGGGCGGCACCCCCTGACCTTCAAGGAAGATACTGCCATCCGCCAGGACAACGCGCCCGGTCGGCACTTGCAGGGAAAACCCCTCCGGCAGGCTGAATTGTCCGCGCGCCACTTCTGCGTAGATACCCGCGGTGGGATATTGCCCAACCGTGATCATGCCCGGCACCTGGCTAAACGCATATGCCTCAAATTCGCAGGCACTGTAACACGCCTGTCCAACCAGCAACACCGTTTTTCCAAAAAGATACTGGTTTTCATTCGGGAGGACCTTATCCGGCAAACCGCGCGGCTCGAACTTCCCTGTCGCATCGCTGAAATATTCACTCTGACCAAGCATAATTTCCTGGTCAGTGAGGAAGCCTGCCAAACCGAGCGGCGCGCCGCCAGTGTTGTAGCGCATGTCGATGATGACGCCCGCCACATCCCGCGCCTCGAATTGTTGCAGGGCGCGCTCGAACAGGCGAATGACCAGGTAGAGATCGTCGAAATTGCTGTTGATGCGCACGTACCCGATACTGGCGTTGCCGGAAGCGATGATCTCCGAATCCACCGGCAGGATCGGCTGGGCATCCACGCCGAAATAAATGGAAGTCCGGTTGAACGACTGCCGTTCGGCAATCGCCGTCAGGCTGACCGTCTGTTCGGACTCGCCGGGGTTGGCGAAGGTCACCTCGGCGGTTTGACCGACACCGGCGCGCAGGAGATAACGCGCCTGCTGGTAGCGCATGGCAAAATCGGAGGATTGAAGCGCATACGTCCGCGCCTTCCCAATCGCGTCACGGATCGGCTCGCCGTTGAACGCGCTCACCCGCGCGCCGACCTGCATCCCCATCTGCGCCGCCGGACCGCCCTCCAACACATAGATCACAACCGCCTGCCCGTTATCCAGTTCACGGATGGCAAAGCCGTACCCGCCCGCAGTCGCCTGGGTGAAATCCTCGCTGGCGTACTGTCCGCCGTTGAACCCGACATGACCGTCCTTGAACGCCCACGTAAAATCGCGCAGCGCAAAGTAGAACGCCCTTGCATCCCGGTCGGTCTCCGCTTTTTCCACGCGCGGCTTCAACTCGGCATACAGGGCATCCCAATCCGGTTCCTTGCCCTCCACACCGTTGAAGGCGTATTCCCTGCGGACTGTCTCGAACATCGCATCGAACGCCGCAGTGTAAGACAGGCTGGAAAAGTCCTTGATGGCGGCATCCTTCGGCTCGTATAAGGTCATTTCGACGCTCGGCGCTTTGATAAACGCGAACGGGACCTGGTCCAAGTCAACAATGGTATAGCCCGCGCCAATGGGAGCCGCCGGATCGTCGGCGGTGAAGAGCAAATCATCATCACCGAAACCGATGGGGAATTGCTGATCCGCATCCGGCGCCCACACGACCAGCATCCCGCCGATCACTTCATTATCCCTTCCGGGATCGGTTCGCGCCGAAGTCAGGTAGGAGGGCCAGCCCAAAAGACGGTCGTCCCCCGCCATGAACGGATCGCCGTACAAGTTGGGCGAATACCCCACCACAAAGATTTGCACGCCCGCATCCGTCTGTCCGTTGTTATCCACATCGTTGAACTCGCCCCGGGGGACGGCGGGCAGGTTCAAATCGAATGTGCCGCCAAGCGTCTCGGCATCATAGGTCATATAACCAAGCGCCTGCGAATGAACCGGCAATTCCCATTCGCGGTCGCGGGTCACGAATCCGTGCATGTCGATCAACGCCACCGCATTTTGGACGTAATACGTAAAAACAAAATCGTTCGTAATGGAATACGAGCCTTTTATCTCCAGCGGTTCTCCATCAAAAACAACGAAGCGGTCCGTAACCACCTCTTCAATATCCGGCGCCGTCGAGAACGGCGCGCCACAGGCGGTCAACAACAGCAAAAACATCATGGTTAAACAAAACGTGCGAAATCGAATTGAGTTCATGGGGAGTCTCCAGAATGTGGCATTATAATCCCGCTTATGGTTCACTTCAACGCAGAGATCGAACGGGAATTCGAGCGCGCCGAACAGGCTCGCGCAAAAAACAACGAGGGACAGGCGCGGGTCTGCGCGCGGCGGGCGGCGGGCATTGCCATACGGGACTATCTTACCCGAAAAGGGATTCGCCCCCCCAGCGCAAGCGCCTACGACTTGCTGAATCTCCTAAAGGAAGACCCGCTTCTTCCCCCAGACTTGAAACTGGTCGCCGTCCATCTGACCTTGCGCGTCACCGAGGAATTCAAACTGCCCGTCGAAGCGGATCTGGTCGCCGAGGCGCGCCTGCTATGTGCATGGCTATTAAAAAATTAAGACCCTAAAGGTTTCCAAAACCTTTAGGGTCCATCGACTTCTTTGCTACACTGCACTCTTCCGCGCGGCAAGGTAGTAAAACGCCCGCGCAAGTGTGATCAACAAAAGCATTCCAGATATGACCCCGCCAAGGACGAAGAACAACCTGTTCCAATCCTTCAGGCGCAGGGAAATTTCCCGACGGCTGGGCATTTGAAGTTGGATGCGTCCACGCAGGGACTGGATAAACTCCACGGGCGGCGTCACCCGCCTCAACGTCACGGCGAGATGCGACTCGATGGAATCCAGTTCTTCCTGGGTCTGGGGAGTCTTGCGTCTGGACATGCTTTTCCCTTTTTATGTTTACGTTTTATGCTTACGGGGCAGGATACAGGATCAAACCAACCGTGCCGGGACCGAGGTTTGCGGCAATGGAGATCGCCAGTTCGCTGATCATGGTCTCTTTGGCGTTGAATTGGCTCTTTGCCTGTTCCAACAGGGCTTCGCCGGATCGCAGGTCGCGCGCATGCACGACAGCGAGATACACCGGCTGGTCGCCGTATTGTTCCTTCGCCATGGAGATCACACGATCCAGCGCCGCTTTGCGGGTGCGGACTTTTTCCGCCATATTCAATACGCCGTCCTGAAGCACGGCGATCGGCTTGACGTTCAGCAGGGAGGCGAGCGCGGCTTGCAGGGTCTTTACGCGCCCGGACATTTTGGCATATTCCAGCGTATCGAGGGTGAGAATGACCGTCACGTTCGATTTAATGGATTCGATGTACTTGACGATCTCGTCCACGCTTTTGCCGGCACGCTCCATTTTGCGGGCTTCGCGGCACATCAGCCCGATCCCGAGTGAGCCGCAGGCGGAATCGATGGGGATGATATTGAACTCGCCCTTCAACTCCTCAGCGGCGGCAACGGCGGAAGCGTAGGTGCCGGAGAGTTTGGCAGTAATGTGAATGGAAAGGATGGTATCGCCCTTCTGCGCCACCTTGCGATAGAACTCCACAAACTGGTGAGGCGATGGCTGGGAGGTCTTGGGGATTTTTTTGCTCTCGTCCACCAACTTATAGAAGCCTTCGTTATCCAATTCCACACCCTGCAGGTACGATTTCTCCCCGAACAGGATGTTCACAGGGATCGCGTCAATGCCATATTCCTTGCCCCATTCGGGGAGGATGTCGGCGGCGCCGTCGGTCACAATTCTCAACATGGTTACTCTCCTTCAAAATTAAGATTTTGGTCTTCCAGTTGGTCGCGCAACGCTAAAAGCGTGCGATGATACAAACTCTTCACGGCTCCTTCGCTTCGTCCCATGATCCTGCCAATCTCGGCATTGGACATATTTTCCACGAATTTCAAGATCAATAAATTCTGACGGTCGGGCGGCAGTTTGCGGATCATCCGCAACAATGCTTCCTGCTCCTGTGAACGCACCAGGTTTTTTTCAGGATGATCGCCCTTTGTCGGCAAAATGGGCAGGTCATCCAGTGGGATTTCCTGTTTGCGGCTGCGGTCACGGTGCCAATTGGCAACAAGGTTATGCGCGATTCGGTACAACCATGCCGAAAACGGAACGCCGCGGTCCGTGTAGTTGACGATGTGATTCATCGCCCGCTGGAAGACACGTGCCGTCAAATCTTCGGCATCGTGCGAATTTCCGGTGCGATAGTACACATAGTTGAAGATGCGTTCCACATAGTGCTCGTAAAGGCGTCCGAAGGCATCCCGGTCGCCTTTTGAAGCAAGGGCAAGAACCTGCTCTTCGTTGTATTCCGTTTCCGACAAGTGATTTGCCTTACCGGCGGAACTTGATTTAATAAACACCGCCGGATTTGATAAGTTTCACTGAGTATAACACGACCAAATTATCCGATTTTTTCAGGCACTGGAAATGGATTGGTATAATTAAGGGTTGGTTTATTGCAAGAAGTCTGTCATTACCAGAACACTTGTGCTACAATTGGTTTGTTCTTTCACTCTTCGAATAAGGTTACCCAATGTCATCCAATAAAATCCGGGTCGTGGGCGCGCGCGTCCACAATTTGAAAAATATCACTGTGGAAATCCCGCGCGACAAGTTTGTGGTCATCACAGGCTTGTCGGGGTCG
>Ga0208244_101755_pt1 | contig 10155 bp, 9 predicted proteins | sample SubbioCR12Aug_5A_FD_184828 | JGI IMG/M metagenome (GOLD analysis project Ga0208244, IMG submission 184828) | Serpentinite rock and fluid subsurface biosphere microbial communities from McLaughlin Reserve, California, USA - CR12Aug_5A (SPAdes) | ecosystem: Environmental > Terrestrial > Deep... | reverse complement strand
ACCTGTCTTTCTTTTTATTATCAATTTATGTATTCCCCCAAGAAATCCAAACAGAAGTACATGTTGATACTACAGATTATTTAATAGGCGATTTTATCGACTATCGTGTAAAAGTTGATCACAAAAAGAATATTGAAGTTTTTTCCCCGTCAATAAAAGATTCGTTAAAAAAACTTGAGGTTATTACATCATTACCGGTTGAGAAAACGGAAAATGAAAAGAGTATAACTCTAACTTATAAATATATTCTGTCAGGTTATGATTCGGGAAGTTTTGTAATACCTTCTTTTTTAATATCGTATAAAACAAAAGATGATACGGCACTGAGTTTTATTTCTACGGATTCTTTAATTATTTCTATCCATACAGTTGCTGTTGATACCACTGCTGAAATAAAGGATATTAAAGAACCTTTAACAATTCCGCTTGATTGGACGCTTATAATAATAGTTATCGTTATAATACTTATTATTTGCATGATTATCTACTACTTCGTGAAAAAGTATTTACGAAAGAAAAAAGGAATCGTGGAAGGGAAGATTATAAAAAAGCTTCCACACGAAGAGGCGTTAGAATCGCTGAGTATTCTAAAAGATAAGAAACTCTGGCAGAACGGATTTATTAAAGAATATCATACGGAGATAACGGGAATAATTAGAAAGTATTTTGAAGAAAGGTTCAATCTGCCCGCACTAGAATTGACAACTTCGGAAGTGCTTGAGCATCTAAGCAGAAGCAAGGAAACGGTGGCAATTTTAGACTTAACAAATAGTTTTCTAAGTAATGCCGATATGGTGAAATTTGCTAAGTATATTCCTATGGATTCGATAAATGAAGAGATGATGAATCAAGCTATAAAAATTGTTGAGATTACAATACCTAAGGAAGATACTAAAGAGGAACCGGATGTTCAATCTTGATTTTTCTTTTGCTTACCCATATTTACTGCTAACGGGTTTAATCGTCCCGGTGATGATATTTTGGCATTTCCTTAAAGGGAAAAAATCACAACCTTCTATCAATTTTACAAGGTTGAATCTAATAAAAGACCGTCCTTCAACACTAAAGGAAAGATTTGTATCCTTACCATTCTTTTTAAGATTGGTCGGTCTGCTTGCGTTGATTATTGCACTTGCGAGACCCCAGAGTTTTTCTACCGGGGAAAATGTTTTTACAGAGGGGATTGATATTCTACTCGTTTTAGATATATCCGGAAGTATGCTTGCAGAAGACTTCAAACCTAACAGGCTTGAAGCTGCAAAAAAAATAACCGATAATTTTATTGAAGGCAGAACTTCCGATCAAATTGGTTTGGTTATTTTTTCGAGGGATGCTTTTACCCAATGCCCTTTAACTATCGATTATTCCGTTCTTAGAAATCAATTGAGAGAAGTGAAAAGCGGAATGATTGAAGACGGAACGGCTATCGGTAATGCTATTGCAAACGGAATTAACCGGTTGAAGGATAGCAAATCGAAAAGCAAAGTGATGGTCTTACTTACAGACGGTGTTAATAATTCGGGCGAAGTAAACCAAATAACGGCTGCTGAAATAGCAAACAAATTCGGCATTAGAATTTACACAATCGGTGTTGGTTCTATAGGACAGGCTCCTTATCCATTCCAAACTCCGTTTGGTGTTCGTTATCAGATGGTTCCTGTTGAAATTGATGAACCGGTACTTAAACAAATTGCCGAAATGACCGGAGGTAAATATTTCAGAGCAACTAATAACAAAAAGCTTGAAGATATTTACAACGAGATTGATAAACTTGAGAAAACAAGAGTTGAAGTAACTTCCTTCCGAAGCAAGAAGGAATTGTTTTTTCCCTGGTTGGTTGCAGGTTTATTTCTAGTTTTCTTCGATTTAGGTCTTTCAAGAACGTTATTTAGAAGGCTACCGTAAGAATGTTCAGATTTGCTAACCCGGATTATCTGCTTGCTCTTTACTTGATACCGTTATTTGTGGTGATTTATATTTTGTTGTACAGGAAAAAAGTAAGACTATTAAACGCTTTTGCCGAGAGGAAATTGTTTGAAGTCCTTTTCGGAAGCAAGAGTTTTTTCAAAGAGCATTTCAAATTCTCTTTATCATTAATAGCTATTGCACTACTAGTTTTAGCTGTGGCAAGACCCCAGATTGGTAGCCGGATTGAAGAAGTAAAACAGATTGGTATCGATGTTTACATTCTGCTTGATGTCTCTATGAGTATGAAAGCGGAAGATATTCGACCGAACAGACTTGAGAAGGCAAAGAATGAAATTACCTCGTTAATCAGAAGACTTGAAGGAGACAGGATAGGATTGATTGTATTTGCAGGTCAAGCATATATTCAGTTTCCGCTAACAACCGATTATTCAGCAGCAAATTTGTTCTTGTCTGTTGTTGATGTAAATACTGTTCCACAGCCTGGAACAGCAATCGCAACTGCAATAAATCTTGCAGTAAAATCTTTTGACTTTAAATCATCCACAAAAAAGGTTATTGTTGTAATAACTGATGGAGAAGATCATGAAGGGGATTTATCGGGTGCAGTTAAGAATGCAGCAGAAAACAATGTGATGATATATGCAATTGGTATGGGGTCAGTTACCGGTGCTCCTATCCCGGTTTATGACGGCAGAGGAAATCAAGCCGGTTTCAAACAGGATAGAGAAGGAAATATTGTATTAACTAAACTTGATGAATCAGCATTAAGGCAGATTGCATCCGATGGAAACGGTAAGTATTATTTATCTTCCAATTTTTCAAATGAATTGGATATGATTTATAAAGATCTGGCAGCAATCGAAAAGGAAGAGTACGGAAGTAAAAAAATTACCGAATACGACGATAAATATTTCTATTTTTTAATACCGGCGATTTTAATTTTATTTTTTGAGTTTTTTATTACAGAACAAAAGTCACGATTTTTTCGTCAATTGTATAGAAAATATCGGATATCAAATAGTTAAGTGGTAAGCAAATGAAAGTAGTTCACTTTATTTTTCTTTTTTTAATTATTAGTTTCGTTACAACAGCACAAAGCGTACGTTCACTTGTTAATGAAGGTGTATCTTTTTACGACGGCAAAAAATTCACCGATGCAGAAGTTAATTTTAGAAAAGGACTGGAGAAAGAACCTGACAATTTTATAGCTCATTTTAATCTTGGCGATTCTTACTTTAAGCAAGAAAAATATGAGGATGCTGTTAAGTCGTATCAAAATGCATTAAGTAAAACTAATGATGACAATTACAAATCAAAAACTCATTATAATATTGGCAACTCTTTACTCAAGTCGGGTAAATTAAAAGAGAGTATCGAAGCTTACAAAAATTCGTTAAAGTTGAATCCAAATGACAATGATGCTAAGTACAATTTATCGTATGCTTTAAAGCTTCTTCAACAACAACAAAACCAACAGCAGAATAAAGATCAAAACAAGGATCAAAATCAAGATAAGAATAAAGATCAAGACAAACAGGATAATCAAGATCAACAGAATAATCAGGATCAACAGGAACAAAAAAAGGATAATCAACAGCAGAAACAGCAGCAGCAAGATCAAAAAATGTCTAAAGAAGAGGCTGAGAGAATCCTTAATGCATTAAAAGAAAATGAGAAGGATATTCAAAAGAAGTTACGACAAAAAACCGGGGTTAGAGTTAAAACCGATAAAGATTGGTAAACCTGAAATTAAAATCGAATAATTTAATCAATGAAATTTTTAATTAACATATTATTCCTCCTTATTTCAGCGGTTAATCTGTTTGCACAGAGTTTTACTGCAACGGTAAGTAGTACAAGAGTCGGAAAAGATGACAGGTTTGAAATTAGTTTTACTTTTCAAGGTGAAGATATAAACGGAGTAACCGGATTTCAATCCCCCGCTTTCAACGATTTTCTTGTTATGTCAGGTCCGAGCCAATCCCAAAGTATGCAGATAATAAACGGGGTGGTTTCGGGTTCAAGAAGTTATACCTACTATCTTCAGCCAAGAGGGATAGGAAAATTTACTATCGGTTTTGCTTCAATAAATTATAAAGGAAGTACATTAAAAACACAACCAATCTCAATTGAGGTTGTTGCAGGTTCTTCACGTCCTCAACAACAGCAACAACAACAACCAAATAGGGATGCAGCTATATCGAATCAGGAAATTGCTGAGAATCTTTTCATTAGAGCATTTATTGATAAAACCACGGTTTATAAAGGGGAACAGGTTACTGTAACTTATAAACTTTACACAAGACTTAATATTTCTTCTCCTCAAATTACAAAACTTCCATCTTATCAAGGTTTTTGGGCAGAAGAGATTGAATCAACCGGCAACATTGCATTTATAAGGGAAAATTATGATGGGAAAGTTTTCAATGTTGCTACATTAAAAAGAGCAGCTTTATTCCCCACAGAGACAGGAGAATTGACTGTAACTCCTTTTGAGTTAAAAATTCCCGTTGTTGTTCAAAGAAGAAACCGATCGAATAATTTGTTTGATGACTTTTTTAATGATCCGTTTTTTGGAAGGACCGAAACTATTGAATACACAGCCCGCTCAAATTCAGCGAAGGTCAGAGTACAAACACTACCACAAACAACTGCTACATCCTTTAATGGCGCAGTGGGAAATTTCAGTTTCAATGCTGGTATCGATAGACAGAGTGTAAAACAAAATGAACCCATTTCATTAAAGATCGAGATAAATGGAACAGGAAATCTTAAGCTGGTGCAAATCCCGGAAATAAAATTACCTCCCGGATTTGAAAAGTATGAACCGAAAATTACTGAGAATACGAATCGCGGAGCCACAGTAGGTGGGACGAAGAAAATTGAGATACTTTTGATTCCACGTAACCACGGGAAGTTTCAAATTCCTCCGCTGGAGTTCACTTTTTTCAATCCTGCAAAGAAGGATTACACAACATTAGCCTCAAGTTCATTTAATATTGATGTAGAAAAGGGTGACGTAGATTATACAGCTTCAACGTCAATGTCTAAAGAAGAGATTAAACTTCTCGGGAATGATATTCGATTTATTAAAACTTCCATAGGAAGTGTTAAAAAGAGAGGAGAATATTTTATTCATTCTCCAATCTTTTTAGTTTTAACAATTCTTCCTCTGCTTGCAACTATAGGATTTATTGCATACCGCAGAAAAGAAGATAAGTTAAAGGGCAACATACGACTGATGCGTAACCTACGAGCAGAAAAAATAGCAAAGGCAAGGTTAAAGAATGCCGCGAAGTTTTTAAAGGGGAATGAGAAAGAGAGTTTTTATACTGAAATCTCTTTAGCTTTATTAGGTTATCTTGAAGACAAATTGAATATTCCTAAAGCTGATTTGACGATGGAACATGCAATAAATCAATTATTAATAAGGGGAATTGATGAGAATTTACTGGAGTTGATCAAATCTACCGTTGATAAATGCGAATTTATCCGTTTCTCTCCAGGTAATAAGGGGGTTGATGAAATGAATGAAATATATAAAATGGCCGGAGAGATTATTATAAAGCTTGAAGAACAGATTTCAGGAGGGAATGGTTAATATGATTTATAAAATTTTTCTTCTGATTCTAATTTCAATACAGGTTCTTGCATCTGATATTGAAACTCTTTTCTTAAAGGGAAATGAATTATACAGACATGGGAGATATAACGAAGCGTTAGAAGTATATGGAAAGATAATCGATTCAAATTATCAGAGTAGCTCTTTGTACTATAACTTGGGGAATTGTTATTTTAGATTAGACCGACCAGGATATGCAATACTTTATTATGAAAAAGCAAAGAAGCTTTCTCCCGGTGATGATGACATAAACCATAATATTCTTTTCGCACAAAAAAACACTATCGACAGGATAGATACTCTACCATCAATTTTTATTTTTGAATGGTGGGAAAGTCTGATTACTTTGCTAACAGTTGACGGATGGACCTATCTTTTACTAATCTTTCTCTTTTTGTTACTTCTATCTATTTCGGTTTTTCTTCTAACCAGAAACCCGGTCTTAAACAGATATTCATTTTTCGGCGGGGTAATTTCCTTGATTTTATTACTGTTTACTCTAACTGTCTTATTAGTTCAATTAAACGCTGATCGTTACCACCAATACGGGATAATAATCGAGACTGTAGTTGAAGTTAAAACATCGCCTGATCAAAATAGCCAGGATGCATTCATTATTCATGAAGGATTAAAGGTCAGGATAGAAGATAAGCTCGACAATTGGTTTAAGATCAAACTTGAAGATGGAAAAATCGGTTGGCTCGAAGAGTCTAAAGTCGGTTTGATTTAAATTTTAGCAGCTAATATTCAGTCACGAATTACCTCCTAATTTTTTACAAATATCAGTCTAATTATTTGAACTATCCTGGTCAGATTTCTGTTTTTTTCTGAAAGAGGTGCATTATGTTAAAAAATACGTTTTACGCAATTTTACTGTTATTATTTGTTGTATCATTCTCAAGTAATTCTGATGCTCAAGATAAAAGTAAAAAAGAAACCAAAACAGAAGTTAAAAAAGACTCAAAAACTTCATCAAAACCGTTTAACACTGTTTGTCCTGTTACCGGCGAAGACCTTGATCATTCAATAACATACGTATATAAAGAAAAAACCTACTCATTATGCTGTAAAAGATGTTTAGCAAAATTTCAGAAAGATCCCGAAAAGTATATAAAAAATCTTAGTGAAGACGGAACTAAATTCATTAAAAAATAATCAACGAAAGAAAGTACCATTATGAACAAACTGTTTTATCTTTTATCTTTTTTATTCATTCTTACGGTTACCGTTTCAGCTCAGTCAAATGAATCTGCTGAAGCAAAGAAGGTTGCTGATAAAAAAATCGATTTTTGTGACGTCCCGGATGATACCTCTGTCCCCATGGTATTCAAGTCGGACAAGAGTGATAAAAATGATCAACTAACACCGGATGAAAAAGCGAAAAAAGAGAAAGTAAAAAAAGAGAAGCAATCTTCTGAAACTAAGGACATAAAGATTGATAAAATTAAAAAGGGGAAAGACGGCTGCTGTGATTATGAAGTTGAAGAAGGTAAACCCAAAAATTAGACTCAACCCCCGAGTTGTGATTTTTAGTGCGACAAGGAATGTTTGGGTAAATTTGTATTGTTGCTCAAATATGCAGTTTTCTGAGTATAGCTTCAACATCCGAATGGATCTCTGATCGTAGCATTATCTCTTCACCAGTCAATTTGTTTCTTATTTTCGCATCTGTTACGCTCTTCAGTTGTTTTAGTATTGCCTTAGTTGATTTTTCAGTTTTTAATTCCATATACTTGCAAATTGCTAATGCAATAAAGCAGAGTAATATATGTACCTTAATTATCTCTTTGTTGCGATGATATATTGGACGTGTCTGCAAATCACTTTTTGTTATTCTGAAGGCATGTTCAATCTGCCAAAGATTGTGATAGTGCTTTATTATGGTTTGATCTTCTACTTCTGATTGTTTTAAGTTTGTATAATATCCCTTAAGCCCCAACAGAAGTTCATGCTTCTGAATTAATAATTGGTTTATTTGATATGACTGATTTTCAAATTTAATGTATTTCGCTCTTTTGATTCTACCGGGATGTTTAAGCAGATTTTCTGCTTTTTTAATATAGTTATCCATCTCGTGTTTATCTTTTCGGTATCGTTTCTCGGAATATTCACATATTAAATCTCCCAATCCCGTCTTTATCCTTACTGTCATACCTTCAGAGCGATTCAACTTTGTGGATACTGTCTTTATTAAAGAGAGTGAAAGATTTGCCAATCTCGCTCCAACTATGTAATTAAGAGATGCCCGTGAAAGCAATTTTATGTTTTCGCTGCTTATCATGGCTGCATCTGCAACAACTGTAACGCTGTCAATCTTATGATTCTTCTGAAATTCTTTGATAATTGGGATTAGTGTATGTCCTTCGAATTTATTCCCCTCAAATATTTGATACCACAACGGAAAACCCTCTGTTGTTACTATCAAACCCAATACTATTTGTGGTTTAGTAAATTTGTTGTCTTTTGAAAAACCAGGTCTCCGAAATTCATCTGCTTTATCACTCTCAAAATACAATGTCGTTACATCATAGAAAATAAATGAAAAATTGAAATTAAATTCTTTCTCTGCTATACTTAATATTTTTTGTGCAATCTCTTCTTTAAGCGTTATCATCTTTGGAAGATTACGATAAAAATATTCTCTTCTGTGTTCTATGCCTAGAAACTCTTTTAGAAATTCAATCGCCTGCAGTTTTGAACCTGGCTGTACTATCCTTGCAATAACCAGATCAAGCATTAGTTGATCCCTATGACGATGAAAGTTGAATTTCTTCAATAGTCCATATAACGTCTCGTACAGAAGTCCATAACGGAAACCAAGATATTGAATGTCTTTTATATGAAATATATTGCTTTGCTTCTCCTTTGGAAATAATGATGGTTGTTTTGTTAATTTATCGATATACTCTATTGCAACTGCCTTTAGTTTTTTTAACTCATCTTCATTGTGGGAACTCCCGATATGTTTGATAATAATCCTTCGTCTATTTTCATAGCGAATGACTTGAACTGCTACAGCTTTGGAGGATGTTCGGGTTGTTCTTATACTAATTTTACTCATACTGACGACTTAGTGCGACAAACGAGTTTAAAAATAGCCTTTTTAATCCAAATTCAAAACTTTTTTAACCCTTTTTTTTCGTTGTCACAAGTCGGGAAAGAGAAGCAATCTTCTGAAACTAAGGACGTAAAGAAGGATAAAATTAAAAAGGGGAAAGACGGCTGCTGTGATTATGAAGTTGAAGAAGGTAAACCCAAAAATTAGACTCAACCCAAATAAATAACTTTAACTTTACTTTAAATAGAGTGGGGTTAAAGTTATTTTATTTTAAAGGGTATCTCTGAAATAAAAAACCGGAAGTAAATCACACAAATAAGTTACTGACCGCTGCTTCCTTCCGGACCTGACGGGATTGGGTAAAAACTTGTTGACTACTTCCGGGAAAATCGGATGCAAAAATCTAAAAAATAACTATTAGATGCAATTCATTTTTTTCGAATTGTATTAATTGCCACTAAACTGAAGTTCTACAATTCTAATCTCCTGCGGATATGAAATATCGCCTATTGAAGTAGAAACGACAGGTTTTGCATACAAAGCAACATTCGAATTCCCTTTACCTATACCACCTAAACTCATTGCAAGGTTTACGAGATCGTTGTAACTCCCGCTTTGAACAACCTGGTATAAATCAAACCCGATATTGAGTTGAATTATTGATGTTTCACCCGTACCCGGGACAGAAACTGCAGAACTTATATTGCCTGAAACAACCTGTTTATCGTTAACAAGGAATCTGTATGGAAATGATTTAATTACTGCATTTGTACTAGGGTAACCTCCTGAACCATCATTAGGATTTTTTGCTTCAACATTTAACGTTAAATTTATCGGAAGTGCTCCCTTCGATACTGCTGATGTCAATGAAAGTACTTCACCTGCAGAAAAATCTTGGAGTTTATTTTTACCCATAATGTTTATCCCTGCTACAGAAATATTACTGACACTCCCTAACTTAAATTTCACCCTGGAAAGGTTTACGAAGGTTTTGTAAATTCCGCAACCTTCAAAAATGAACAATAACGTAATCAAAATAATTGCTGTCTTTTTCATGATTCTCTCTCTCTAAATAATTACTTTTTTTAATGATTGCTCAATTTTAGCGATAATTTCATCTGCAACACGTAATGCTTTCAATCCGTCAGAACCTGAAACCGCCGGTTGCGTATTTTTCAAAATGGAATCAATAAACAAATCAAGTTCATATTTCAAAGCATTTACCTCTAATACTTCAGGTTGTTCATAGATAATCTTCTTCTTTTTCGAACCAATACCCATTTCTCCGAAATTTATATGAGCTGCATCAATGTTTTCATCAAAATCAATCAATCTAAATACTTCGGAAACACCGCTGTTAAAATCGAGTGAAACGTAAGCATCCTTCTGGAATAGCCTCATCTTTCTCATTTTTTTCTGAGAAATTCTACTTGCTGTTACATTAGCAACGGCGCCGTTATCAAATTCTATTCGTGCATTAGCAATATCAATTGTATCGGAAACAACAGAAACCCCGCTCGCATCAATTTTATTTACATTACTGTTT
>Ga0208244_101754_pt1 | contig 10164 bp, 10 predicted proteins | sample SubbioCR12Aug_5A_FD_184828 | JGI IMG/M metagenome (GOLD analysis project Ga0208244, IMG submission 184828) | Serpentinite rock and fluid subsurface biosphere microbial communities from McLaughlin Reserve, California, USA - CR12Aug_5A (SPAdes) | ecosystem: Environmental > Terrestrial > Deep... | reverse complement strand
GAAGGTCAAAGTCCGTATGGCCTGCTCGATGTGAGCGGCAATGCCTGGGAGTGGATGCGCAGTCTATGGGGTACGGATTGGCAAAAACCGGATTTCAAGTACCCTTACCAACCCGGCAAAAAATATGAAGACCTGAATGCAGACCGAAAAATCCTGCGTGTCCTTCGCGGGGGCTCGTTCGACCTCGATGAAGTCAGGGCCCGTTGCGCGTATCGCTACTGGAACCCCCCGGACAACTGGCTCTGGTCCAACGGTTTTCGAATTGTGTTGTCCCCGCTGCTTCTCTCTCAGCCATAAGATGCCACATCTCTGCATCTTTGGACTCTCCCGAAGGACGCCGGGACGGTGTGGCTTGCGCTATGAGCGACAATCTGCTGGAAGTGTAAGCCTTCCCCGCGAAGCGGGGTCGCGTTAAAAATTTGGTTACCGGGTGACAGTCACTTTGGAAGTGACTGTCACCCGGTAAGGAGGCCCATTTATGAGCGATCACATGGTCATCTTCACCCGCACCTTCGATTTTCTCACCTGGCTGCTGCCGGTCAGCAACCGCTTTCCGACCGCCCACCGGCACACGTTTACCCGCCGCCTGCTCAAAGTCGGCTATATTACCTTCCCTGAAGGCACGACGTAGAGCCGGTTGAGCCACTCACCCTTTTCGGACGCTATGGACAAAAAAGCGCTTGCAAAATCGCTCCCCCTGTGTATAATGTGCAATAGAACCTGAACATTGCCATAAAACACAAGAAACCACCTGAACTTTTCGCGCCATCACAGCGCGCGAGCACAAGGGGACCTTGTCCCGCCCAGCAAGCCACAACGAGAGTACCTGTCGGCGCATCCTTGCGCCATCCCAACACAACGAGAAAGCAGCCTTCCAATAAGGTTGCTTTTTTGCGTTTGGCAGGCCAGGGTTCTTCTTATCCATCTTTCTCAATAAGGAGACCAACATCATGCAACTCCCGCAAGGCTATGTAACCCTCGCAAGGCAGAAGCCGCCTGAGTACTTGAACGTCAGCCAGGTGGCGGAAAAACTGCAACTCAGCTGCGCCGGCGTCATGGCGCTGATTTACAGCGGCCACCTTCCGGCCAGTTACACGCTGAACGAGTTCTTTATCAACCGGCGTGACCTCGAGCGTTACCTGGCCAATCAGGCCGAATCTGAATCTCCGCCGGTTTAGATTTTTGGACAGGATGGATGAGAAAATCCAGTCCTGTCTGTTACAATTAACTTATAAGGACCGCAGCGTTCTTTGCTGCACACAAGTATTTTTCGAACACACACAACGAGTTGACGCAAGCAAGCACACGGCGCCCCACAGGTTTCACCAGTAGTTTGTAAGACCACAAGAGCAAAACCACCGCAAGTACACAAGGAGACAGGGGGAACGGGTAGTCACTACCCACACTGTTCGCACATGGAGTCAGACAGGGCAAAGAGCGACCTTTCCGAAGGTTGCTCTTTGCATTTCCTGGTCAAAGACGTCATCGGTTCTCCGATATTCATCAAAAGGAGACAAAATGACAGCCAACAATCTTCCTGTGCCCCTTGCCGATAACGGCGAAAAAGTCATCTTCCTGACCGTCGAGGAAGTCAGGCAGCGTCTCAGCCTGGGACGTTCGATGGCTTACAAGATGGTGAAGTCGGGAGAAATCCCCGCGGTGCGCTTTGGTGATTCCATCCGCGTTCCGAAGCACCTGCTGGATAAGTACATCGCCGAGAAAATCGGCCAAAACAACGGTGACGAAGTCGTGTTCCTGACCGTCGAGGAAGTGCTCAAGCGCCTGTACCTGGGCCGCTCGACCGCTTACAACCTGGTCAGGACAGGCGAAATCCCGTCCGTTGCCTTTGGGAAGTCCATCCGCGTGCCCGAGCACCTGCTGAACAAGTACATCACGGAAAACCTGAGCCAGGTTGCTGGCATTCAGCCCGGCACGTAAACATACGTCTTGCAAAGCATCGATGCTCAGGTAAAATCAATGAAGCCGCACTTTAACAACTTAATAGTTTTTCTGGGTGGCTGTTTTCTATGTTCACTTTAGGACTAGAAAATGCCACGTAAAAAACACAACCGCGCCCCAAACTCAGGGTCAATCAGTATCAATCCGTCCGGTTCAGTTCGTGCCCAGTTTAGTTTGCCAGGCGGCAAAAGGCTGACAAAGTCTTTTCTAACCAAGCGAGAAGCCGATGCCTGGTTGCGTGAGATGAGCAGCCAGGTGACACTAGGTCTGGATTCCTTTAACCACAATACTCTGGTATCAGAATTTGTTGAAGACTGGCTGGAACGCAAGAAAACCACTGTAAAGCCAAAAACGTGGTCAGACTACGGCCAGTATTGCAAGCGGTTTATCGTCCCGTTTTTGGGAGACCAAAAACTGCGCGATATTAAACTGCCTGCCGTCAACAAGTTCTATGGAACCATGAACAAAGATGGCTGCACGGTTGAGATTGTACGACACACACATCGTGTCCTTTATGCAATTTTCGCCGATGCAGTCCGTCAGGGTTATCTGGTTACAAATCCGGCCCAATATGCGGATGTACCGGCGAAGGAAAAGGACCCCGAAAAAATGATGGTCTTCTCTCCTTCAGAGAACGAGACATTCATGAAAGCAACACTTCAGTCCACGCATGGCATGCTTTACCGGCTTGCCATCAAGACAGGGATGCGACAAGGTGAATTGCTTGGCTTGACCTGGAAAAATGTAGACCTGGAACGCGGAGAAATCCGCGTGATACAACAACTGTCCCGCTATGGCCAGAACGGTTCACGGTTTGAGTTCGCCCCGCTCAAAACAGACTATAGCCGCCGAACCCTTAAAATAGGACAAGAACTGGTTGACATGCTTAAGCAACACGCCCAGGAGCAACAGAAGCACAAGGAATTTGTGGGTAGCAGCTGGCAAGAAACCGGCCTGCTTTTGCCAAGCTCAACCGGCACTCCACTTGACCAAAGAAACTTGCAACGCGACTTCGACAAGCTCCTGAAAAACAATGGATTACGGAAAATTCGTTTCCATGACTTGAGACACAATGCAGCATCCACGATGATTTCAAAGGGATTATCTATCGTACAGATTTCCCGTTACCTGGGTCACTCATCGCCACGAATTACCCTGGAGCATTACGCCCACCTGATACCTGGAGGTTTTGATGAAATCAGCAAGTCAATGAATGACACTTTTTTCGCATCTCATAACCCCCCAGACGTGCCACTTATCTCGTAAAAAACAAGAGCAATTGCACCGACCCTAAAAACGTATTGCACTGAATTGCACCGTTTACAGACATTGCTAATAACATTAACAGTAAAACCCCCTGAATATGGGGGTTTTACTGGCGGATACCCTATATCTGGTGGGTAAATGAGTGCCCCAGGCAGGAGTCGAACCCACAACCTACTGATCCGAAGTCAGGCGCTCTGTCCATTGAGCTACTGGGGCGTGCGCGGGATTATACCATCAGCCTCCTGAATTTTGCTTGCCCCTCATCCAATTCTCACGTACAATCAGGGTACCCTTCCATCCCAAAAGGATTTCCCATGACCGACATCAAAGCCTTTGGCGAGAAATTATTTGCAAACCTCGAAACCGTCATCATTGGCAAGCGCAACGCCCTCGACCTGATTTCGATTGGCCTGCTCTGCCAGGGACACGTGCTCATCGAGGATGTGCCCGGCGTCGGCAAGACGGTGTTGGCGCGCACCCTGGCGAAATCGCTCGGCTGCGACTTCAACCGCCTGCAATTCACCCCCGACATGCTGCCTTCCGATGTGACCGGCACTTCCATTTTTAACCAGGAAAACCGCAAATTCGAGTTCCGCCCCGGGCCGCTTTTCGGGCAAATCGTGCTGGCCGACGAAATCAACCGCGCCACGCCCAAGACCCAGGCCGCCCTGCTCGAGGCCATGGAAGAGCGCCAGGTAACGGTGGACGGACAGACCCATCCCCTGCCGCGCCCGTTCATGGTGCTGGCCACCCAGAACCCTATCGAATACGAAGGCACTTTCCCGCTGCCCGAAGCCCAGCTCGACCGCTTCCTGCTGCGCCTGCGGTTGGGCTACCCCAGCCAGGCTGATGAGATTCGCATTCTCGAAAACCAGCAGCTGCGCCATCCCATCGAGAGCGTCGAAGCGGTCATCAGCGCCGAGGAAGTCATCCAGGCTGCCGAAGCCGTGCGTGAGATTTTCATCTCCCCGGCGGTCAAACGCTACATCACCGACCTGGTCAGCCGCACCCGCCAGCACGCCGATATTTACCTGGGCGCCAGCCCGCGCGGTTCGCTTTCCCTCTTCCGCGCTGCCCAGGCCCGCGCCGGGCTGCTTGGTCGCGACTACGTCCTGCCCGATGATGTCAAGGCCCTGGCTGGTTCCATCCTGGCCCACCGCATTATCGTCAACCCTGCCGCCCGCCTGCGCGAAGTAACCGCCGAAAAACTGGTGCAGGAAATCCTGCTGGCGGTGGCCGTGCCGGGCGGCACATTCAACGCCTGACATGCGAAACCCGGCGCGCGCCTTCCTGTTGCTGCTCTTTTTGATTGGGCTGGCCGGAAGTATCATCAATGGCGCGGTTCTATACGTCCGCATGGCCTACCTGGGGGGCTTGCTGCTCGGCGCGGCCTGGCTGTGGACCTTTCTCTCCCTGCGCAAAATCCGTTTCAGCCGCCAGGCGCGCTCCCTGCGCGCTTCGGTTGGCGATACTTTCGAGGAAACCTTCGAACTGAAAAACGACAGCCGCCTGCCGCGCCTGTGGGTCGAAATCGAAAATCACTCCGGCCTGCCCAATGCATCAGGCTCACGGCTGCTTACCAATGTAGGGGGAAATCAGGGACGTTCTTACCTGGCCCGCACCTGGCTCACCCAGAGAGGCGTGTACCGGCTCGGGCCGACCGCGCTCGCTTCGGGCGACCCCTTTGGCCTGTTCACCGTTAAACGGACATTTCCCCACGCTGATTCGCTGCTTGTCCTGCCGCTGATTCTGCCCATCGTCGATTTCCCCTCCCCCGCCGGATACCTGCCCGGCGGCAAAGCCATCCGCCGCAAATCGTTCGAAATCACGCCCCACGCTTCAGGGGTGCGCGAGTACGTTCACGGTGACCCGCTTAAGCGCATTCACTGGCCAACCAGCGCCCGCCGCGACCGGCTGATGGTCAAGGAATTCGAGCAGGACCCGCAGGCCGAAATCTGGCTCTTTCTCGACGCCCAGGCCGGTTTGCACCATTCGCTGCCCGCCGAGCCGCTGCCCAAATGGCACGACTGGACCTTTCAGCGCCGCCCGCAACTCTCCCTTCCGCCCGACAGCCTGGAATATGCCATCACCATCACGGCGTCGCTGGCGCATTACTTCATCAACCAACGCCGCGCGGTCGGGTTTGTGACCGAAGGCCCGGCCTATACCGTTATCCCCGCCGAGCGCAGCGAACGCCAGGAGGCCAAACTTCTCGAAACCCTGGCCTTTGTGCAGGCCCGGGGGCGCCTGCCGCTTGTCAGCCTGGCCGATTCCATCGCGCCGCGTATCCCGTACGGGTCCAGTGCGCTGCTGGTGACCCCCTCCACGCGGCGCGACATCCTGCTTGCGGCGGACAACCTCGCCCGGCGCGGGCTGAGTCCGGTTATCATCCTGCTCGACCCGGCGACCTTTGGCGGTTATGGCCACAGCGACGAACTGGCCGAAAGCCTGGTCCAGCGCGGTGTACCGGTCTGCCAGGTGCACAGGGACGACAACCTGGCTGAAACTCTCTCGGCTTTTGCCGCCCAAAACCGAACCCCGGAGCAAAATTTATGGCGAAAACAACTGTCCAGCTTATCGATTTAGATTTCCAGGGACATGCGACGGCCATGGCTGTCTATGCCGTCCCGCATGCCGATGGGGTTGCGCTGGTCGAATCAGGCCCGGGTTCGACCGTCCCGGCCCTCGAGCGCGGATTGGCGGCCCTGGGCTACGGCCTGGAGGATGTCAGCCATGTGCTGTTGACCCACATCCACCTCGACCATGCCGGGGCGGCGGGATTCCTGGCTTCGCAGGGGGCGCAGGTTTTTGTGCACCCCAACGGCGCGCCGCACCTGCTCAACCCAGAAAAACTGATCGCCTCAGCCACCCGCATTTACGGTGACAAAATGCACAGCCTGTGGGGCGACTTTTTGCCCGTGCCAGCCGAAAAATTGACAATTTTGCAGGACGGCGACCGGGTTTCCCTGGGCGGCGGCCTGGAGGCGCTGGCGCTCGATACGCCCGGCCACGCCGAGCATCACCTTTCGTATTTTGTGGACGGTTATTGTTTCACGGGGGATGTGGGTGGAATCCGCATTTCGGCCTTTCCTTACCTGCGTCTGCCGTTTGTGCCGCCCGAACTGCATCTCGAAAAATGGCACGCTTCGATTGAAAAATTGCAAGCCCTGGACGTTCGCCACGTTGCCCCGACTCATTTTGGCATTTTCGACGACCCCGCCTGGCATTTCGAGGCCATCCACCGTGTGTTGGACGATGTCGAGGCCTGGCTGGTCGAGGCGATGCCCGCCGACCCGCCGATTGAAGAATTGCGCCGCAAGTTTGTTGATTGGATGGAAGAACAGGGCCGTGCAATCGGCCTGCCCGAAGAGGTGCGCCAGGCCTACGCGCTGGCAAATCCGCTTGGCATGAGCGCGGACGGTTTGCAGCGCTACTGGCGCAAGTTCAGGAGTTAATCGGCTGCCAGCCTGCCGACCACTTTGACACACGGACGGCTGAAGACATCCGTTTTGTGGGGCGCGTCGGCCAGTTCGCCGGTCAGGTCTTGGCCGGGGAAGTGCAGGCGTTCGTGCATCTCATGTTTCCAGCGCGGACAGTCGGTCACATCGTAGACCAGGCCCTCGTGGGCAATCCATTTGGGTGCGCCGCGTTCGCCGGTGTTGCGGCGCAATTCGGCCAGCGAAACGATTTTATCGGTCATTGGTTGCCCCTTCCAGTTTTTTGTAAAATTCATCCACCTGTCTTGATGTTATCAAGTTGTCGGTGCTGGCTTTTTGGGCGCAGGTATAACGAGCCGTGATTTGCCCGCGCAGGATTGATTCACGCAGGCCGCGTCTTTCGAGCACATGGCTGGACAGGAAACCGACTGCCAGCCCGTCGCCCGCGCCGTTGGTGTCGATGACGGGGTCCGGTAGGGAGACCGGGCCGAAAAACTCGACCCTGCCCGATTCGCCCAGGGCACAGCCGCGCGCCCCCATGCCACTGACGAGCACACAGCCGGGATTCATCTTCCAGAATTCGTGGAACAAAGGCGTCGGGTCGGGGTGGTTGGCCGCTGAAAAGAAGAGAAAATCGGCAGCCGCGATAAAATCCTGCCGGTAGGGGTCGTCCGCCCGGATGACATCCTGCAAATCGCAGGCAATCACCGTTTTGGTTTCGCGCGCGGTGGGCAGCAGGTTGCGCGCCCAGTTGGGAATGTTGAAATGCGCCAGCCGCGCTTTCGACAGGACCTCCCGGCAGGCGGCCGGGTCGGGCGACAGGGTCATGTGGGACTTGCCGTCGTAAAAGTTTTTGCGCCGCCCATCGGGATACATGAAGTTGACGCTGCGGGCCGTGCCGGTCGGGTCTGTGAACAGGGCGGTCGTGTCGATGCCGTCCCGGGCAAATACCTCGCGGATGTAGCGCCCGGAAAAATCGTCGCCGACATGCCCGATGAAGGCTGTCCGCTTGCCCTGGCGGATATATCCCCGGCTGGCATAGCCGCCTGCCTGGCCGAGATAGTCGAGGTTCTCGCTGAAATTGGCTTCGACAGAAAAGTCTATCTCGTTGCCGTAGAGATAAACATTGGTGTCGATGCCGACATTGCCAACCACGACAACATCAAACGTGTTATCCATGCCATTGCCTTTCCAGAAAAAATGATAAGAATTTGAGCATGAAACCGGGTGAACTATATCCCAACTGCCTCCTCCCGGCAATATCCTGGTGATTTTTGGCGCAAAACCGACAAAATCGCCTGCCAGACCTTATAATTGGAGGCGGCAAGTCGGTACTCGATAATTTGATATTCGATGTATCGGCCCCTGACCACTGAATACTGGAGTCCCCATGCCCCAAATTGTCGAATGTATCCCCAACTTTTCAGAAGCCCGCCGCCCCGAAGTCGTCGAGCAGATTTTGGCCGCCATTACCGCCGTGCCTGAAGTCAGCCTGCTCGACCATTCTTCTGACAATGACCACAACCGCACCGTCGTCACCTACGCCGGGCCGCCCGCCGCCGTCGAGGAGGCCGCCTTCCAGGCGATTAAGATAGCCGCCGAACTGATTGACCTCGACCAGCACACCGGCGAACATCCGCGCCTGGGCGCTACCGATGTTGTGCCCTTTGTGCCGATTTCGGGCGTCAGCATGGACGAGTGCGTGGCCATGGCCCGTCACCTCGGCCAGCGCGTCGGCGACGAGTTGGGAATCCCGGTCTATCTCTACGAATACGCCGCGCTAAAACCGGAGCGCAGCGGGCTGGAAACCATCCGCAAGGGCCAGTACGAAACCATCAAGGAAGAAATCGGCATCAAACCCGAGCGCGACCCCGATTACGGCCCGAAGAAATTGCCCAAAGCCGGGGCGGTTGTTATCGGCGCGCGCGACCCGCTGGTGGCCTTCAACGTCTACCTGACCACCGACGATGTTGCGGTGGCCGACAAAATTGCCCGCGCTGTGCGTCACTCTTCCGGTGGACTGCGCTTCGTCAAGGGCATGGGCATCCTGGTCGATGGCCGCGCCCAGGTCTCAATGAACCTGACCAACTTTCACAAGACGCCCATTGCCCGCGTAATCGAATTCGTGCGCCGCGAAGCCGCCCGCTATGGGGCCGACATCCACCACGCCGAACTGGTCGGCCTGGTTCCGCAGGAGGCCCTGGTCGATGCCGCCGTCTGGTACACCCAACTCGACCAGTTTGACAAGTCCCAAATCCTCGAAAGCCGCCTGGCTGGCGGTGGACGGCAGGTCGAAGACGCCAAAACTGCCTTCCTCGATGATGTTGCCGCCGGGACTCCCGCTCCCGGAGGCGGGTCTGCCGCCGCTTACGCCGGGGCGCTTGGCGCCGCCCTCGCCGCCATGATGGCCCGCCTGACGGTCGGTAAAAAGAAATACGTTGAAGTCGAACCCGAAATGATGAAACTGCTCGACGAAGCCGAAAGCCTGCGCGCCGCCCTGACCAGGGCCATCGAAGAAGATGCCGCTGCTTTCGACGCCGTCCTGCAAGCCTTCAAACTGCCCAAACTGACCCCCGAAGAAGAACAGGCCCGCGAGGAAGCCATCCAGCAGGCCACCCTGCACGCCAGCGACGTGCCGCTCCAGGCCGCCCGCAAATGCCTGCGCGTCATGGAAATCTGCACCCGCGCCGCCATGATTGGCAACCTGAACGCCATTTCAGACGCCGCCAGCGGGGCCGTCATGGCAAAAGCCGCCTTCACCGCCGCCGGGTACAACGTGCGTATCAACGTCCACAGCCTGAACACTAAAGACCTCGGCGCGCCCCTGCTCTTCGAACTCGAATCGCTCGAAGCCCGCGCCGCCCAGGTCGAGAAGGCGCTTAAGAACATCCTCAACGACCGCGGCGGGCTTGGACTGCCCTGATGATTATCCTGGAGTCCCTAAAGGTTTCCAAAACCTTTAGGGACTTTATTTTATCGACATGATTGGTAACGCTACCATCCTCAAGCGATTCCTGACCCTCATCGTTGTCACTATACTCCTGGCCGCCTGCGGCGCGGAACGCGCTCCCCTGCGCCCGGATCCTGCCCCGACCAGCCCTGCCGACCCGACGCCGCTTCCCGCCGCCGGGGGTCAGGCGACCAACCTGGTTGTATCCCCCACCCCGGTTGCATCGAGCACAGTCGAGATGACCACCACACCCGTGCCCGTATCGCGGCAGCCCGGCGACGGGTTCGCTTGGTGCGAAGGGCCTGCATCCTGCTTCGATGACGGCTACATCTTCCCGCTGGTTCGTCCCATCCCGGCCAATATCGACCCGACCTATCGCTACGCCGGAACCCAGAACGGTGACCGTGAAATCCATCGCGGGGTCGAGTTTGTGCGCTCGGCAGGCACGCCGGTTTTGGCTGCGGGCGCTGGCCGCGTGGCTTTTGCCGGTGACGACATGGACACAAACGTGGCCCTGTGGCCCTGCTTTTACGGCCATTATGTCGTCATTCG
>Ga0208244_101753_pt1 | contig 10171 bp, 10 predicted proteins | sample SubbioCR12Aug_5A_FD_184828 | JGI IMG/M metagenome (GOLD analysis project Ga0208244, IMG submission 184828) | Serpentinite rock and fluid subsurface biosphere microbial communities from McLaughlin Reserve, California, USA - CR12Aug_5A (SPAdes) | ecosystem: Environmental > Terrestrial > Deep... | reverse complement strand
CCCTATGAGTCTCCCGTTAGTTATCTGACTTAATAAATCTGCTTTAATTAACATTTTTCGCGAGTATCAACATCCGGGTTGATTCAAGATTCAATGCTGTCCCGTTATAGTCCCCAAATACTCTATCCACCAAAAAGCCTGTTTCTTCCAACAGTCGTTTCATTTCGGTAAAGGAATAAAGTCTTAATTCCCTTTTTACTTCTTTCTTTTCATTTTTATGAAAGTAAATTCGGCGAGTATGTTGAATACCTGTGTGAATATCAAAGCGGTGCCTTTCCAGTAGGGTAAAATAAGGATACTCCCGGATTTCATCTGTTTTGAAGTATCTAATTATATGGTCGCGGTTTTCCAGATCAAGAAATAAGTAACCACCATTTCTTAACACCTGTTTAATTTCTGACAGAGTTTTAGCATTATCTTCTTCTGTAAAATACCCAAAAGAAGTGAAAAATAAGGTTACTAAATCAAAAATATTATCCTGTAAAGGAAGTTTCCTCATGTCACCCTGAATCAAATCTATATTTCTACCGTGGATATTACTTTTTTCCCGGTCTTTTAACAGGTATTGGCGATTAAAATCTATCCCGACAACTCTATAATAATGCTGGGAAAATATTTCCAGGTGTCTTCCATAGCCACATCCCAGGTCAAGAATCAAGCTATCTCTGGTAACCCCGGTTTCTGTAATTACAAAGTTTACCTGCTGATTATTTCTTTGCGGATCATCTTTATTAAGAAGTGTCCGGAGGTAATCGTGGTCAAAATACGAACTAAACCAATCTTCCAACTTTATTCAAAAGATTTTAAAGATAATCTTAAGGCTTTTCCCCTGGTTGTACCCACACCCAGAAGATCTCCCCATGGAAAGAGAGAGAGAACAGGAATAGTTTTCAAAGAATAGGTCCCTATACTCTCAACCTTATTATCCTTAGTAATCTGAAAAGCTTTCAGATTCCAGATAAAGTTACCAGTTTCTTTGTCTTTTTCACCTCGGGTTGAGATAACAATTTCACCATTTCTCATAATAGCTACGGTTTCCCCTCTTAAAATATTGGTGGTATTTTGATAACTCCAAACTGTTTCCATTTTTTCTCCGCTTTTAACCAGATACAGGCTTAGAATATCATTATGATCCGGGGTTAAATGGTAAGCAGAAACGAGAAAATGACCGGGTAGGGGGTATTTATAAAGACTGAGGAAGGTACCCTTTATTTCCAGTGATTGGTTATCGTTTCTAATTAGAATAACCCTGTTTTCAGCAGGAACTTTAACCGCAAGAACATTATTTGAATCAAGTACAAGATAATCAACCGCATTTTTTATAGCAAAAACATTTTTTTTATCCAGAGTGTATACCCCTGTGGAAGTAAGGTAGTGAATATTCCCATCGTTATGTTTACTCAGTTTGAAAGGTGTTTCAGTATATCTCAAAGTTTCTAAGATTTTAGCCTGAGATGAGCTAATTTTATGAATAACCCCGCTTTTATCGGTTAGTTCAGCAGAAACAAGCAGTACATCATCATCCTGAAAAACTACCGATTTTGGTGTCTCAGCTATAAACTCATAATAAAGAGGCTCTCCTTCTTTAGAAACGATACCAATACTTTTATCCTCTCCGCCAAAAGCCATTTTATCGCTGGATACAGTCATAGTAATCCCTTTAGTGGGGGCTCTAAGCGAAATTATACCCCCAGATTTATCAATATGATAAAAGCGGCTAGCCATTTGCGAATAAAGATAGCTAACTTCACCATCTGGAAGTGATAACCCTGCATCTACCCAGACCTCCTGGTAAACAACTTCGCCCTTTTCTCCCTGAGATTCAATTTTAGGTATTTCTATGACCAGTTCATCTGTTATAGCAGGTATATTAACCTTACCATTTTTATCTACAGGTATAAATGGTAGGCCACTAACTCTGGCAAAGTAATACACTCCTCCTGCTAAGACAATAATTAAAACTGATAAAACAGCAATTATAGCAATATATTTTTTATTCAATTAACACCGCCTTAATAAATTCTTGTATACTATGATTATACTATAAACTAATAGGTGCTTATGAATACACTGATAATCGCAGAAAAACTGAGTGTGGCAGATTCTCTTGCCCGTTTTTTAAAACTTGAAAAAAGTAAGGGTGGTTTTTTTCAGGGGAATAATTATATTGTCTCCTGGGCATCAGGGCATTTACTTGAACTTTATAATCCTGATGATTATGACAGGAAACTAAAAAGGTGGTCCTGGAAAACCCTTCCGATAATTCCCGAGGTCTTTAAAATAAAATCCAAGGACCATAAACAACTTGAAATACTTTTAAAACTAATCAAGAAAAGGGATGTTAAACAGTTAGTAAATGCTTGCGATCCTGGAAGAGAAGGAGAATTAATCTTCCGATACATTTACGAGTACAGCCAATCTCAAACTCCAGTTAAAAGGCTCTGGTTAAATGCCTTAACTCAGGAATCTATTTCTGAATCACTTAAAAATTTAATTAATCAGGAGTCCTTAGACCCATTGTTTATAGCAGCTAAAAGTCGTGCTGAAGCTGATTGGCTGGTGGGTATTAATGGATCCCGCTCCTTCACTTTAAAACACAAGCTTCTTCTTCCTGTAGGCAGGGTTCAAACACCTACTCTGGCAATAATTACTAAACGAGACCGGGAGATAGAATCCTTTATCCCACATACTTTCTACGAATTATTTGCAGATTTTTCAGCTGATAAAGGTTCTTATCAAGGAAAATGGCAGGGCTCCGAGGGGGACAGGTCCTTTGATAAAAAAATGATGGAAGAAATAAATGTTAGGATAAAAAATAAAAATGGAACAATAAAAACATTTAAAGAAACTGAAGAAAAGATAATCGCTCCCCTTTTATTTGACCTGGGCGCTCTACAAAAAGAAGCCAACCAGAGATTTGGCTTTTCTGCTTCCCGAACCTTGAAAATCGCTCAAATTCTATACGAATCTAAGAAATTAATAACCTATCCCAGAACCGATAGCAAATATCTCCCTACCTCCTATGTCAAGGAGATACCAGCAATATTAAAAGCATTAATGAACTCGGTTTATTATTCTTATACGGGTCCCCTGAAAAAAACGCCCACCCCTAAATTTAGAATTTTTAATGACACCAGGGTAACTGACCACCATGCCATTGTACCTACCTCAACTGAACCGGTTTTAACCACTTTAAGTAAAGATGAAGTTAAAGTTTACGATGCAATCGTAAAAAGATTTTTAGCTGCTTTTTACGAACCAGACCTATACAGGAAAGTATACATAGAAACCCTGGTGGAAAAAGAACTGTTTATTACTTCAGAAAAAATAATGGTCAAACCTGGATGGTCCGTAGTTTATGACAGGGTACCCGGAGAAACCAGGATTGCTTTCAAGTTAAATAAAGGCGACCCTGCAAAAGTTATCAATTCCCATATAGAAGAAGGAGTTACCCAACCACCTCCTCATTACAATGATGGTACCCTTATTTCCATTTTAGAAACTGCAGGGAAACTAATAGATGACGAAGAACTAAAAGAGGCTTTAAAAGACAAGGGGTTAGGAACTCCAGCCACCCGAGCACAAATAATTGACAAACTGGTTTTATATAGGTATATAGAAAGAGAGGCTAACTTAATAAAAATTACCCCTAAGGGTAAAGAGTTCGTGGAAGTTATTGAAAAAGAAAACCCCGATTTAATTTCTCCAGATCTTACAGCTGAATGGGAATTCAGACTCAAAATGATTGAGAAAGAAAAAGAAACCAGAGACGCTTTTATGAAAGATATTAAAGAGTTTGTTATCAATATGGTTGAAAGTATTAAAGCCTCGGAAACCAGTTCTTCTCTTATGGTAACCAGGAGGGTGACCCTGGGCACATCTTGTCCTCTATGCGGGAAAAATATAAAAGAAAACCGTTTAGCCTATGCCTGTGAAGGATATAAAGAAGGCTGTAAGATGACCATCTGGAAAAAAAGTTTTGGTAGAATTATTTCTTTTAAAGAGGCAGAAAAATTATTGGAAAATAAAAAGATTGGACCTTTATGGTTTACCTCCAGAGCAGGGAAAAAATATTTAGCTTCTCTGGTTATTACTGAAAATGGAGTTACCCTGGAGTTTCAAAATAACCTTCCTGTTAAAAAAAGTTATAGAAAAAGCGACCAGAGTGATAAACAAACTGATTATCCAGATGTAAAGAAAAGCGTCAAAAAAGAAGTTTTCGTTGAAAATAACTACCATGATGTCGGTAGTGGGGTCCAGAAGCCAGAAGTCGTTCCAGAAAAGAATCTCGTGAAAAAGCGTAAAAGCCCACTCAAAAAAACAGTAAATCAAGAGACCCAGAAAAAGAAGAACAATAAAACTAAAAACACTACTAAAAGAAAGAAGATTATACCTTAACTTAATATCTATTTTATTTAAAAGTAAATATAAACCCGCTGTAACCAGGAATAGAGCCACTATCCCCAGGAGTATTAATATTCTTACATCCTGTAAATGAGTTATTTCCTTACTATTAAATAGGGGCAGGAAACCAGCATCAGTTTTTACAGAAAAAACAGAGGGGGTACGAAAAGAAAAGAAAAATCTAATAAGGGAATTGTATATTTCAATGGGCTTGACTATTTTATACAATCCGACCTGCTCCAGGGTATTGTATTTATTTAATCCATCTATATATAAAAGAGGATTAAAGGCAACTATATAAGTGGAGCTTAATATGACCCCTATTAAAATAAGCAGGGAGATGAATAGTTTTAGTCCCTTATTACTCGTCATAAAAATAGTACCATTATTGTGTATAACTTAATTATATTATAATTCTCCTATCACATTAATTAACCAAGAAACCACCATAGGTGGTCCCAACATAGTAGCTGTTGGACACTGTACAACGGTTATTGATTATAAATAAGTGATATGCTATCATTTTTCTATGGAATCGGTATGAAGATAAGTAACTCCCAAAATGGCCATATAGACGCAATAATTGTGTATAAGAACTAGTTAGCTGAAATTAATTACTTTTTAAAAGGAAGAATACCTATTAAAATTTTATTGGCAAAATTAATGGTAATAATAAAATGGAGATAAAGAGTTTTTATAATGTTCCTTCAATGTTAGACACTTTATTAAATAATCAAATTGAATTACTGCCATATATAACAGAATTATTTGAGTTAGAATTGGCATATTTAGAGTATCATTGTTTAAATAAAAATGAATTGTTAAATCGTTCAGCCTATCTTAAAACAATTGATGGAAAACCAACACAACATTTTTTAATGTGTAATCATCACTCAAGAGCATTAACTGAAAACCGTTCAGCCGCAACTAAGAGTTATTTTGAAGATGGGCAATTTTCTACAGGGTATGCAACACATGGTTTATTCCCTTATCGGGGTAAATTTCATCCTCAACTCATTAAGGCATTGCTAAATATTATTGGTGTAAAAAAGGGAGATACCGTTTTAGACCCAATGTGTGGAAGTGGAACAACTAATATTGAAGCTTCCCTGATGGGAATAAACTCTTATGCTATTGATCTAAGTCCCTTTTGTCAGTTTATGACTAAGGTTAAATATGAAAGTCTTACCATTAAGAAAGATATTTTAAATGATATTTCTAATAAGGCAGAGCAATTGTTTAATTTCTTTAATGTTACAGATGTAAAAATCTCACTAAAGAAAATAAATGACCCAGAAAAACTAAAGATATATAATCTGGTACTTCTTGCGTTTTTAGATGCACTCGGTTATTCAAAGCGAGTAACAACCTCTACCCATAAGGAACTTTTCTGTAAGGTATTAAGAAGATATGAGACGACGGTTTTTGATTTTATTTCCAACAATAGTGAGCTGTTAAAAGAAATAGGGACAGTAAAAGTTTTAGAAAATGCTAACGCTAAAAACATACCACTAGAAAGCGCATCTATTGATGGAATTATAACCTCTCCACCTTATTCTTTTGCGATTGATTATATAAAAAACGATGAGGCACAATTAAAATATCTGGGTTATAACACCTCTGATTTGCAAAAGGATATGGTTGGATTGAGGGGTAAAAATACAATGGAAAGGTTGAATAATTATTTTCAAGATATGGAAATTATTTGTTCAGAGATAGCAAGGGTTTTAAAAAAAGACAGATATTTCGTTATGATAATAGGTTCAAATACAAACCAAACTGGTGGTATCAGGCTGGAAAATAAGATAATAGAGTTCTGTAAGAGCTATGATCTAAAATTGGTTAAAAGTATCCTTAAGCCAATCAAGGGGATGCGAAACACAATGAAAGATGAATATATCTTGGTTTTCCAAAAGTAATGGAAGGAGATAAATTAATGAAAACAGTTGAGGATAAGTTTAATACGGTTATCTCTAAAAATACCTTTTATTTTTATGATAGGGATTTTGAGGAAATATATGAAGGGTATGTAACTTCAATAAAAGAAACTCTACTTGTTTTAAGGAATAGGATTCAGACCACAGGTTTACACAAGGAGCTTTTTGAGGAACTGATTGCAGAGAAGGAAAATGGATTACGGGCAATTTTAGCCCTTACAGGATTTTCTAATGAGAGTCTAAAGAGATTGATTACCTTTATAAGAGTTGTAGAAGATGATGAGTTGAATAGACTTGTATGGAAGGATAAATGGATGTCTGGCGAAGACCTTGCTGATATAAAAGAATGGAGTGATAGCAAGATTTTAACAGCGATAAAGACAAACGAATACTTCAGAAAAGGTATTATAAATATTTTCTTTGAAGGTTCAACCTTGCCAATCCTTTCAAAGGCACTACCTCTGTTTGAACTCAAAAAACTGAGTATTTCCAAGCTAAATTTTGATATTGAGGCATTGATTGACACCTTAATTCGTTATAAAGAAAAGGGTTCTTACTCAGGCAAGAAAGAAAATAATCCGGAAACCGTAATAGAAAACATGTTAGAGGAAATGGGTATTACTTTTGAGAAAGGAGATCTGGGTGAGTTGATAGATAATGCTCCTGACACAAAAAGAACAATGGACTTTATTATTCCCAATAAAAGGAGCCCTAAAGTAATCATTGAGAGTTCCTATTTGGTAACAACATCTTCTGGACAGGGCGATAAATCAAAAACGGAAATCTCTATTGACTCATTGATTAAATCGCATTACCCAAAGGCAAAATTTATTGGTTTTGTAGATGGGATAGGTTGGTATGTTAGAAAGGGGGATCTAAAAAGAATGGTTACTGCTTATGAAGACGTTTTCACTTTTCATAAGGAAGAGCTAAAGAGGTTTGAAAATTTTTTAAATGCGATGTTTAAAAAATGAGTGAAATAGAATTTAATATAAAAGGTATAATGAATGCAAAATTGAACAATGAACAAAAAAGTTCAAAGTTTACTAATAAGAAAACAGAATATAAAAAGTCAAGAATACAAATAACTAAAGCTTTGGCTGAATATGAAGGAGATTGGACGCCCGAGTATATTGAAAAAAGACAAAACGATCTTGCCGATATTGCTATAAAAACTTGGAGTTTAAATTTTGATAACTAAGAATATGGATAAATACCTCAATAAAATTATACAGGGTGATTGTTTAAAAACCATAAAGGAAATTCCAGATAATTCTGTAGATATGACATTTGCCGACCCTCCATTCAATCTGAAAAAAAAATATAATGGGTATAGGGATAATAAAGAGTTTACAGAATACCTAAGATGGTGTAAAGAATGGATATTTGAAATGGTAAGGATAACAAAACCTACCGGAAGTATCTTTGTACATAATATACCTAAATGGTTGACTTATTATGCAGGTTTTCTAAATGAGGTTGCTGATTTTAAACACTGGATTGCCTGGGATGCCCCAACTGCTCCGATGGGAAAGACCTTACAACCAAGCCATTATGGTATCTTGTATTATGCTAAAAGTTATAGAGAAAATAAGTTTTACGAAGTTCGTTATTCCCACAAAAGATGTAGAAAATGTAAGGTATTATTAAAGGATTATGGTGGTAAGAAAAGTGGACTACATCCCTTTGGTCCTTTAGTTTCAGATTCATGGACAGATATTCACCGAATTAAGCATAACAAATATAGAGATGAGCATCCATGTCAATTACCAATTCATTTATTAGAAAGATTGATTTTGATGGTTACAGATGAAAACGATATTGTGTTAGACCCATTCGTGGGAACAGGAACTACTGTAATTGCTGCTAAGAAATTAGGGAGAAGATACATTGGGATAGACATAGACCCTACATATGTAGCTATAACTGAAGAGCATCTAGATAAAACAAGGGTTGATTCTAAAGTAGATAATATTTGGGTAAGTTTTTATTTGGGTGAAATAGTAACGGTCAGGGATAAAGATTGGGAAAAGATAGGAGGGTATTTTGTTATTCCTGAGCAAATCAAAGAGATAGAATATCAAAGGATAAAATTAGATAGCCCATCATCTTTATTTTGTAAAAAGAGGGAAAATGATAATTTTACCAATAAAAGAAAAGCAATCAACTTCAGATAACACGATGTATGTGGAAAGTTACGCTTCCTAAAATCCTCCTTCGGAGGACTTCACAAACACCGGAGACATTAGCTGCAATATACACGAGGTTAATATGAGATTCCTTCTATTCTCAACAATACAATTTGAAATTTCTGATCCCATTGCTATAATCGAGTGTCACTGCTACCAAACTGATTTTTATGCTAATTACGACCTTCTGGAAAACAGAAAAGTTGGGGATGTAAATAAAATAGGCGCACGCATTAAGAAGGAGCTTCTTCCAAAATGCGAAGCTGTGACTGAAAGGACAAAGAATTTGAACATATTTACCTATAACCTTGACCAGTTTTTAGACCTTGATGATAAATACAGGAATGAGCAAATTAATGAACTCAACGTGAAAGTCATTCAGGAACTATTGAAAATAAATGGAATTGGATTATCAACAACTACAAAAATTCTACACACACTTTGTCCAAAAATTATTCCCATGATTGACAACACACTTCAGAAGATATATCGTGAAAAAATCAATGAACGATGGACAGAGAAGCAATCCGACCAAATTCTTATTGATTTTTATAAAAACCTAAAAGAAGAATGTAATAGACAAAACCTAACTCGGGTTTTTGAAGTTATTTCTAAAAATAACCTTAGAAATTTAACAAAGATAAGGATTTTTGACATTCTCTGGTGGTCATATCTAAAAGCTACTGATCTAAAGTCAAAAGAAAATATTCGCTGGTCCACAATAAAATAACGAAACACATACTACAGTTAACAGTGCAAAAAATGGAAATCTTTGATTTGTATTTTATGCACAAACCGTTACCCTTGATATCTAAATCACAAGTTTTGCCTACTAAACTATTTCTGGTTGGAGGTATGTTAGATTATTTTGATGAAGGCCTAATGGTTGACTGAATAGCCTAAAGCAAGTAAAATTAATTACCCTTTAAAAAGGAGGTTTTTTATGAAAATAAAGATAGTTTTACTGGTTATTTTAATCTCTACTGTAGCTTCTTTAACAGCAATTGGAATAAACGACTTGCTGATAGCCCAAACTACCCCACCGGGGTCCAGTAGCGACCCCATTGTAACCAAATCTTATGTAGATGGTAAATATGATGAGTTAATGAAAGAAATTAACCTTCTTAAAGCCCAGAATAAGGTTATACTGGAAGAGATTGCTAACCTTAAAAAACAAATAGCTACCCTGACCGCTAAACCAACCACTTCCACCCAAACTGGAGTAGTTACTGCCTCATCTTTAAATATGAGGTCAGGACCGGGTACTAACTTCGCTATAATTAGAACTCTAACCCTGGGGACAGAGTTTACGGTCATTAAAAAAGAAGGAGATTGGCTTCAAATAAAACTTAAGGATGGTAAAGAGGGATGGGTTCATTCTGGATACGTAAAACTATCACCCTAACCCTTTTCCTTATTACTTTTCTATCTTTACCTATAAACCAGGTAAGTGCTAACCCGAATATCAAGATCGGATTAGCAGTAAGGCAAACTTATACAAATCTCTCCATAAATAAAGGTATTTATTTCCTGGAAATACTGATGAGCCAGGAGAATGCCCTTCTCCAAGAACTGGATAGATTAACCATTCAGATTAACCAAAGAAACCAATCAACTTTTTCTGTGGTGGTAGGTCCTTTT
>Ga0208244_101752_pt1 | contig 10179 bp, 9 predicted proteins | sample SubbioCR12Aug_5A_FD_184828 | JGI IMG/M metagenome (GOLD analysis project Ga0208244, IMG submission 184828) | Serpentinite rock and fluid subsurface biosphere microbial communities from McLaughlin Reserve, California, USA - CR12Aug_5A (SPAdes) | ecosystem: Environmental > Terrestrial > Deep... | reverse complement strand
AACGGGCTTGATGGTCGCGCTGTCCGTGTTGCTGATCGCCTGTCCGTGCGCGCTGGGGCTGGCAACCCCGCTGACGTTGTGGCTCTCGCTTGGGCGCGCGGCGGAATCGGGCGCGATCCTGCGAAGCACATCCGCGCTGGAGCGGTTGGCGAAGGTGGAGAAGGTATTTTTTGATAAGACGGGCACGTTGACGCAATTACCGATGAAGGTGCAAGGGGTGTTTGTGGAAAAGAAGAAAGAGGAAAGAGGAAAGACATTTCTTCATATCATCGCTTCGGTTGAAAACCAATCCGAGCATCCGCTGGCGAAGGCGATTGTGGAATATGCAAAAGAGCATGGAGTTGAATTCGCAAAGCCCGAATCCTTCAAGGCATTGCCCGCGCTCGGAGTGATCGGCGATTTACGATTTACGAATTACGATTTACGAATCTCCATCGGCTCGGCGCGGCTGATGTCGGCTGAAGGGTTGGAGATATCCGAAAGAATCAGTCAGCAGGCAAAAGCGTGGAAAGAGGCGGGGCTGGTCGTCATCTATGCGGGTTGGGATGGGCAGGTCAGGGGCATCGTGGGGCTGGGAGAAACAGTCCGCGCGGAGGCAAAGGACGTGGTGAGTGATTTGCAGTCGCGCGGGCTAAGTCTCGGCGTGCTGACGGGCGACGACGCCAGCGCGGGCGAACGCTGGCAGAAGACCCTGGGCATCCCCGTGCAGGCGGCGCTCACACCCGATGAAAAGATGGACCGCCTTGCGGAAAATGCCGCGATGGTCGGCGACGGCATCAACGATGGACCCGCGCTCGCCGCTGCGACGGTCGGCTTGGCGATGAACAATGGCACCGATGTGGCGCGTACCGCCGCCGACATCGTGCTGATGCGCGACGATTTGAAGGTCATCCCCTGGCTGGTGGATCTTTCGCGTGAAACCATGAAACGCGTGAAACAAAACCTCGGCTGGGCTGTTATATATAATGTGATCGGCGTCGGACTGGCAATGGCAGGTCTGTTGCAGCCGATCTTTTCCGCATTTGCGATGATTGCCAGCAGTATCTTCGTCACGACCAATGCGATGCGGATGAATAAATTTCCGTTGTTGTATGAAGAAGACTCGGTGGTTGAGTAGGGCGGCGGGTTTCGATATGCCTTTGCAAGGCTACTCAACCATCGCCGCCCGTATCGAAACCACCAATGGCAAGTAAAAAGAAATTCGAAATACACCTGAAATGGGTGGTTTCGATACGAGTTTCGCTTCGCTCAACTCTACTCGACCACCGGATATATTTGGAATCTGATCAATGACCCATAATCCCTACGCTCAACGAAAAACATTACGCACCTTCGAAAAGCTTTGGACGACACTCGAAGGCATCGTCAACCGTTTCACCAAATCGGACTTTAATCCGTTCTATCATCTCGGCACGCTGACCATCTTCATGCTGCTGGTCTTGATCGGCACGGGCATTTATCTCACCGCCATCTACCGCCCCGGTCTGGATGTCGCTTATGCCACCGTCGAAAAAATAGACTCGAACTGGTTCGGCTCACTGATGCGGAGCATGCACCGTTATTCGTCCAACGCGATGCTCCTGTTGATCGTTTTGCACCTGCTCAAAATGCTGGTCAGCGACCGCTACTGGGGTCAGCGCTGGCTGGCATGGACAAGCGGCTGGATCATGCTGGCTGGCACATGGCTGACCGGCACGTTCGGCTACTGGCTCATTTGGGATCAGCGCGCGCAGTGGATGACCGAGTATATGATGAACACGCTCGCAGGCACATCGGGGCTGACCTACGTCGCCGCGGACATCGAATCGCGCACGTTCTCCAACTTCGTCATCATCCTCTTTCTGCATATTTTCCTGCCGTTCATCGGTTTCCTCAGCATTTACATCCACGGCTTGCGGCTTTCGCGCGCGCGCTGGTGGTCGCCGCGCTGGGTCAGTGTGCAAGCCACAATTGGGCTGATCATTCTCTCACTGATCAAACCCGTGCAGTCCGCTGCGCCTGCGGATCTCTCCACGCTGGTCGCCTCCACCCCGATGGATGCCTATTATCTCGGCTTCCTTCCGTTGATCGACGCATGGGGCAATTTGATTTTTTGGGGATTGGCGATCCTCCTCGGCGGGACCCTGATCCTGCTCCCCTGGCTCGCCTCGGGGCGGGACCTCGGACCTGCCCTTGTGACCGATCCGAAGTGTACGGGCTGTAACATCTGCTACGCCGAATGTCCGTTCGACGCCATCCGCATGGTTCCCAGGGACGACGACTCGGGGTATCCGCGCCTCGCGATCATCAACAACGCACAATGCACGGGATGCGGCATTTGCGTGGGATCATGTCCCACGGATGCAATTGACATGGCAGGCGGCTACAACAATGAGCAGGTCATCAATGCGATCAAAGGCGCTTTGCACCGTGAGAAGAACGAAGGAAAGTCTGTGACAGTTTTGTTCGCCAGTCACCGTGACGAAGCGCTCGGCGGTCTGCCGGCGCGACTAAACGCCAGCGGGGAGAATGCTCCCATTGCAGTATCAGCCTGGGGGACGAATGAAGCGGCGCGCGTCATCACGGCGGTATTGCCGTCTGCGAGCGCGGTCAATATCGAGTGGATCAAACAACTCGAGAACGAAGGCGCGCGCGATATCGTCATCCTTGCGCATCCGTATGACGACGGCGTGTACCGCGAAGACGCGCATTGGATCGCCAGCCGCCTGCATTTGCGCCCCGCGCTCGTCCGTGAGGGATTGCACTGGCTGGAGACCACGCCCGGCGATGCGAAGGCGGTGGAAACGTTTTTGAACGACCTGCATAAAAATCAAAATGGGAAACGCCCGCCCGCCCTGCCGCCGGTGAAGGAGCGCGATAAATTGATTCCCTCTTTGGTAAGCGGCTTGTTCGGGACGATTCTGCTGCTTGGCATGTTCGCGCTTGCGCTGCCGTTCGACATCCCCGCGGGGATGAAAGCCGCCGAAGGCAGCGCGCTGCGCGTGGCGGTGGATGCGAGAGGCAAAATTTCGTCGGCGAATATCCCCTCAGGCGTGACCCTGCCCGAAGGCGCGGATGCGGAGAAGATCTTTGGCGGCACGCATTTCCCCATTTCGGTGCAAGTGCTTTTGAACGGTGAAGTCATCCTCGATGAAACGTACCAGCCATCGGGGTTGAGCGGCAACGGGCGCATCTCCGCGTTGGAGTTTTTGGAGATCGCGCCGGGCGTGTATCAAGTCGAAGTCTTGATGAAAGACGACGACGGTGATTTCCGTATTACCTATGCGGGAGAGGTTAATTTTGAAAAGGGGAGAACGCTTATCCTTGCGTATGAAGAAAACAGGGATGAGTTTGTGTTGAGGTGAAACAAAAGGGAGCGGCGGGGATGAAACGGTGGATGTCATTTCAAAGTATGACATCCACCGTTTTTGATTCTACTTTCTGAAATATGCGTAAGCCACCCCCGCCATGATGAGCAGTAACGCCGCCAGCGGAATCCAGTTCAGCCGCGCGCGTTCCGCCAGCACGGCGCGGAAGGGGGCATCCGCGGCGGGATTGGCGGCGTACCATTTGCCGTCATACTCGGAAGAGCCTTCCACCAAGCCATCGTAATAGACATACCCCGTGTAGGGATAGTAATGCAACTGGTCAAACAGACGGGCTGTCGGCTTGCCATCCACAGTTTCAAGATAGACACGGATAATCTGATAGCCTTCTCCCGGGTTGGTTGGCGCGGGGACTTCACCCTGTGGAAAATTAGCAAAGACAAGGAAATCGTCGGTCAATGCGGGGTTGGTGATGTTGATCTCGCCCGTGATGCCGGGTCCCTTGACCGTGAGGTAATCGAAATTTCCCTTTGCGAACACGGCAGTTGCGGGGATCAATATCCCCAAAGCAATCGATAAAATGAACTTTTTGAGCATTTTTTATTCTCCTATTGGTGGCTTTATTCTACATGATGATGCGGGCAAAAACTGTGACAGAAGTCCGCTTTGTGGTTTAATCGCAGTATGCTCCACCGGCACCCCATTCCCTTCCTCATACTCGCCATCCTCGCCCTGCTTGCGGGGCTGTGGGCAGGTCTCATGCGCCTCGGCTGGCAGTTGCCCGCGCTGACTCCTTCGCTCGCCATGCTCCACGGTCCGCTGATGATCTCTGGATTTTTGGGGACGTTGATCACGCTCGAACGCGCCGTTGCCATGAAACAAAAATGGATGTACCTCCCCCCGCTTCTGGCGGGACTGGGCTGGCTGGTCACCCTCCTCGTGCGGACTCTGCCGCTCGGACCAATCCTGCTCACGCTCGCCAGCCTCGGTGGAGTCGCCATCCTGATCGAGATCACACGCCGCGAGTTTGCCCTGCACACGGTCACCATGCTGTTCGGCGCGTTGACGTGGTTTGTTGGCAACCTGCTCTGGCTCTTGGGCTGGCAGATCTTTCAGGTGGTCTTGTTCTGGCAGGCATTCCTCGTACTGACCATCGCAGGCGAACGGCTGGAACTCAGCCGCGTCCTGCGTCCCACGAGGATACAGCATTTTTTATTCGGCGGCATCGTCCTCATTTTGATCTCTAGTATGGTAATCGCCATGTCAGAGATGCAAATCGGAACACGCCTGAGCGGACTTGGTTTACTACTGCTTGCGTTGTGGTCTATTCCGAATGACATCGCATGGCGGAATTTGAATCACAAACTTCCGCTCACGCGCTATATCGCGTGGTGCCTCGCACTCGGGCTAATCTGGCTCGGCATCGGCGGGGGATTAAGCCTGGGGTTTGGCGCGCAGGCTGCAGGTCCAAGATATGATGCGGTATTGCACGCCGTCTTCGTCGGCTTTGTCATCTCCATGATCTTCGGTCACGCGCCGATCATCTTTCCCGCCATCCTCGGCGTGCCGATCAATTTCCAATCGTCGTTCTACATCCATTTGATATTGTTGCACGCATCGCTTGCCCTGCGGTTGATTGCGAATTACGCCAATTGGCAGGCGGGACGCATGTGGGGCGGATTGCTGAACGAAGTTGCCATCCTGCTCTTTCTGGCGATGACGGTAATCTCCATCCGCAGGGGACTGAAACAAAACTTGAAGTAAAATCCAGCGATTATGACGAACAAAACAGTGACCATCATTGGCGCAGGCATGGCGGGGCTTTCCGCCGCATATGAATTGCACAAGGCAGGCTGGAATGTGACCGTGCTGGAGGCGCGGGACCGCGTGGGCGGACGCGTATATTCGATCCGCGAGTTTTCGGACGGGCTGGTCGCCGAGGGTGGCGGCGAGTACATTGACGAAGACCACTCGCGTATGATCGCGCTGGCGAAGGAATTCAACCTGCCGCTTGGGAAGGTCGGCAGTTGGCAGGGACAGAACGATGATTGGGGCGCGTTCGAGGGCAAGGCTGGCAAAACATCGGATGCGGCTCTATGGGGAACGAACCTTCAGGCGGAATATCAAAAGATGTGGGTATCGCTGGCGGAACTGGGCAGGGAAGTCAGCGACCCAGCCAACCCGGTGACTGCGTCAAATGCAAGGGAACTCGATGCGAAATCCGCGGCGGAGTGGATTCAGGCGCAGGATGTTCATCCGCTGGCGCGTGTGCTGTTCGTCAACCACATCCGCTCGGAATACACCTGCGAACCCGAAAATTTTTCGCTGCTCGATCTGGCGCGCAACGCCTCGCTGCATTACAGTGACCCGAATTCGTGGCATTCCTCCTATCGCGTCATCGGTGGCAACGACCTGATTCCGCAGGCAATTGCGGCGCGCCTTCCCGACCTGCGCTTGAATGCGGTGGTCTCTTCGGTGAAAGTCCAACCCGAAGGCGTGACCGTCCAATACAAGCAGGTGGATTCGTTCCATACAATCCGTTCATCCTACGCGATCCTTGCCGTCCCGCTCACCGTGGCGCGGATGATCGACTTCCACTCCACCCTGCCTGCCGCGCATCAAAAACTGGTGGATGAACTCTCCTACGGCGCGGTGACCAAGGTGATGATCGAATACCGCAAACGCTTCTGGCATGACCGTCACTGGAACGGACGCCTCTACACCGACCATCCAATTGGGATGACCTGGGACGCCACCAGCCACCTCGAGCATGAGCACGGCATCCTCACCGCCTACACGGGCGGCGGACCCGGCGCGGAACTTTCGAAACTGTCCGACGACGAACGCATCAAAACCGCCGTCGCCGCCATCGAAGCCATCTTCCCCGGCTCCACCGAACTGGTCGAACGGACTCACACGGTTGCATGGGTCAACGAGCCGTTCACACGCTGTTCGTATATGGCGCTCTCCCCCAATCAAGTGACAACGCACTGGCAGGCGCTCTTCACCCCCGCAGGACGTTTATATTTTGCAGGCGAGCACGCCACCGTCATTCAAGGATACATGGAAGGCGCAGTGGAAAGCGGTCAACGCGCGGCAAGGGAAATTATTGAAAACGCGTAGGGGCGCAGCGACGCTGCGCCCCTACAGGACAAATAAATGAACGAATCCCAAAAAGCCTTCCTTGACGGCGTCCGTGCTGAAATCCCGCTGTTGATCGGCGTATTTCCATTTGGCATGATCTACGGCGCGCTGGCGTTGAATGCGGGGTTGTCCGTGTTTGCCTCGCAGATGATGTCCTCCATCGTCTTCGCGGGGTCGGCGCAGTTCATCACCGCGCAACTGGTGCAGGACTCCGCACCGGGCTTCGTCATCATCCTGACGATTGCCGTTGTCAATCTGCGGCACATGCTGTACAGCGCATCGCTCGCGCCGTATCTCAAACATCTTTCCACAAAATGGAAATTTCTGCTTTCATACTTGCTGACTGATGAAGCCTACGCTCCCACCGCACTGCATTACGAAGAAAAAGGCGTCACCTCCAACGGTCACTGGTTTTTGCTGGGGGCGGGCATCTCCCTGTGGACGATATGGCAGGTCAGCACCGCGCTCGGCATCTTCCTCGGCGCGCGCATCCCCGAGGAACTGCCGCTCGATTTCGCATTGCCGCTCACCTTTATTGCCATGCTCGTCCCGATCCTGAAAAAACGCCCAATGATCGCCGCCGCCCTCAGCGCGGGGACGACTGCCTTGCTCGCCTACAGCCTTCCATTCAAACTTGGCTTGATCCTCGCCGCGCTGGTCGGCATCATCGTCGGCACGGTGTTGGAGAGACGGATATTTCCAAAGGGGATGCTGTGAACATCTGGCTGGTCATGCTTATCGGCGGGTTGATCACCTTTGGGCTGAGATTCTCGCTCATTTATCTGTTTGGCAGGTTCGAGGTCCCGGAGACGATGCGGCGCGCGCTGCACTACGTCCCGCCTGCGGTACTCTCCGCCATCATTGTCCCTGAATTGCTCATCCGCGATGGAAGCGTGAGTCTTTCGCTTGAAAACATCCGCCTGCTCGCAGGTATCATCGCGATCATCACCGCCTGGGTTTCACGCAACACCTTGCTGACCATCCTGACCGGCATGGCGGCGCTGCTTATTATTGGGTGGCTGTGAATTACAAATAGACCAAAAAAACCTGGTTGCCCCCCGCCTCTTTTGCGCGCGTTACCGCTTGATGCGCCTGCTGGATGATGGATTCGATCTCAGTGGAGGTCGTGACCCGCGCCAGCGACGCGATGCCCGCGCTGATCTTCACATTGAGCGGCGGTTCTTTCGGGACCTCGATCCTGATTCCCCGCACCCCGGCAATGATCCTGCCCGCGATCTTTTCCGCATCCGCGCCAATCACACCGGGCAGGACAATGATGAACTCATCCCCCGCCCACCGCCCGATGCAGTCGTATGGGCGGCTCTTTTCACGGATCGCACGGGCGATAATCTCCAGCGCTTCGTCTCCCAGTTGACTCCCGAACATATCGTTGATGATCTTGAAGTTGTCAATATCCAGCACGATCAAACTCAACGGCAGCGAGACCCGGCGCGAGCGTTCCAACTCCCCCACCGCCTGCCGCAGGAACGCCGCGCGGTTCATCAACCCGGTCAATTCGTCGAACATGGCTTGGACTTCCAATTGACGACGGGCAACGGCAAGGTCTTCCACCAGCAAAAGGATGCGCCTGGCGATCTTCACACGGTGCTTCAAATCCCCCGCTTCGAATGGTTTGTAGAGGATGTCATCCATCCCCGTCGGAGAGGACGCATCGTCCGTATGGCGCGAAGTGATCAACAGGACATACGCCGACCGCGCAACTTTGGAAGCGCGCAGGCGCTGGATGAATTGCGTTTTATATAGATCGCTTGCGTCCCAATCTGCGATCAGCAAACGGGCTTCCCCCGAGTGGATATGCTCCCAAGCCTGTTCGCTCGAGGAAACCGGGATAACAGCATCGGCGTGACCGTCCAATGCCTGTTGAATGATCGCGAATTCCCTTGGGTCGCTTGCCAGAACCAGTATGTTCATGGATTGCACCTTTTGCATATTATAGACCCTTCCAGCATGATCGATGCGGCTGATTTGATTTTAATATGAATCCGTTTTCTGCTTTCCACAAAACCCATGGTCACAGATTCCGTTTGGAAAAGGGCGGCGCAATTTGTACCTGCGCTGGGTATAATTCCGGGAGTACGCCATATTCGTTAGACCACCCACCACGGAGGATCCTCATGACCTACACCACCATCCTGACCGAAACACGCGGACGCGTCGGCATCATTCAATTGAACCGCCCGCAGGCGATGAACGCCTTCAACCTGACCATGCTCCGCGAAGTCTTCGACGCGATGGAGGCATTCGACAGGGACGGCGACATCGGCGCGATCGTCGTTACGGGGAACGAAAAAGCCTTTGCCGCCGGGGCAGACATCAAGGAAATGGCGGAGGCGTCCTTCGTCCAGATGCTGGTCGAAGAGCGGGTGGGGGTCTGGGATCGCATCCGCGGTATCCGCAAGCCCGTCATCGCCGCGGTTTCCGGGTGGGCGCTGGGCGGTGGATGCGAGTTCACGCTGTCGTGCGACATGGTGGTGGCGAGCGAATCCGCCAAATTCGGTCAGCCTGAGATCACCATCGGGGTCATCCCCGGCGCGGGCGGAACCCAGCGGCTGGCGCGGCTGGTGGGAAAACATATTGCCATGGAAATGGTCATCAACAACCGCACGCTGACCGCTCCGGAGGCACAACAATTAGGGCTGGTCAACCGCATGGTGCCGGTCGAAGGCTATCTCGATGCCGCAGTCACATTTGCCGAGGAGATCGCTTCGCGCGCGCCGCTGGCAGTGCGAATGGCGAAGGATGCCGTCAATGCCGCGTTCGAGACCACGCTCAGCGAAGGTCTCAACGCCGAACAGCGTAATTTTTATTCGCTGTTCGCAACGGACGACCAAACGGAAGGCATGCAAGCCTTCATGGAAAAACGCCAGCCGAATTGGAAGGGGAAATAAGGGCGCCCCCCCTTGACACGGCTTATTTATGCCCCTATAATTATTGAAAATGGTTTTCAATAACAAAAAGAGAGAGCATGTCTGCAAATGCCTGGCTGGAACAACTGCATGATCACGGCTACCGCCTGACCGGCGCGCGCCGCGCCGTGGTGGAAACAGTGGAGAAGTCCACGCGTGCGCTCACCCCCATCGAAGTGTATGACATGGCGCGCAAGAAGTACCGCGCGCTGGGTCTGGTCACGGTCTATCGCACGCTCGAAAAACTGGAGGAATTGCATCTCATCCAGCGCGTGCATCAGCCGATGGGATGCCAGGCGTTCATCTCGGCGGGCATCGGGCATCAGCACCTTCTGCTGTGCCAGGACTGCGGGCGGGTGGCTTTCTTCGAAGGTGACGACCTCGACTCGCTCACGAAAACCATTTCAAAGAAGACCGGCTACCAGGTCAACGAGCATTGGCTGCAATTGTTCGGTCTGTGCGCGGATTGCCGGGCATAACCCCATCTCATCCCTCACAGCGGTGGGGGATAAAATTTAGGAGTTTTAAATGAAAAAGATTTTCAATACCATTATTGGACTGGGCGCGCTCACGGCTCTTTTCCTGACCTCGTGCGGGTCCGCCCCCCCAAGCAGTGACGGCGGCTTGAAGGTCCTCGCCTCGACCTCCTTCCTCGCGGACATCGCCCAGAACGTGGCAGGCGACCGCCTGAAGGTGGAATCCCTGTTGCCCATCGGGTCCGATCCGCATGCCTACCAGCCCACCCCGTCGGATACGGCAAAAATTGCGGACAGCGATGTGCTGATCCTGAACGGATTGGAGTA
>Ga0208244_101751_pt1 | contig 10180 bp, 9 predicted proteins | sample SubbioCR12Aug_5A_FD_184828 | JGI IMG/M metagenome (GOLD analysis project Ga0208244, IMG submission 184828) | Serpentinite rock and fluid subsurface biosphere microbial communities from McLaughlin Reserve, California, USA - CR12Aug_5A (SPAdes) | ecosystem: Environmental > Terrestrial > Deep... | reverse complement strand
CGGACCAGTTGATTGCCTCTCTACGAGGCGGCTAGAATATGCTGAGTAGTTCGGAGCCGAACGACCCATGTTGTTCGGCTCCTCCGTTCGCCACTTTCCATATTCCTGAACTCCGCATATCCTCGAATATGCTGAGCTCAGCATATTCGAGGGGATGGGCAAAAATAGCCTGGTAGTGTCTAACAAGTTATTAAGCTGTTAACAGTATATCTACCCCAAAACTGGGTTGTAAAAATAAGTTTGTGAACTGCAAAGATTTTTCCCTTCCGTATATCATCCAAATTGTGCCAATAAGTGAAATTGTCGGTTGTCATGTTGATTGTTACCGCATCCCTAGGTCAGACGTTCGAAGCTCAGTTTAGTCAGCGCAATGTTCCGGATCCTCAACGCCGTAATTTTCATAAGTGGCTGAGGTTTTATCTGGATTTTATGCAAAAATCATTGGCGGCAATGAGCCAGTTTGCGGTGATCGATAAGTGAATCTTCTGTGGCAGCAACTGGCCGTTTGGTTGAGGTCGCCAATGGCTGCTTTGTAGTCCTTCAATCCAAGAATCTGGCTTTGGCCGAATGGCAGCTTTGGAGAAGCGCGAGTGGCAAAAATGGGTCGACACTTGTTCCATAACTTCAACCCAATAACCCGCAAATCGTCCGCTTCCGCTCTCGAATTGCTTCGGCTTTCCCCCTCCATTCGGTCCGAGCATAAGCCATCCCTGGACTGTGGCTAACAGACATCCGTGTCAGTTAGCCCCCTGCTCTCCGGCCTTGTAGCCCAAGTTTCTCTACACCTGGAGCTTAGCCACCGAGCGGCCAACGCACTAATCCGCCAATCGTTTGGCCAAGCGCAATACATCCCTGTATTGCCCCAATGGCCAAACGAATGGCTCAGCCTTTCCTTTTCCGTACATGCACGGGCATAGCCATCCCTGGCCACACGGCGCAGGCATCCATGCCAGCGCCGCCCGAAGTCTTGTCGCTCTGCCGGAGGATCATCTTACCAAAAGGTCGCGCGATCCCAGCTCCGGGCCCATTTGCGTTAGTCGGTCACATGCCAACGATATGTTGTTCCAATCGCATGGTTCCGGTAAACTTCAGATGGTATTCAAAATGAACCTAAATTTGATATCGACGACTATGCAAAACGTTAACTTTTCAGAATTGAAAAATCGTTTGAACACCAGACCTTATGAAAAAGGGATTAAGACCCGTTACAATCACCGCCACCGTTACCACACGCGAATGTTTGAACACCAGACCTTACTAAGAAGGGATTAAGCACCGGTCGTTATAAAGACCGCTATTTCTGTTACAGAACCCGCAAATCGTCCGCTTCCGCTCCCGAATTGCTCCGGCCTTCCCAATCCCTTCGGTCCTGGCATAAGCCATCCCTGGACTGTGGCTAACAGACATCCGTGTCAGTTAGCCCCCTGCTCTCCGGCCTTGTAGCCCAAGTTTCTCTACACCTGGAGCTTAGCCACCGAACGGCCAGTGCACTAATCCGCCAATCGTTTGGCCAAGCGCAATACGTCCTTGTATTGCCCCAATGGCCTAACGAATGGCTCAGCCTTTCCTTTTCCGAACATGCACAGGCATAGCCATCCCTGGCCACACGGCGCAGGCATCCATGCCAGCGCCGCCCGAAGTCTTGTCGCTCTGCCGGTGGTTCATCATTCCCCAAGGGTTGCTATCCCTGCGCGTCCTGCAGTCCCTGCTCCGGGCCTCCCTGCCCTCGCCCCATTTTTTTCACACAGCTCCTACGCAGTTTTTTCAAACTGAATTGAACGCTTGTTTCTATATGATATTTAGCTATACAATTAAATCTGGCTTATCCAATAAGGGAGCCTGCTGTGCCAGTATGAAGTATTCGTCTGGTACCCGTATTACTCAGTATCGAGGAACGGGGTATCACTCAACTATGGATACTTGTTATGGCAAAACGTCGAAAACCACTCAAACCCCCCAGAACTATCGCTTTTAACCGTCAATCCGGCCTTTGCTACTACTGTGAGCAACCAATGTGGTCAGGCGATCTTCGCGAATTCGCATTGAAGCACAACATTTCTATTGGCCAAGCCAAACGATTCATGTGTACTGGCGAACATCTTGAGGCTCATAAGGATGGCGGCAAGGCAAATCAATCAAACATTGTCGCCGCTTGTTGGTTTTGCAATCAAAAACGGCACAAGAGAAAAGAACCGCCGCCTCCGGATCAATACAAGAAACTCGTCCATCAACGACTGAGCCAAAATCGATGGCATGACCTGAGGTTAAATTGATTCAGGCTTAGCATGTGCTTTAGCTTCTGGTATTGTTCGATAGTGCCTATCGACAAACGTACAATACCAGAGCCCAGAGCTCTAACCCGCAAATCGTCCGGGCCGGCTTAAAAGCATACGTCCCTGTACACTTTTAAACTCGCCCCTCCCGAATTGCTCAAGCCCCAAGCCGCCTAAGGACAAACAAAGCCATCCCTGGCTGTGCGACACACACGTCCGTGTGAGTGTCGCCCCGTCTTTCTTCGCACAGCTCCAGTTTGATTCCCTGCCCACGCTTGCTTTCCCTGCGCTTCGCAATCCCAATGTCGCGTGGCAATTCGTCACATTCCGGAAATGGTATGCACAACTTAATTGACTTTCGATTGAGCCCATATATCCATTATTTCCCGTATGGATACTGAGTTTACGTGATAGTTAAATTATAAGTTTGAATGTTGACGTTTTTACTCAGTAGAACCGTTATAAGTTATGTGCTAAAAATCGCCAAATCAACAAGCTAAACCTATCAAAAGGTGGGAGTGTGAAAGGGCATCAAATTTTTCTACAATTTTAGCAAAACCTGAAACCGACTCTTTCCTGGTTTATGCGCAGCTCTAAAGTGGATTTTTCAAATTACCAGTCAGCTTATCAGTTGAAAATATTCAACACCGATTTCTCAATAAAAAGTAATTTTTAAACTTTTGAAGCGATTATACGTTCTTTAAAGAATTTGCTATCCATAGTGGTGGGAAGCAACAACCGCCACCTTACATTCCTTTATTTTTGGACTTAATCGTCGTCAAAACTGCAAATATATAACTGGCTGCCTTAGTTTCCGATCGAAAATTTTATTCGAACACCTAGCCTTATAAATAAGGAATTGAGACTTGGGCAGATTTGACTGCTTAACTAAAGGAATTTTTCTATGAAAATAATTATGTGGATTTGGATTTACGGGTCATTAGCTTTAATCACAGGCTGTGTTGGCATTGGAGGTGAACAAATTGATTTATCACATGAAGCACTGACTACACCGGCGCAACAGTTCAGCGAAAAACTAAAAGTAGAAAATCCTGCTACTGATTTGCGTGAAGAAAAAGATCGTATTGGGCGAGCCACTTTTACCGTATTTGCTATTACCACGGGGAGCGTTAGAACAACTAATCCGGTTGATGAACAAATGGTTGATCAGATTATTGAAGCCTTAACATCTCTAGGATATCAAGCTAATAAAAGCACAAATGTCTCAGCTAATGCTAGCAATGCAGAAGATCCTTTAACGCTAAAAATTGCCATAAATGAAATCTGGTTCAGGAACTACAACTGGACTTTTCCACTGGTTCCAACCTGGGGTGATATAGATATTACGATTTCCTTAGTAAATTCCAGCGGCAATAAGCTTTTTGAAAAATCGTATCAAGGGGGTGGTAGCTCTCTATGTTTGACAGGACATTGCGGTTTCAGTAATGCGACAAAGGAAGCTATGACCGAAATTCTCAATGTTATTATATCTGACTTTTCAAGCGAACCGGTACGCTCTTTGATAGCTTCGGCAAAATAAACCTCACTTAAGGCACTAATCCGCAAATCGTCCGGGCGAGCGCAAAACATCCCTGTTTTGCACTACGCCCACCCGAATTGCTCAAGCCCCAAGCCGCCTAAGGACAAAGCCTTCCCTGGTCTAACGGCACAGGCATCCATGCCAGTGCCGCCCCGTCTTTCTTCGCACAGCCCAGTTTGATTCCCTATACCATGCTTGCTATCCCATTGTCGTGTACCGTTGGCACCAGTATTTGAAGTTGAAGCCCTCTCTCCAAAGCCCGATCCCTTCTTTTCCAGGGTTTCTTTGCGGACATGCGGACTTGGTTTCTTGGCTTTTCCAATCAACTTACGCAAGGGGTTTTGGCGGCTCGATGTCGTCGACTCTTGCCTTAGGCAAATTGGGGGAGGTGGGGCATGAAGTGATAAAAAGTGTCGCAACTTGCGACACTTTTCAAATAGCTTGGGAAAAATGCTTAGTCTTCGCTTTGAATCAGCTTTTCGACGAAATCTTTCAGCTTCTGCTCTTGTTCGGCGTTCAAGACGCTTGCATTTAGCTTTACGGTGATGTGCTTTTCGGTTCTGGCGATATTGCCGACCTTCTTACCGTTCCGGATCAAATTATGCGCATCCTGAATATGACTGTCTTTTTGCTCATAACCCTTGAGTTTGCGTGCTATATACGTGGTGATCTTGGTTTGGTCGAGATCATTGCTCAACAGCAAATCCCATGCCTCAGCCAAATAATCGTTGACGGCTGGATTGTCCTTGTTTTCGTTCAATAGCCGCTTTATGTCGCTGGCCGCCGATCTTGACAGCAAGCGCGGGTTTTCATTGAGATTGGTAACGATGAATTCGGGAAGGTCGTCATAGGCGTAATAGCGATACATATCCTGGCGGTTAAGTCCTAAAGACTCAGCAAGCTTTTTCTTGGTCGGAAAGGCATTTTCGACCTGCTTTAAAGCAATACCGATTTCGTAATCGCTCAAATCCTCCCGGTCGATATTTTCTGCCAGTGCGAATACCGCCATGTCGCTATCCGATATACCCATGACCACAGCATCGATATGACGTCGCTCGATTTGCTTATGCGCCCGCCAACGTCGTTCGCCAGCGGCGATTTGATAGGTGTCGCCGAATTTCCTGAGCAGAATCGGCTCCAACAAGCCGACTTCGGCGATCGACTGGGCCAGTTTGTCCAGTTCGTCTTGCGGAAAAATGCGTCGCGGTTGATACGGATTCGGCTCTATCTTGTCGACTAGAACGGAAACTAGCTCCCTGCCTTGGTCAAAATTTACAGACTGTTCCGCTGACGCATGACGCTGCGTATTCTCCTGCAGCTTTTTCTCCAGCATCTTTTTAATGTCTTTAGCCACTGAGCCGGTCCTTATACAAGATTGAGTTGTTTGGCGATCACATCGGCCAGGCGTTTGAATTCGCGCGAGACTTTACAGGTGCGGTCTATGTCATGAACGCTCGTTTGCGCCATCGCGGACTGGTTAACCTTGGTGCTGGTCGAAATACGAACATCAATGAGCTTGCCGATGAGTTCCTTGGCCGAGGCCTCGATCAACTTGCAAACCGTTTGCCTCGCATCGTGGCGGATCAATAAAGCGCCGATCAATTCAAGTCCTGGGTTGATACGTTTAATTTTTTCGACTAACTTCATTAGATCGGTAACGCCGTACATGCCGTACTGTGAGCCAGACTCGATCGGAATAATCAGATGCGTAGCGGCGGCCAATGCGTTGCTGGTCAGTAGCTTGAGGCTAGGCGGGCAGTCGATCAAGATGACGTCGTAAATCCCGTGAAGATTTTTTATCTTTTCCCGCAGCTCTTCGGAGGGACGCGGTACTTCATCCTTGAGCTCGTCTTCGGCCTTGCCGAGATTGAGCGATCCGTAAATCAGCGAGACGCCTTCGATGTACGTATCGTCATAGATCGATTGCGGCAATTTCTCGACATCGGACAACAGCAGTTCCGCGCAGGTGACCGGCACTTCGCTCGGGTGCTTCTTGCCGATATGCAAGCTGGCGTTGGCCTGTGGGTCGAGGTCAATCACCAGAACGGACAGGTCCATTTTGGCCAGTTCGGCGGCCAGATTGACGACCGTTGTAGTTTTACCGCACCCGCCTTTGTGGTTGGCGACAGCGATGACGACTGTTTTTTTATTCTCGATCGGTTTCATTTTTGTGTTCGTTTTAATTTCATTTTGTGTGCAGTATAAAGATTATCGATCACAATGCAAATCTTGCATTGCATCAATAAGTTGCTTATTTATCGAATAAATACCGGAAATATGGCCTTATCGAAGTCGTATTTATTTTTTCACTTCGTTCAATATGTGTTCGATAGGCCGATTTTCTCATTCATTATCTACGGTAAAGTGTCTCAACTTGCGACACATTCGAACAACATCACGACTCGTCGGCCTGTGGCGGCGCCTCGTTAGCAATTAGTTAATCTGCGTAAGGGGAGCAGGGCAAAATAAGCGGCTTTGGCCGTTTCTCATTGAGACAACAGCATACTTGAATTGACCGAAACCCCAAAAAATACGAGAGCTATCCGATGGAAATTCATTAAGGAAGTATTTAGGGAGTTGTAAATCGGAACCACAGAAAATTTTGTTACACCGAATAAACCTATTTTGCGTATTCCAGCAACCAGTTCCGATACGAATCCACCCGAAGTGAATGTCGACTTGTGAGAGTGGCGAATTGTCACAATCGGCCAAATCGCGGACCCTGGCCGCTACGTTGAGATCGTAAGTTAACGCTCTTGAATAGATACCTGCTTGCCAGTTTAGTTATAGATGCTTAGTTGCAAGACCTGGACATCACCCATGGGAATTTAGGTCGCTGGATTTACGTTTTTAAATTGGCTATTTGCATTCTAGGGTTGGAAATCAGAATGATTCATGTTTTTTAATCGCGCAGTTTTGTGCAAAACCTGGTTGAATCGTTGATGAGCGAGATAGCTTGTTATGTGCAATGGATGGTTGGGCTGTCAATGCTCGTTAACGGCCGATTCTGTTGAAAAAGTCCCCTGACATTCGGCTCCCACCGTAGTAAAATACCGCCAACAGCCATTCAATCATGAGGTGACGCCATGATGGGACAACAATCCGGGATTCAGGAGCAGTTGTTTTTCTGTTTCAGTCTCGAAAACCACATTCCCAAAGATCATCTGCTTCGAGGCATTAATCATTTTCTCGACCTAGGTGATTTTCGTCAGCAATTGGCGGAGCATTACAGCCCTATCGGTCGGCCATCGATTGCACCCGAACTGATGATCCGCATGTTGATTCTCGGCTATTGTTTTGGCATTCGTTCCGAACGTCGTCTGTGTGAAGAAGTGCATGTCAACTTGGCTTATCGTTGGTTTTGCAAACTGGATTTAGACGATCCCGTGCCGGATCATTCCACCTTTTCCAAGAATCGCCTGGGCCGTTTTCGGGACAGTCAGGCTTTTCGGCTAGTGTTTGAAACGGTCCTGAAACGATGCATGGCAGAAGGTCTGGTGCGTGGCGAGGGTTTTGCCACCGACGCCAGCATCATCAAAGCCGATGCCCAACGGCAACGTCGAGTTGAAAGTGGTGATGACATTGATTGGGGTGATCCTGACCAAGCCACACTGCCGGTTCGTGAATACCTCGCGGCACTAGAAGAAACGAATGATCCCAAAGAATCCACTCGGACTCTTTCACTGACTGATCCGTCGGCTACCTGGACGGCCGCACCCGGTGGTCCAGCATTCTTTGCCTATTCAACCAATTACTTGATCGACTTGGAAGCCGGCATCATCCTCGACGTAGAAGCCTCCGCGGTCAATAAAGCGGCCGAAGTGGAGGCGACTCGGACCATGATTGATCGGGTAGAAGAGACGTTTGGTCTGAAACCCGAACGTTTGGTGGGTGATACCAACTATGGTTCAGCCGCCATGCTCGGATGGTTGGTCGATGAAAAAAACATAGAACCGCATGTACCCGTATTTGATAAGTCAGAACGCACCGATGGCACTTTTGGCCGCTCTGACTTTACCTATGATGCGGAGAATAATCAGTATATCTGTCCAGCGGGTAAGTGTCTGAAACCCGCTTGGCGCAGCAAACAGAAAAACCCTTATCGCTATCGCGCCAGCCAATTGGATTGCCAAGCCTGTCCGCTCAAAGCGCGGTGTTGTCCTAATATGGCTAATCGTCAAATCGATCGAAGCCCCCACGAATCGGCCCGTGATGTCGCTCGTGCCATTACCAAAACCGATGCTTATCAGCAGTCACGCAAGGAGCGCAAGAAGGTGGAAATGCTGTTTGCCCATCTCAAGCGCATCTTAAAAATGGACAAGCTACGGTTACGAGGCTTCAGTAATGCCAAAGATGAGTTTCTATTGGCGGCGACGGCCCAAAATCTAAGGCGAATGGCCAAGAGGTTGGCAATAAATGAACCAGTAAACCAATTAATACCCGCATAACGGCAATAGAAGTCGTATTCATGCACCAAAAAGCAAAAAACTCACCTGCCAGCTGCTGAAAAACCACGGCAATCAATCAAAACGCCCTTCCGCTTAACTCTCAAAAAACCGACTTTTTCAACAGAATCGGCCAATTGTGGACGGATGGTTTTTATTACGAAGGTCTGTTGATTGATCTAAAGCCGCCAGCCGTAATCCCAAAATGTGCGCCCGCCTATAGGTTGTGCCGAGCCATGCGAGGCGCAACGATCGCGAACGGTGCGGCCTCTGACGGCAGCACCCTATAGTCAGCGCACCATAGGGCCTTAACTAGGCGAGAGACACAAAACCAATCTACAAACCGACTGCGACCGGCGATAGGTCAAGAAAACATACCCAAACCCAAGTAAGCGCACGAAACAAACAACCCAACTTGAAAAAAACGCAATAACAATTGTTGATGCGATTCTGAAATGCCCTGACCCAACGTCATTTCCGCTTATCTTGGGTAATAGTATCTGCGTGACTTACAGGTTGATTGACTTACCTCGATGCAATAGCCCTAGAAACCATCTTTTCAACGTTGGGCTCCATGTTGTCGGGCAGTAATGTTATTTCTGGATGAGCTTGTGCATAGACACGGAAAATTTCATCGGCAAAAGCTTGGCCGATAGCCAACACACCCTCAAAGTCAAAAATAACGTAATGAAAGCGTTCTACACGTGCCAGTAATCGTTTCGCTTGAGACCTGGATACAAGTTTTTCATTACCGTATTGGGCTAAGCGAACAGGAATGATGGTTTTGTTGAATTGAAATTCGTCGGGTCCAGCATAGTCGTCGAACACCGCTTGAATCTGGCGCGTCGAATCCCGCTTAATAAGCATATAGACCACCGTACCGTCTTTATCACTAGAAATGGACGACTCGAGAATAAAATCGAAATCGAATGTGTCGTCGTGACTAAACCTTATTCCACACGATTCGATTTCAAACTCGTCGAATACTCTCGATGTAAAGAAAATGCCTTCGCCGGTATGATTGGCGGGATCGGTGGTCAGCTTGCCTTTGGACAGTTCGAATAGGGCTTGTCGTTCGTCACTTAAATCGCACAGCCGTTTAATTTTCCTAAAAATACCTTCACCGTCGTCAACGACAGCGATGACTATTTTTTCTTTGTCCCGAACAACGGATATATAAACTTGTTCTCCGCCCGAGTGGTCAATGACGTTATTGACCATTTCGGTAAAACCGTAATGGCATATGTCGACGATGTTTTCAGGCAAACCGTCAAATACGAAAGCATAATAATCACGCCAGACGCTGTCCTCTGCGAAGCCTTCGGTCAGAGGAAATAGAGACTGATAGTGTCTTAAGTCGCCAAGAAAATATCTTTTTCCTTTACCGGTGCCGCTCGAGTTTAACCAGCCTTCGGTCTCTAAGCGTTTTATGTGGTTGTTGACTGCTTGTGCGCTTATCGAGAAGATAGTTGCAATATGTTTTGCAATATCAATGGGATGATGCCTGACGTCCCTAATAATTTGGCGTCGAATTTGCTCACCGCGCTCTTTGTTACTCATACTTTATCCTTTAAGAAAAACTGTTTTCTTAAAGGATAAATCTATTTTTCTTAAAGGGCAAGAGCCCGATATAGACTGATTGCACGGTTTCTTGTTATCCAGCGAACGTCTGCTGCTTGCTAAAGACCAGTCAACCAAACAATTTCTATCAAAGACGGCTTAGGGTCGAAATCAGCTAAGAGCGATTACCTCAACTTCCGTTTTACCTCAGCCAAATCCCTTTTCCTCTGCAGCGCCTGATCAAACGTTTCTCCAGGTTTAGCATCATTGGCCACAGATGAACCTGTCAAACGGGCAACCACAGCTGCCTTAGTTTCCCCTGGCCTAGCCTGGCGATTGATTTCTTCTTCTGTAAGCCGTTT
>Ga0208244_101750_pt1 | contig 10181 bp, 8 predicted proteins | sample SubbioCR12Aug_5A_FD_184828 | JGI IMG/M metagenome (GOLD analysis project Ga0208244, IMG submission 184828) | Serpentinite rock and fluid subsurface biosphere microbial communities from McLaughlin Reserve, California, USA - CR12Aug_5A (SPAdes) | ecosystem: Environmental > Terrestrial > Deep... | reverse complement strand
GGCGGCAATGTGATACTTCTTCCCCTTAGGACTGATCAGACGCAGGATGAGCATATGTTCGGCCATCCACCCTTCTCGTCGTGCCATGGCGGAAGCGATTCTGAGAGCCAGACATTTTTTGCCCAGCAACGCGTTTCCTCCGTAGCCCGATCCATATGACCAGATGAGATTCTCATCCGTAAAATGGCTGATGTACTTTTTCTCTATCGGTGCACACGGCCAGGGAATGTCTTTTTCCCCTTTCGCGAGCGGTGCTCCGATGGAGTGAAGACAGGGGATGAACTCGCCATTTTCCCCCAGTTGTTCAATTACCTTGGATCCCACACGGGTCATGATGTCCATGTTACAGACGACGTACGGACTATCCGTGATCTGAACACCAATTTTCGCGATCGGCGAACCGATGGGACCCATCGAAAATGGAATAACGTACATCGTTCGTCCCTTCATACAGCCATCATAAAGCCCGCGCATCGTTTTTTTCAGTTCATCCGGATGAACCCAGTTGTTCATCGGACCTGCATCATTCTTGTTCTGTGTGCTGATATAGGTGCGATCTTCGACGCGGGCAACGTCCGAAGGATCAGATCGAAACAGAAAGCTGTTCTTTTTCTTCTGCAGCGGAATCGCCATACCGTTCTTCACCATGAGCGCCATTAAGCGATCATACTCTTCCTTCGATCCGTCACACACATAGATGCTATCTGGCTTGCACAGGGCCGCGGATTCCTCGATCCACGCTTTCAGTTTCTTGTGTTTCACGCTGTTTATGTCTGTTTCCATTTTGATGTTCTCCTGGTTCGGTATTGATTGAAATAGCGGTCAGGAACTATAGCCTGCTCCGCCAGCTCCTGACTGTGGCGGCAGCAATCTTAATATCGTCGTTGACCACGGCGCTGGGTATAGGATCGGGATAGTATCGCTGACAGCACGCATAGGCCTCCAGACTCGACATATTCCAGTACGATGGACATGATGCGCAATGAATATTGTTTTCCTTAAGGTAGAAATCTGTCGAACCGCAATTTTCGCTCTTGCTCATCGCCGTCACGAGTCTTCCCTGCGGCGTAACGTACGCGATGATCGGAACCGCTTGAAGACCTTCCGGATCTGAGAACCTGACGAGCCGGTATTCGCGCACGAGTTTCAGCGGAAGAACGATGAAGCCATCCTGGAGGCTCGCTTGTACGGGAGTACTGGGCACATTCTGGTCATTGTACACCGATGTCATGGCCACGGTCGGCTGATCCTCGATGACCGGGTGATACGTGCGCAGCAATTGATCCGTGAAAACGTAGATCCCGATGATGAGGACGAGAACGATTCCCGCCGCAATGTACTTTCCCCTCGCCGACGGGGAGACGGACTTCACCTGGGCGTCTTCACTCTGGATTAACAACGCGTTTCCGCACATAGGGCAGAACTTATCATCTCTTCGAACCGATGAACCACACTGTCTGCAATCCATTCTTCTCCTCCTCCATCCCTACAATGACTGAACTTCTTTTTGCTTTGACCCCTTCGAAAGTACTGTGCCGCCTCTCGCGTGTGGAACAATCCGCTTTTCTACCAGAGTGGCAGTCCGGGCAACATCCTGCGGCGTCTCCCCCAATATCGTCATGTGACCCATTTTCCGATTTTCTTCGATACGCTTCTTGCCGTAGAGATGAAGCTTAATGCCAGAGTGCTCCAGAAGCTCCTGTACAGGGAGGGTAACTAGATTCTTCCCAAGCAGATTGATCATCACGCATGGACTGAGCAAGCGGGGTTGCGGGATGTGAAGCCCGCAGATGGATCGGATCAGCGCTTCGAATTGCGATATGTCGCACGCATCGAGAGAAAAATGACCCGAGTTATGGGGTCTGGGAGCAAGTTCGTTTACAATTACGGCATCGTCGCGCGTGACAAACATCTCCACGCAAAGGACTCCCGTGATGTCAAAGCTTGTCGCAATTTCCCTGGCAAGTTCTGTGGCCCTATTCTGGACTTGCTGAGATACGTTCGCGGGAACTATGCTCTTATAGAGAATATTGTCCCGATGTTCATTTTCAACGACTGGAAATGTGCACAGATCCCCCTTTCGCCCACGCACCACAACGACAGAGAGTTCGCACTGCAAATCGACATAGCGTTCGACGACACATGCAGTGGGAGCGGACGACCTCTTCTGCAGGAACTCTCTTGCCTCTAGGGCGTTGCTGAGAACCGTCTGACCTTTGCCATCGTACCCTGCGGTGACGGTCTTGACAACGACGGGGGATCCGAGCGAAGCGAGCGCCGATTCAAGCTCCTCCCGCGTTGCCGCCAGTCGATACTCAACAATCGGAAATCCTCTCTGCGAAAGCTCCTCTTTCTCGATCTGGCGGTGTTGGGCGACCCGAAGTATGGGACTCCCCGGGAAAAGAGTCTTTCGTTTTTCAATCCATTCCACCGTTTCCGCATCGATGTGTTCGAATTCGTACGTCACAACCGCCGAACTCTCAGCGAGATGCTTCGCAGCGTCACGATCAGCGTACGGTGCGGTGATCGTTTCATCCGCGAGCACCGATGCTGGACATTCCGGATCGGGATCCCAGACGATGCTTCGGTAGCCCATCCGTTGCGCCTCCCGGATGGCCATCATACCAAGCTGACCCCCGCCGATGATTCCAATCTTTGCGGGAGGAACTATAGGTTGAGTCATATCTTCGTCCTGAGCACTTGCCGCTCAGTTTTTGACTTATATGCCTTGAGTCGGGCTCGAATATCGGGATACGAATTCCCGAGGATTCGGAGCGCGAGAAGCGCTGCATTCGCCGCCCCGTCGATGGCAACAGTTGCCACCGGCACACCCGTCGGCATTTGCACAATGGAAAGGAGCGAGTCTATCCCCTTGAGCGCACGAGACTTCACCGGCACGCCGATGACAGGCAGGGTCGTTTTCGAGGCGGTCATTCCAGGCAGATGGGCCGCACCTCCGGCACCGGCTATAATGACTTCGAGCCCGCGATCTTCCGCCTCTTCGGCATATCTAAACATGAAATCGGGAGTGCGATGGGCAGAAACGACTTTCCACTCGAATGGGACGTCAAATTCTTGCAGGATCGCTTTTGCCGGTTGCATATGCTCGACATCAGAGGCGCTCCCCATGATAATACCGACGAGCGGTCTGGCAGAGCGAGGGGTTGAGGTCTTTCTAGGCATCGATCATCGATTCCTCTATGATGCACCGTCCGAGGGGCGCTGGCTGGACGCCTGCAACGCGGTAAGAAAACGTAGGATTAGCTCAGATGCGGCGGGGCGAAACCTCCGTCCATCCGGGTGATGTGACAACGTCTCGCAGGAAACGATACACAATAAAATGTAACAAAAAGTTCAATCAATCAAAATTCTGGCTGAAGAATCTTCCCGGTCATCGACATTTCAGCCGCTCAATTTTCCTTCTTTGGTCGAGGTGCGCGCAGCAGAGACCTGGTTGGCGATCAACGCGGCTGTCGCACCAGCGCCAAATCCATTGTCGATATTGACAACGGTCAGCCCTGGAGCGCAGGATTGAAGCATTGTCATTAATGCCGCTTCACCTTTGCCCCCATATCCGTATCCTATGCTCGTCGGTACTCCAATTACGGGAATGGGAACAAGTCCGCGCACCACCGTGGGGAGAGCCCCCTCCATGCCTGCAACAACCACCACCGCCGAGACCTCGAGCTCGTGAATTTGTTCGAGCGGTTTCAGAAGACGATGAATTCCCGCAACACCCACATCGTATGCCGTGAGCACCTCACAGCCCATAACCTCCGCGGTCACTCTCGCCTCTTCCGCAACAGGCAAGTCGCTCGTTCCCGCCGCCAGGATCGCGATTTTCCCGCCGGTTGGCTCGAACACATGGCTCTTCGTTTGCGCAACAATCGTCCGGCCTAACTCGTTGTGACTGATCCTGAGATCCGATTCCAACTCCTGCTTGATCGCACGAGCGGATTCGGCGTGCACTCGGGTGGTCAGCGAGTATCCCGTTTTCTCCGTGAACGATCTGATCAGCGATATGATTTGTTCCGTTGTCTTCCCCTCAGCCAGGATGGACTCGGGAATTCCCGTTCGCTTGTGCCGGTCAAAATCGAGACGAGCAAATCCCTCAATGTTTTTCAGGTGATCCATAATATTTGGTTATTCGAGCTACGAATTTTTCGACTATTAGACTCTCAAGCAGCTATTGTTTCGGCAGCGCCGGGGCAAAACTGGTGAAATCAAGACAAAAGAGTTTAGATCCGAACGACACTCTCTGCGTGTCTCCGCGTCCTCTGCGACTCCGCTATTCGCTTTTTGCTTTGAAAAAAAGCACAACGCAGCGGCGCGACTGCCCGCCACGTATGAACAGTTAGAGGCGGGCGGGGAGAACGCAGAGTGCCATATCAAGGCGTCTCTCTCCGCGTGCGTCTCTGCCTGCGACGGGAAGGCGCGTCCTGATTGCCCCTGCCTGCACTGCCGTTTCGGCAGGCGCCATAGACACGTAAAAAGGCAGGCAGGTCCGCTATTTCGTATCCGGACAATCTCGTCGATGCACTTGCTCAGAGTATACCTGGAACATGTCACTGGCACTGCATGAATCAATCATCCCCTTCTTCCGCCGCCTTCCGCAGACGATCCATGACGGTCGCTCCCAAACCCTCCTCGTTCACCTTTTCCACCAGAATGACATTGGCCTTCATCCGATCCAGGTCTCTGAGACTGCGATAGAGATACCGCGCAAGAAACTCGTTGTCGTTCGGAAGCACCTGAAAGAACTCGCTCGATTCCACCGTTGCCAGATCGGCGCTGTGGACGATACAGCCGACTTGCATTCCTTCCTGGCGGTATTGCTGGATAAGCATTTCCAGCTGATCTCGCTCGCCCCGATCGATGAGCACGACCCTGGCTCTCGGCGCGTAGTGTCGATAGCGTGTTCCGGGGGATCTCCTCAACTGGACGCCGTCACGACCCACCCGAACTTCTCCAATCATCCCTTCAATCATCTCAGCAGTGAGACCTCCCAGCCGAAGGATTTGAGGAGGGTCGACCGTCACATCAATGACTGTCGATTCCATTCCGATCTTCGAGGGACCAGCGTCGAGGATAAGATCAACTCGTCCCTTGAGATCTTCAAGGACGTGGGTGGCAGTTGTCGGACTCGGTCGGCCCGACAAATTTGCGCTTGGACCCACGATGCCAGATCCCAGCGCTTCGATGAGAGCGAGAGCGACAGGATGATCGGGCATTCGCACAGCAACCGTATCCAATCCCCCTGTCACGAGATCCGACACAAGAATTGTTTTTCCGACTACAAGTGTCAACGGTCCCGGCCAGAACGTCTCTGCTAACATCACTCCTTTATTTGAAATCTCATCCGCAAGTTCAGTAAGCTGGGCGTGGTTCGAAAAATGCACGATCAAGGGATTGTCGGACGGCCTCCCCTTCGCCTGAAAGACATTTCGGACGGCATCGATGTTGAGAGCATCGGCTCCTAATCCATAGACTGTTTCCGTTGGAAAGGCAACCAGCCCACCCCGCTTCAATATCCCTGCAGCCTCCGCGATGATTTCGGGGTCGGGCTGTTCCGGGTCTACAATGAGGGTTCTCGTCTCAATCACAAATTGCTCCGCCTCACTGGTGCTTGAATTGCATGGCCATGATAACCAGTTCGAATCATCATGAAAACACCTTGAGGAACAGTTTGGCCGCTGCGACGACCAGCACAGCCGCCAGCAATCGCCTGAGTATCAGCCCTGAGAATCGGTTCGCACCTAAATGTGATCCAATCAATCCTCCGACGAACCCGGCGAGAACAAGAACCCAGAGCGATCCGAACTCAAGCCCCCCCCGGACAAACCGCCCTGCCAATCCTGCCACGGAATTCACCACAATGAACAACGCCGAAACGGCCGCCGTCCGTTTTGTGCTCGCCCACTTCAAGAGAATCATAAGGGGACTAAGAAAAATTCCACCCCCTACTCCAACAATTCCGGATAGCAGTCCGATTCCCGCCCCCGCCGGGAGTGCAGTACCCAGCCGGATGGGGGCCATATCCGGCTCCCGGATTGAATCGTTCACGACAAACGCGAGCCGGAAGGCGGCGATGCCCAAAATGACCGCAAGGAGGAGAAAGTACAGATCTTCGGATACGCCCATCATGCCACCGAGAAACGCTGCCGGAATGGACAAAACGATAAAAGGCCACGCGAGCCGAAATGAAAAATGTCCCGCCCGGTAGAATGCGTACATGCCCAGACCTGCAACGAGAACATTGAGCAGCAGTGCAGTTGACGCCATGACCTCCGGTGCCAGTACAAAGAAGGAAAGAACCGCCAAATACCCGGAAGCTCCTCCGTGTCCGACGGAAGAATAGAGAACAGCGACGATAAATACGAGCCCCGAGAGGAGAAGTACTGTTGTGAATTCCATTTCACTTCAGATTACTGTGGATCGCCTGGAATCGGAGTCACATTTCATGCTCCGTCTGCGTAATTCGAATGGCACAATATAGCAAAAAGGGGAGGACAAAGAAATCTGAAAAGGGGCCATTACGCGGCGCCAGATTGTTGAAAAAGCCATACAATGTGGTGTCAGGACTTGTTTACCCGCTGCATTTCTTGGCGGGCGTCCTGACACTGTGAGATTCGCTTCTCCTGAGATTATCGCCTTGCCGTCAGGCCCGAATGGCTCCTTCGGAGAGGGAACTCCTGACGGCACCGTTCCTCGAGTTGTTTATGGGACGCGACAGTGGTAGGCTTAGGTGGAAAAGAGCAAGCCTCCTAGAGAGAGGGATGAACAACCCTGGATCCGGCGATGGCATGCAGCGACGCTTCGTTAAGGATCCCTTCTTCCGTCACGAAGCCCCGAAAGAACGAAAGCGGCGTGAGATCGAAATAGTAATTCAGGACATCGACTCCGGCAGTCGACCCATCGAGCACCTCTCGCGGATTTCGCAACTGTTCGACAGTTGGTCGGTGATCCCGAGGAAATATTTTATCCGTTGAGAAAATAGCGTAGCAACCAACATTGTAGTGCCTGGCCGCCAGCGACAGCGCCAACGTTCCGATCTTGTTCACAACGCCGTCGTTGACAATCCCATCGGCGCCGACCAGAACCATAGCGGTCCGTCGAATGAGGGAAGACATTGCAGCGTCGACAACCAGCGTGACCTTGATTCCGGCACCCGCGAGAGAAGCCGCGAGGGCCTGCCCCTCCAGCATGGGGCGTGATTCGCTGCAGAGAACGGTAAATCGCGTGCCATGAGAATGAGCGCGAAGAAGCGCATCCTCCACCGCTGAACTCCGCGAGACCACAGCGATCATCATCTGATCACGAATCAGCTCTGCCGCGTTTCCCGCTATCGATTCTTTTGCACGGTCCATCTGCCCGAGAGCCGAGGTGCAGTGTGAGAGTATCGCATCCCGGATCTCCCCCGCTCCATCGATCCGGAATAAGAGATCGTTTGAAAGATTGAATATTGCTCCCATTGCCGGATGAGATCGAACGGCTTCCCGGGCCACTTGTTGAACGAGAGACTTCAGATGGTCTTCGGTGTTTGCTCCCTCCGATCGAGCCAGTATGGTGAACACAGCCGCGAGCTCACGAGCCAGCCCGGATGAGCCGCGGATATTGTCGGAACAGATCTTATGGAGAAGCGAATGGACGTAGGTTGGAAGGAGATGTACCATCGCGTGGTTGGGGAAGATGAAAAGACTACTTCACAGAGGGTATTGGCGGTTGCACGCCACAGGGTACTGTGATCACCGCTTTGTTTCCCGATCCAAGATAGTTGAGGTTGATGTAGGTGCGCGCTATAACGATGCCCCGACCGTGATTGTCGAAAACCCGGGCTTCATCCATCTGGAGGTACTTCTGGAATTCAAAGCCTTCCCCCTGATCGATGACCGTGACGGTCAGGAGTTCCGGACCACGTGTGAAGGAGACCTCGACAAATTTAGCAACATTTTCAGGGAGAGCAAGGCGCCGTTCGAGTTCCCGGTTCCACTCTCCGGATTTGATCAGTTCTGTCTTTTCTACATAGGAAATTCCCAGGTTCCCGTGTTCGACGGCGTTTGTGATAATCTCGGAGATGTAGACTGCCCGATCGGGGTTTCGGCACGAGTTGGCAATCCGCACGGCGAGATATTCAGCCTCCTCGAGTGTTCGAATGTGGAAGGTTCCCGCACGGAGCATCTGATAAGGGTTATCCGATTTTCTAAGACGTTCGAGCAGTGCCTGCTTGTGATGGTAATCCGAGACTGCCGCCCTAATGACCGATCGAAATATACCTTGTTCTGTCGGTTTGGTCAGATAGTAGAACGCCCCGCATTCAATTCCTTCACGGATGTGTTCCGGGTCGACCATTCCGGTCTGCATCACCACCGGAAGGTGCTCGAACTCCTCCTGCTCCTTCATCCAGATCAGAACGTCTATGCCGCTGATGCCGGGCATTCGCCAATCGAGAACGACCGCACCCAATCCATCGACCGGCCTCTCGAGGATTTCCTGGGCCTCTTCTCCGCTCTGTGCGGTCAGAAAGGCATACCCATCCTCTCTGAGCATGCGCTGAGTCAATTCCAGCGCCAGCGGATCGTCATCGACAAGCAGTACGGTTGTATTCGGCTTTTGATCACTCATGTCATCTCCTCTGCGATGTCAGTCGCCCCCAATCCATTCCCCCTTTACCATCCACTGTTCCCTCTTCGCCATTCCCCAATCCCCATTCACCATTCCGCATTCACATTGCCCCTCTCCAACCAGGTCCTCGCACAACCCGACCCGGTGTGGCGCCCGTGTGTTCGCCATTCTTCAGAACCGGGACACCATTGACAAAGACGTGAATGACTCCTGTCGAATATTGGTGCGGCTCGTGAAAGGTTGCAAAGTCTCTGACCTTTTCAGGATCGAAGACGACGACATCGGCCATTTTGCCCGCCGTCAGCGATCCGCGATTCCTGAGTCTCAGATTTGCTGCCGGCAGGGTCGTGAATCTGCGTACCGCCTCTTCCAGCGGAATCACTTTCTCCTCCCTCACGTACTTCCCAAGCACCCTCGCAAACGTGCCGTAGGCCCTCGGATGCGGATTCGATTTCAAAAACACCCCCTCCGGGGCCAATGATTCCGCGTCCGAGCCAAAACTGATCCAGGGGAGTGCGATCTGTCTGCGCACATTCTCCTCGGACATGAGGAAATAGACTGTTCCGACTCTGCTGTCGTCATTGATCACGAGATCGATCGCTGTCTCCTCGGGGGTTTTCCCACGCATCCTCGCCACCTCTGCCAGCTTCTTTCCGGTGAGGTACTTGAGAGAGTCCCGCTTGAAGCCGACCAGCAAGACATTTTCTGCAGTTCCAGCCGCAAGATACAGATTTTCCCAGCTTGTTGAGGGGGTCGACATTTCTTTCATGACCTGCTTGCGGACTCCGGGATCTTTCAATCTTTTCACCCACACATCGTGTCCCCCCTCCTGCACCCATGGGGGCATGGCGGCATCCAGACCCGTTGCCCCAGCGATATCTTGATCTATCTTTGTCCAATTTTTCTGTCCGGCGGCCTTGAGATGGTAGATTTCCGATCGAATATTCGCGCGACGAGCGACGGACAGCAGTTCATCAACGGCCTCAAGCAACTGATTCCCTTCGCTTCGCATGTGGGAGATGTACATCCCGCCATACTCCGCAGCGACCTTGCAGAGCTCGACCAATTCATCGGTCTTTGCGTAAAATGCGGGGGCATAGATCAGTGAAGAACCGATACCAAGCGCCCCTTCCTCCATTCCGTGTCGAACAAGAGTGCGCATCTGGTCCAACTCGACGGCGGTTGGCGCCCGATCTTCATAACCAAGTGTGTGAATCCGGACGGTTGTGGCCCCAAGAAATGAGGCAACGTTCGTCGAGATTCCCCGCCGCTCAAGGTACTCGAGGTATTCACCAAGACTTGTCCACGCGATTTCGAATTTGATGTCCCCCTGTTGCTTCTTCATGAGCACCTTCATCGAGTCGTTGAGGGGGCCCATCGACCACCCTTCGCCGAACACCTCCAGCGTCACTCCCTGCCGGATATCGCTCTGCGACTTTCCATCTTCGATCAATGTTTCGGTCGCCCAGATCAGGACATTGATGAATCCCGGTGCAACTGCCAGACCTGCCGCATCGATCTCGATTGTTCCGCGTCCGAGGTCTTCATGCCCGACCGAA
>Ga0208244_101749_pt1 | contig 10186 bp, 12 predicted proteins | sample SubbioCR12Aug_5A_FD_184828 | JGI IMG/M metagenome (GOLD analysis project Ga0208244, IMG submission 184828) | Serpentinite rock and fluid subsurface biosphere microbial communities from McLaughlin Reserve, California, USA - CR12Aug_5A (SPAdes) | ecosystem: Environmental > Terrestrial > Deep... | reverse complement strand
ATCGGATCGCATCGAGGATCCTGGGGATGGGCGATGTGCTGAGCCTCATCGAACAGGCAGAGCAGGCCTTTGACCGGAAAGAAGCGGAAAAACTCCAGGAGAAGATCCTCGGGGAGTCATTCACTTTTGAAGACCTGAAGGAGCAGCTCAAGAAGATACGGAGCATGGGACCCATCGAAAATCTCCTGGGTATGATCCCCGGTTTCAGCAAGGCGAAGAATGTATCCGTGGACGAGAAAGAGATTGTGAAGGTGGAAGCGATCATCAGTTCAATGACCGCTGATGAACGGAGGAACCACAATCTCCTCAACGGCAGCAGACGGAGAAGGATCGCTGCAGGCAGCGGCACGACCGTTACCGATGTGAACCGGGTGATCAAACAGTACGTGGAGATGAAGAAGATGCTGAAGATGTTCAAGGGGAAAAAGGGCATGCGCATGCCGAAGATACTGCCATTTTAGTTCTTTACTTTACTGAGGAAATATATTAGAATTTTAGAGCAGAAAACAGATGAGGAGGTGAGTTTTTGGTTAAGATCAGACTGACAAGGTTAGGAGCCCACAAGAGGCCTTTCTATCGCATGGTGGTATCTGATTCCAGGGCGAGAAGGGACGGGCCTTTTATAGAGATTCTCGGGACATACGATCCACAGAAGGGTTCATCTGAGACAAAAATCGACGTGGAGAGGGCGAGGCACTGGCTGAAACAGGGAGCACAACCTACCGTAATCGCGAAGAAGCTTTTGCAAAGGTCCGGCCTGTAGGCGGTCCTTAATTCCTATGGAGGTGGATGAGATGAAAGAGTTGGTGGAGGCAATGGCGAGAGCTCTGGTTGACAGTCCTGAACAGGTAATCGTGAATGAGGTGGACGGCGAGAGGACCACTGTATTCGAGCTGAGGGTGGCATCCAGCGACCTTGGGAAAGTAATAGGCAAGCAGGGAAAGACTGCCCGCGCCATGAGAACCATACTCGGCGCTTCGGGCACAAAGATCGGCAAACGCTGCGTTCTTGAAATCCTTGAATAGAGAATGTTTTGGAGTTCAGGACCCCGGTCCTGAACTCCAAAAAACGAACTGACTACCTTCTTTCAATCCCTTTCATACGCTTCACCGTAATTCTCTCCGTCCTGCTTTAGAGCAGAACGCCTTTGCAGGCGTACCCTCACAGTCAAACCTCAGAGTTTTTCCAAATGCCGGCGCATTTCCGGGCGTCTGAAAAGTGGTGTATAATAAACAACCCCAGAAGGAGAGGCAAGGGATGCGATGTGAGATCATAACCATATTTCCCGGGATCTTCGAATCGTATTTTTCTGTGAAGATATTCGAACGGGCTATCGAGAAGGGCATCGTCGCCATAAAGGTTCACAATCTCAGGGACTTCACAACGGACCGGCATAGGACGGTTGATGATTATGCATATGGCGGGGGACCCGGCATGGTGCTGAAGCCCGAACCTTTTTTCAGGGCGGTGAAGTCCATAAAGGCCGATGGTATCGAGACATGCACGCTTATGATGAGCCCCCAGGGGGAACGGTTCGACCAGGAAATGGCCCTGGCCCTGTCCAGGGAAAAGAGAAGGCTCCTTTTCATATGCGGGAGGTATGAGGCTGTTGACGAGCGCGTGAGGGACGCCCTTGTGGACAGGGAGATTTCTATCGGCGATTACGTTTTGACTGGCGGAGAATTACCAGCTTTGGTTATAATAGACTCGGCCGTGCGGCTTATACCCGGGGCATTGGGGGACGAGCATTCTGTTGTGGAAGAGTCATTTTCATCGGGGATTCTGGATTATCCTCATTTCACCAGGCCGCCGGAGTACGAGGGCTGTAAAGTCCCCGAGGTGCTGCTCTCCGGCAACCACGGCGAGGTGGCGCGATGGAGGAGAAAGGAAGCGTTGAGGAGAACGCTGCAGAGAAGACCGGAGCTGTTGGAGAAGGTTTCTCTCACTGACGAAGACCGTACATTACTTTTGGAGATTAAGGAGGAGCAAGGAAATGAATCTGATTAATGCAGTGGAAGAGGGATACAAAAAGAAGGTCCCTTCCTTTAACGTGGGAGATACGGTGAAGGTGTTTGTTAAGGTTGTGGAAGGGGACAAGGAAAGGATTCAGCCCTTTGAAGGCGTGGTGATTGCCAGGCGTGGCAGCGCTATCAGGGAGACCTTCATGGTGAGAAAGGTCTCTTTCGGCATCGGCGTCGAAAGGATATTTCCGCTCCATTCCCCATCCATAGAGCGGATCGATGTGCTGAGGAAGGGCTCTGTTCGGAGGGCAAAGCTTTACTATTTAAGGGAGAAGAAGGGTAAGGGTGCCAGGATAAAGGAGAAGGAAAGGACCACGGCTGAACAGACAAAAAATGAGTAGATGGACATCTACCGTCACGATGAGTCCTTCAGGAAAGCGGGGTATCACCACATCGCGGGGCTTGACGAAGCTGGAAGGGGCCCCCTCGCTGGTCCTGTTGTGGCATCTGCGGTGGTGCTCCCCTCAGGAAAAAGGATAAAGGGGCTGAGGGATTCGAAGAAGGTTCCCGAAAAAGAACGGGAGTCCCTTTTCATGGACATTCTCTGCTGTTGTCTTGATGTGGGGGTAGGGATTGTGGACGCAGAGACCATAGACAGGATAAATATCTTGAATGCAACCAAACTGGCTATGCAAAGGGCAGTGGATGACCTTTCCCGAGGAGCGGACCTCTTGCTCATAGACGCCCTTCAGTTACCTTCTATGGATATCACGCAGGTCTCCCTCATCAAGGGAGAGTCAAAAAGCGCTTCCATCGCAGCAGCATCCATCATTGCAAAGGTTGTTCGGGACGGGATGATGCGGCAGTATGACCTTATGTATCCCGAATACGGGTTTGCGAAACACAAGGGGTATTCCACACGTGAGCATATGGACAAGATCATCCGCCACGGTCCGTGTTCTGTCCACCGGAAGAGTTTTGAAAAGGTACTGCCCCTGGAACTGCCCTTGGGAGGAGAGGAATAATGGACAGAGAACGGATAGACGAGGCGCTTGAAGTGCTCTGGCTTCTTGATGAAGAGGGGCATTACGAGCTGGAGCGGTTCAGATTGAGCTCGGATGACCCTGACGTTGACGAGCTTCTGACTGCATTACTGGAAGATGACCTTGTAAGGACTGAAGAGAAGATGATCCGTCTCACGGAAAAGGGACGCCCCCTTGCAAGGGGACTGATACGCCGCCACCGTCTTGCAGAGAGGCTCTTCATGGATGTATTCGAAATGAAGGATGAGCTTGTGGAGGCGGATGCGTGCAGGATGGAACATATCCTGAGCGAGGAATTGACTGACAGCGTCTGCACTTTTCTGGGCCACCCCCCGACCTGCCCTCATGGAAAGCCCATCCCCAAAGGGGAATGCTGCAAGAAATACAGGCTTGAGGTGACGCCGGTGGTCACCCGGCTTTCGGATTTCGAAGTTGGTTCAGAGGGGAGGATCGTTTTCATCATCCCGAAAGAGACCGCGAGGATCGGCAGGCTGAGTTCAGTGGGAGTCGTGCCGGGAAGCACCATCAGGCTCCTTCAGAAGATGCCGTCCTGCGTGATCCAGATCGATGAGACGACCATCGCCCTCGACCCTGATATCGCAAAAGAGATACTGGTAAAAAAGATCGTCTGAGTTGCCCTTTGTTCTGTGCGTCCGAGCACACTCGAATTGACGTAATCTCGTCTTTCCCTTGAATTTAACTTCAGAAATGTTTAGTATTAAACACATTTTAGGGGGATGCTGAATTGCCAAGAAGGACGAAGAAGAAAGAAGAAGACGTGGATTCCTATCGGCACGAAGTCGAAACGCGAAAAAATGCCGTGCCTGTGGGTCTTGCCTCTTACGATACCTCAAAGCCCAAGCCTAAGAAGTATGAGTATGACCCGCACCTTGATCCGCAGCTTGAATTTCTCACCAGCGCCGACTCTCTGGCTTTTAAACTGGGCAAAGAAAAACGCATAGTCCCGATAAGTAGGGGCATTGGGAGATTGTGAATGTCTAAATCCCAGAAACTTAAACTCACATGGATAGGGAAGGATGAGCAGTCGAGGCTGGAGCCGAGGATATTGATTGAAGACCCGAAGAGTTCTTATGGATGCAGGAACACCCATAACATGCTTATTTTCTGGGATAATCTTTTTTTAAGACTGTGTAGAGGTGAACAATGAAAGAGAACTCGCTTGCTGTATTTGAAGATTACAAAATCCGCAGAGTATATGATGAGGAATCTGAAACATGGTATTTCTCTGTAGTGGATATTATTCAGGTCTTGATACAGCAGCCTGATTATCAAGTGGCAAGAAATTATTGGAAGGTATTGAAAAACCGCCTGAAAAAAGAAGGAAGTGAAACGGTTACAAAATGTAACCGTTTGAAAATGGAAGATAGTTTAGAAGGGAATATTGATTAAATGATTGATGCTGACAAGATAAACCTTCTGATTAGAGAAGGCGAGGGCTTAACGGTTGAGTTTAAGGAGAGATACACGAAGGCAAACCTCCCCTCATTTCTTACGAGTCTGAGTATTTACCGGAAAGGCAAAATCAATAACGCAGGATCGTTAATGTTCGCTTCTCAAGTTGTAAGCTTTATCCCTCATGCAGAAAGCATCTTTGCGTCTTTTAAGGGAACAGATAAAACGAATATCTATGACCGCAATGACGTAAGAGATGACCTCTTGACCCAGTTTAATGGCGCTGTTGCATTTTTAAAGAAACATCTCAACGTCCGCAGTGAAATTCGGGGTTTTGACCGCTTTGACATTTATGAGATCCCTTTGGACGCCTTAAGGGAAGCAGTTGTTAATGCGATAGTCCACAGGAATTACGCGATTAAAGGAACAAGCATTTATGTAAGAATTTTTGATGATCGCGTGGAGATAGAAAACCCCGGCGGATTGCCTGGCGGAATTACAAAGCGGGATTTCGGCAAGTCTTCTGTAAGGAGAAATCCGATTATTGCCGATCTGTTTCACCGCATGGGTAAAGTTGAGCGTATGGGTTCCGGCATTGAGCGTATGAGAGAGCTTATGCGTGACGCTGGACTGAAAGAACCTGTATTTGAAATGGATGATTTCTTTCGCGTTACTTTTTATCGTGACCCGCGTTATTCCCTTAAAGCTGATAGATTGGGTGAAAAGTTGGGTGAAAAGTTGGGTGAAAATGAAAAAGGAATCTTAGAACTTATTGCGAAAAATAGATTTGCAACAATCCCTGAACTTTCAAAGATGTTGGGAATAAGCACGACAGCAGTAGAAAATAACCTTGCAAAACTGAAGGCGAAGAAAATTCTCAAACGCATCGGCCCTGCAAAGGGCGGGCATTGGGAGATAGTGAATGGCTAAACCCAAAAAACTCGAACTCACATGGATAGGGAAGGATGAACAGCCGAGGCTGGAGCCGAGGATATTGATTGAAGACCCTGAGAAGTCTTATAGTGCCTTAAAGCATCAAACCACCCCTAACCCCTCCTTAACCAAGGAGGGGAGTTTTGGAAAAACACACAGTCTCAACAGCTCCCCGCCTATTTTAGGTGGGGATAAAGGGGTGGTAAATAATTACACGGGTAACATGCTCATCCACGGCGACAACCTTCTTGCACTCAAGGCGCTTGAGCAGGACTTTTCAGGGAAGATAAAGTGCATCTATATAGACCCACCATTTAATACTGGCTCTGCTTTTGAGCATTATGACGACGGTCTGGAACATTCTATATGGCTAAATCTAATGCGAGACAGACTTCAAATATTGCAAAAGCTTTTAAGAAATGACGGAAGCATATATGTGCACATTGATAATAATGAGCAGGCATACCTAAAAGTTCTTCTGGATGAGATTTTTAAAAGAAGTAATTTTGTACAAATGATATCTGTCAAAAGAGCATCACCTGCTGGCTTTAAAGTCATTAATCCAGGGCCTTTAACTGTAACAGATTACATTTTCTTATATGCAAAAGATAGGAACTATTTTGATTATAAGCCGCTTAGAATTCCAGTTCCATATGATGACAACTACAATTTATATATAACTAATCCTCAAGACAAGCCTGAAAGATGGCAACTGGCAAGGTTGACCGATTTGCTCTATAAAAAATACAGTTTTAAAGATTGGAAGGATGCAAAGAAAGCATGGGGTTCTAATTGGAAGGTTATTAGAGATAGCTTCCTTGGTGATTTAGCGCTTGAGTTAAAAGATTATGTTGTATCAGTTCGTGATCCACATAAGCCCTCACAAACTATTAAAGGCATGATGGATAAATCAAAAGAAAATCCGAACAAAGTTTTTGTTATTGAGCGAGAAGATTATAATCCGATTTTTATATATAATGGCGGATCGTTATCTTTTTATAAGGAGAAACTAAGAGAAATAGACGGAGTATTAACACCGACAGAATTGCTAACAGACTTTTGGGATGATATAAATTTTGCAGGAATTGCAAATGAAGGTGGAGTCCAATTTAAGAATAGTAAAAAACCAGAAATGTTAGTAAGGAGAGTTCTACAATTATCCACCAACCCCGGCGATCTCGTCCTTGATTCCTTCCTCGGCTCCGGCACTACCGCCGCAGTTGCCCATAAGATGAACCGCAGATGGATAGGGATTGAATTGGGCGAGCATTGTCATACCCATTGTCTGCCGCGTTTGAAAAAGGTTGTTGACGGGACGGATCAGGGCGGAATCTCAAAGGCTGTGAACTGGCAGGGCGGAGGCGGATTTAAATATTACTATCTTGCCCCAAGCCTGCTTAAAGAGGATAAATACGGCAACTGGATAATTGACGAGCGGTATAAAGCGGACATGCTTGCCGCTGCAATGGCAAAGCATGAGGGGTTCAGATACAGCCCTGATGAGCAGATTTACTGGAAGCAGGGGAAGTCAACGGAAAAGGATTATATCTTCACAACTACGAAATTTGTTACGGTGGAGTTTCTTGATAAAATGCATGATGAAATGCAGCCTGATGAAAGCCTGCTAATCTGCTGCAAGTCCTTCTCAAAGGCATGTGAGAGCAGATACCTGAATATCACAGTCAAAAAGATTCCAAAGATGCTTTTAGGACGCTGTGAATTTGGGAAAGAAGATTACAGCCTGAATATAGTAAGTATGTCGGTGGAAGCTGACACTACGGAACCGGAGCCACATTCCGAAATAAAAATTGCATTAAAAAAACCAAAACGGTCAGCACAGAAATTGCCTTTATTGGGCGGGGATGACGAATCATGAAGACGCTTTTGTTTTTTGAATCGGCAGCGCAATCTGTTCCGCAGAGTACGGCATGGTATCTTGCCGATCTGGGAGAGCATCTCGGCAAGCAGGAGCTTTATACGCGGCAGGCCCCGCAGAAGCTGAAGGCGCTAAAAGAACATGCCATCATAGAAAGCGCGGTGTCTTCCAACAGGATTGAAGGCGTTAATGTGGACCCTGCAAGAGTAAAGGAAGTGGTATTCGGCAGGGCGCATTTGCGGGACAGGGACGAAGAAGAGGTGCGCGGTTATCGCAATGCACTTGAACTTCTCCACACGAAGTCCGGTTCTCTTGAGGTGTCAGAGAACACTATTCGCGAACTTCATCGGTTAGCGCGAGGCGGAATAGGCGATGCAGGGAAGTATAAAAGCAGAGACAGCGATATCATCGAACGTTATCCTGATGGGAGAGCGCAGGTCCGTTTTAAAACGGTTCCTGCGAATGAAACTCCGCGATATATGAAGTTACTGGTAACAGCTTGGCAGGATTGCATTAAAGAACGCTGGACACATCCGTTAATTGCGCTTGCGGCGTTTAATCTGGATTTTCTATGTGTGCATCCATTCCGCGACGGCAACGGAAGAGTATCACGTCTGCTTATGCTGCTGCAGTGTTATCACTTTGGCTATGAGGTTGGACGGTATATCAGTCTTGAGCGCATTATAGAGGAAAACAAGCAGCGGTATTATGAAACCCTTGAGGAAAGTTCTAAAGGCTGGCATGAGGGCAAACATGATCCATGGCCATACCTGAATTTTGTGCTCTCAGTTCTCAAGACGGCATATAAGGAGTTTGAAGAGAGGGCAGGTTCAATAGCAAGCCCTCGGGGTTCTAAAACAGAGATGGTGCATCAGGCTGTTCATGCCATTGGCAGGGATTTTACCGTTGCGGATATAGAGAAAAAATGCCCTGCTGTCAGCCGGGATATGATACGAACAGTGCTTAAAGCTATGCAGAAAGCCGGTATGGTTGAGTGTATCGGGAGAGGCCCGGGCGCATTATGGATGAAAAAGGGTAATACCGCTGAAAGAGGGTAATAATGAGGGTAATAATTAAATGAACCGCATTGCAAATTCCATAAAGAACCGTTTAAGCCTTCGTCAGCCGCAGGCGGAAAGCCTGAATATTTTGGCTGAACTGACGGATAGATTAACTTTAAAGAAACACACCCCTGACCCCTCTCAAGAGGGGAATTTTCTAAAAGAGCAACTTGAAATCGTCAAAAGCGCCTACCCTACCTGCACTGATTTTGAAAGAAATTTCCCTTCAATCTGTTTTGCACTGGCTACCGGCGTCGGCAAAACACGTTTGATGGGCGCTTTTGTGGCATATCTCTACTTAGAAAAGGGAATTAAAAACTTCTTTGTTCTTGCTCCAAACCTTACCATTTACAACAAGCTGATTGAGGACTTTTCAAATACTACTCATCCTAAATATGTCTTTAAGGGCATCGGCGAGTTTGTCCATAACAATCCTGTAATAATTACAGGCGACAATTACAACTCCATCGGCGATCTCTACAAGGAGCAGGAGATAAGGATAAATGTTTTCAATATCTCAAAGATAAGTTCGGAAATGAGGGGCGGTAAACTGCCGCGTATCAAAAGGCTTTCGGAATATTTAGGGGACTCGTATTTCAATTATCTTTCCAATCTTGACGACCTTGTCTTGCTAATGGACGAATCCCACCATTACCGCGCCGACAGAGGAATGGAAGTTATCAATGAATTGAATCCGATTTTGGGTCTTGAGCTTACGGCAACCCCGCAGGTTGAACGAAGCGGAGGGGCGATAAAATTTAAGAATGTGGTATATGAATATTCTTTAGCCAAAGCAATACAGGATGGTTTTGTAAAAGAACCGGCAGTTGCCACCCGTAAGGATTTTAATCCATCACAATATAGCCTTGATGATTTAGACAGGATTAAGCTTGAAGACGGCATCCGTATACATGAAGATACAAAAGTTGCGCTGGACATATTTGCAAGGGATAGCAAAATGCCTCTCGTTAAGCCCTTTGTGTTGGTTGTTGCAAAAGATACAGACCATGCCAGCAAACTAAGGGAATTGATTACTGCCAACGCATTTTTCGACAGACGCTATGCAGATAAGGTCATGGAAATCCATTCAAACCAGAGCGGTGAGGAAAAGGACGAGAATATCGCTCAACTGCTTTCATTGGAAAACCCTGACAACAGGATAGAAATCGTTATTCATGTGAATATGCTCAAAGAGGGCTGGGATGTTACGAACCTCTATACCATAATTCCTTTAAGAACTGCAGCATCCATCACATTGCGGGAGCAGACTATCGGCAGGGGGCTGCGTTTGCCGTATGGGAAACGCACGGGGCATGACAAGGCGGACAAGCTCACGATTGTAGCGCATGATAAATTTCAGCAAATTATTGATGCGGCCAATGAACCCGATTCCATCATCAGGAAAGAAAACATCATCACAATTGACGATCAGGAATTAAGCCAGCCGAAGGAGGTTGTTACGGCAATTCCGCTGATTGAGAAAAAGATGGAGGAACAGCAGAGGATAATTGACGACATGGCCGAACCTGAAGAAAAGCAAAAGGCGCAGATAAGTCTTGATGTCCGCAAGGCAATATTTTCTACCCTTCCTGATCTTAACAATGAGGTGAGCAGTGTCAATGAACTGAAAAAAGAGGAAATCAGGCAAATAGCGATTGAAAAGTTTAGCGAGAGGATACAAAATTCCCCACAGCAGGCAATGTTTGCAGCAGAAATGATTAGGGAGGCAGAGGCAGCCTATGAAGCCGTTGTAGATGAATTTGTCAATAATATTATTGAGATTCCAAGAGTAACCATACAGCAATCCAATGAAGTAAAATCAGGGTTTAAAGATTTTAATCTTGATACAAAAAACCTTAATTACCAGCCTGTTTCAGAGGAGATACTTGTAAAGAAGCT
>Ga0208244_101748_pt1 | contig 10187 bp, 5 predicted proteins | sample SubbioCR12Aug_5A_FD_184828 | JGI IMG/M metagenome (GOLD analysis project Ga0208244, IMG submission 184828) | Serpentinite rock and fluid subsurface biosphere microbial communities from McLaughlin Reserve, California, USA - CR12Aug_5A (SPAdes) | ecosystem: Environmental > Terrestrial > Deep... | reverse complement strand
GCCGGAGCGCGGCTTCAGCGCGGCGGGGCTCAAGCGGCTCGAGGCGCTGCTGGCCGCCGAGGGCGTGGCGCTGACGCGGGCGGAGGCCTGAAATCGGCCGATTGTCAGGCGGGATGCTTTGTTCTACCTTGCGCGCGCCCGACCCGGCCCCGCACCGGCGACCGCCCTGGCGGTCATGGCACCCGTAGCTCAGCTGGATAGAGCGCTGCCCTCCGAAGGCAGAGGTCAGAGGTTCGAATCCTCTCGGGTGCGCCACCCCCCTGCCCCGCGACCTGGCCCCCGACCTGCCCCCGCTCTGTCCCCGCCCGGGGGACCGGTTTATCCCCGGGTTTATCTCCGGGTTTATCGCCGGGGGTTGCCCCGGGTTTATCCCCGGGCCCGGCCCCCGGGGACAAGTGCCGATCCGACAGCATTTTGACAGCGCAGACCCCCCCCTCTGTCACGCAACTGTCACAAAACTGTCACAAAAGCTCCGGAAATCGCTCCGTGTGCGGAGCATTGGCCGGGTTATCCCCGGGTTTGTCCCCGGGTTTGTCCCCGGGGGGCGGCGCGGCGGCAGCGGGCGCCGGCAAAGGACAGGGGGGCCTCGTGAATTCCCACGATCCACAGCGCGGCGCGCGGCCGGCCAGCGGACCACAGGCTGAAGCGGCGATTTCCGGGACTCGACTCCGGCGCGTGGTTGTTCCTATTTTGTTCGCATGGTCAGGCACTGGAAAGGCGAGATCAGGACGCTCAGGGACGCGGTGTGCGCCCGGCGGCTGCTTTGGGGCCTCTGCCGCCATTGCGGCCATGCCGCGCGGCTGGACCCGCGCAGCCTGGCTTTCCGTTATGGCGCGCTCGACCTGGCGACGGTGGGCGCGCGGCTGCGCTGCCAGCGCTGCACGCAACAGCGGGCGGCGATCGTCGTCAACGATCAGGAATGGGCGGATATGAGATGAGGGGGGTGGGTCCAACGCGCGAAGGCAGCACTGAGTCTTCCAACAACGCGACGCGACCAACATCGGTGCAGAGTCAAATTTAGCGCGCCGGGTTGCTGTCAGGTTCCGCCGGTAGGCAACTCATTTGCTGAAGTAACGACTTTGAAGTTCACGCCGAGCGCCTTGAAGTGGTTTCTTCCGCTTTCGATCTTGCGCCGCTCGTCGGGTCGGAGGTCGTCAAGGTTCAAGGTGCCCTTGGTCTCGCGTACGAGATACAGCTTTTCTTCGTCGCCCTCGGGATCATCCATGACGATGGCCCAATCGGGATTATATCGGCCTATCGGCGTATCGACGGTGAACCAGTCCGGCAGCTTGATGTAGAGCTTCACGTCCGCACGCTTCTCCAATGCGGCAATGAATGACCTCTCGATACCTTCCGAGTCCCAGCGGACGCCATCGTAGAGATGCGTGCCTCCAACGCCGCCCACCTCATTGCTTCTGACGATATAGTCCTCCCAAGTCTCAATCACGTCCGCGAACTGCGTTTGTTCGTACCATGTGCCGTCCTTCTCGTACTTGATCCCACTGACAAGCTGCTCGGCGAGTTTGCCTTTCAGGATATTGACGGTGGCGATCGCGAATTCGTGCGGATTGTCGGTGGCGGCCTGCTGTTGCCTGCTACGCTTGAACACTTCGAGCAATGTGCGCCGCGAAAGCCTCATGGGCGGAGAGGTATTCTCCATGAGACTTTCCATTACCTCGATGAGATTGGGCAGAGGATAGCGGCCTGCCAGATCAATAGCCGTCTTTGCGCCGCTCATGACGATAGGCTCGAAAAAGTCTTCGGCATCGTCAACCCGGACATTTGCCTTCGACACCGCAATCCGGGGTCTGGCAATTGTCACATTATCCAGTTCCGCAACGGTTTCTTCGATGAGCTTGTTACTATCGATCTGAACCGAGTATCGCGTTCTATGCTTGATCCGCTCCCAAAGTGCCTTGAATTCGGGCTTGAGCATGAAATTCTTGCGCAACTTGATCGACGTTTTCTTTCGGCGATCAGGCGGCGTAGGCGGCAGACCTTCCTTGCCGTACTCATTTTCAATTTCATGCTGCAAACCGGCGACAAAACGCTCATAGGTCTCGTTGGCGACCACTGTAAGGATGTTGATCTGATCGTCTCGAATTCTGTCGCCATCCTGATTGACCGGAAGGCGGATGCCGCGCCCGACCTGCTGGCGGCGCTCGGTCTCCGTGCCCACCTCGCGCATCGTACAAATCTGAAAGACGTTCGGATTGTCCCAACCTTCGCGGAGCGCCGAGTGTGAAAAGATGAAAGCCACAGGTTCATCGAACGAAAGAAGCCGCTCCTTCTCACGCATGATGAGATTGAAGGCCTCGTCATCTTCCTTCGTTTTCCCGCTTGAATTCAGAAACTCGACTCCACCAGCCTTTTTTGTCTTGCTGGCGAAATAGGCTTTCTGGGCATCCATCGCCTTGATGTCCTTCCATTCCACGTATCGCTGCTTGATTTCGTCGAATGCCTTGACGAACAGCAGTTTGAGCTTCCCGTCGTCCGGTGCGTAGTTATCTACGCGGTCGATGAAGAACAACGACAGCACCTTGATTCCATGGGGTTTCAACCGGCGCTGGCGCCGGAAATGCTCCTCAATGGTAAAAGAAATCTGAGCCTCGAAGATCGCATCCTTGTCTGATCCCTGTTCGTCCCCCACACGAAGTTCGAGATTGTTGGTGAAGGCAACGTAGCCCGCGCCAGGATTGATTTCGTCCACTTCAAAGTCGTCGTATTCGGCACGTCCTGTTTTTTCCGAGAGCTTGTCTCGCGACCTGACCGTGATCGTGCTTTCCTGAATCTTCCCCGACTTCATCAGTTTGTGAACCGTCAAGCGGGCGGTGATCGTGCGCTTGGCGGCTTTCAGTTCTTCAACCCGGATGAAGGGCAGATTTTCATTGTCTTGCTGGACAACCGACGCTACCTCGATCCGCTTCACAAGACCCTGCCGGTAGGCATCGAACGGCGTCAGCCGATAAACCACATTGTACGGATTGCGATGTGTCGCGCTGTAGCGCAAGGCACAAAGCGGGTTCAGCGACGCCAGCGCCGAGACAGACAGCTCGCTCTCCATGTTCTGCGGCTCATCCAGGATCAGCACAGGACGCGTCGCCTGCAACTGGAAGATCGGCGGGTCCAGTCCTTCCCGGGATTGACGGATAACGGTCTCGGCTCTTTTGAAAGCATCGATGGTCATAACCATGATCTCGACGCCGTCCGAGAGCGCAAAGGCCGGCGCCTGGCTCCTACGGGCGGAATCGTAGACCGAGAAGTGATAGGGCAGTTTGCCAAAAAGATTTTCAAAGTGACCCCTTGTCACTTCCAAAGTCTTCTTCACGCCCTCACGAACCGCGACGGACGGCACAACGACGATAAACTTCCGCAATCCATAAGTTTGGTGAAGTCGCAGTGCTGTACGGATGTAGACGTAGGTCTTGCCTGTACCCGTTTCCATTTCGACAGAGAAGTTGGGGAAAGAAACCTCCCGTATCCCCTGAACCGTCTCAACCTCGGCGGAGAGGGACTGAAGCGCGTCGTCTGGTTTCAAGTCTCGTCCAACCTGCACCTTCCGTAGATTGGCAAGGAGTTGATCGCTGATGAGGTCGAGCCGGTTTGGCACCACTTGAAAGGTTGCACCCTGCGGCACAATCAGCTGATTACGGACAAATGGCTGCCCCTCAAACAAACCGACAACGCTCTCGACCGCATCGATCTGATATTCCTGCGTGCTGTCGAAATTAAAGATCATTGGTCGTTTTCTGGCTCAGGAAGAAGGGAGTTCTGGTAGTCCTTCAGTGTCTGATCATTTCGCGTACGCCATTCGAGCCGCCCGTTCGAATTTCGATCGAGAATGACGGAAGCTGCCGCTGAAGGACTATCGAAGGCTGTGTCCCGCTCAAAGAGAAGATCATCGGACGCCGGATCTTTCACAAGCGTTCCACTGTCCGTCAAACCTTGTCTAAGCGCCCTGTAGTGATTCGTAGATGCCGGAGCATCAGGCCGAGCCCTCGAACCTTTCAGCACGATGAAGTCCGTGTCTTTGTATATCGCTTTTGCGATAACCTCTCCCGACTTTGGTCTATGCAGGGACAAGGAAATACTACTTGCTTCGTCGGCAGCAGATACCTCTTCCGCTTGGCGTTCGGCAGGCCGCTTGGGCCGAAGCACATCAAACTGCAATACCGGAAGTACAATGGCGACCTGACTGATGAAGTACTCCATGTCAGCGACATCTGCCTCCGGAAGCACGGGAACAGGGGGGCGTGTTGCATTGTCGAGAATGGTTCGATCTGCTTCAGCAGCGATCTCGATCAGCCTTGCCTCCAAATATCTGACATGCCCTTTCGTCAGATTCATGTCCTTGCTCGTTACGATACAAACGCGGGACACGAAGTCCTTCGAATCTGATCGCTGATGCTCATAGAGCCGTTGGCGGACATTGTCGCTTTCACCAATGTATAGGCGGCCGCGCGTCGGATCGCTGTCATCGTCACCAATGAGAAAGTAGACTCCACTTTTCGCCGCCTCCGGCCGCTTCATCAGGTCTTGAATGCGGCTCATTGGTGCGGAAAGCGCGTGGCCGGTCCAGTTGATTACCTCAGCGGTAACAAGCCCGGTCGCCGTGCCGTCGATCAGGAAAAGCCGGACAGATCGGCCATTGAGATTGCGTTCTGTCATGACGTCAGATCACCTTCAACCGGCATTGCAGGGCGAGATTGGCAGCAAGTGTGTCGTCAAGCGCGGCATCGCGACAAACGAAGAGATCGTCCTTGGTCAGACCAAGGGGCGCAACGGCGTCGAGTGTCAACGAATCGTTCAAGCATATGGTGAAACTGCGGCCTTCATCGGTCACGCGCCAGAAGGTCGGACCTGTATCGACGTCGAGCTTCTCGACGCGCGCGGTCAGGGTAAAGCCTTCGCGAAGTGCGATCTCCCAAACAATCTCTTGCGGCTTCCAGTCTGAGGCGAGTGCATCGGTGAAGGCTTCAAGCTGCTTCGCGTATGCTTCGGGTGCCGCGGCTTCCACCCCCTTCCAGCGCCGAAGATTCGTGCCTGTCAATCTGAAGACTCGAAAGCCAGTTTTTTTGCCATCCGTCATCTTGTTGATGACGCGGGCAATCCTGTCGCGTGCGATGTCGGCAATGTTGTTGTAACCGGCCTTTAATGCAGCCTTGCCTGTCTTGTCTTTTGGATCGCAGGGCTCGGGCAACTGAATTGTGAGAAAGCGCATGTCGGGATTGGTGCTCGCCGCCAATGACAGGACAGCTTCGGCGCTGGACCCGGAGCCGCCGAAGAAATCCATGACCAGCGAGCGTTCCGTTCCGTTGCATACATATTTAAACAGGCGGGCCAGCTCTTCTGAATCCTTCGGATTGTCGAAGACCTTCGCACCCATGAGATTTCGGAGAGCCTTCACCGCGACTTGCGACTGCTTGTAGAAATAGGTTCCCCGCACCTGTGTCGCCAATTCAGCATCATCACCCACTTCATCAACGTCCAATTCATCGATTTCCTCTTCATCAAACTCGTAGACTATGGGTTTGAGATGAGACTTTCGAATAGGCGGCTCGGTGTGATCTCCACGAAACTCAACGATGCCCTGCTTGATTCGTAGCTCCATTGTCTCTGGTTTAGCGAAGACCCACCCGCGCTCAGGCACGGCGCAAGGTTGTTTTGTCCTCGGATGCACTACATCGTACCTAGGCCCATCTCCCCCCGGCCACGAAATGTTGTCATCCCGCCACGGTCCGTTCTTATCAACCTGCTTGTAGCGCGCCCATTTTCTAGACGGATGTGTCTTGGGCAAATCGGCGTACCATTTTTGCAGGGCAGCGCTAATAGTTGCGTCATCGCTTCCATACTCTGACCGAAGCTCTAAGTATCTGTCCCAAATTTCCCGCGCACCTGGCTTTTCCTCTCGCCAGATCGTTCCGGCCTCTTTCAAGGCCGCAAGAGATTTCGCGTAGATGACGATGTACTCATGACCGACGGAGACCAACTTGGCATCGTTCTTTCGGCCTTTCTCCCAAACGAGTTGCGCGATGAAGTTGTCTTCGCCAAAGACCTCATCTGCCAACCGGCGAAGGTTGGGCTGCTCCCTGTCGTTGATACTCATCATGATGACCCCCTCCTCGGCAAGGAATTGCCGCGCCAAAGACAGCCTGGGATACATCATCGACAGCCAACCGGAATGGAACCGGCCTGCCGTTTCCTTCTTATCTGTCGTGTCGTCGCCTGCATCGGTGCGCTGGCCGGTCAGCTTCAGGTAGTAGTCCAACGGATCGGCGAAGTTGTCGGGATAGATGAAGTCGTTGCCGGTGTTGTAGGGGGGATCGATGTAGATGAGCTTCACCCGGCCAAAGTAGGAGCGGTAAAGCACCTTGAGCACTTCGAGGTTTTCGCCCTCGATGAAAACATGCTGAGCATCGTCGAAATTGATGCTGTTGTCGGGATCGGGCGCCAGCGTCGCGGCCGAAGGCGCCTGTAGCATGGCCATCGCCTGCCGCTTGCCAGCCCATGTGAAGGTGAAGCGCTCGGGTCCACCCTCGACCTTGTCACCCAGCAAGGCTTGAAGCGAATCGACATCGAGCTTGCCGTCCACAAAGGCTTCCGGCACGGTGGCCTTCAGCCGATTCAGGAGTTCTTCGCGTTGATCCGGTGTCTGACGATCAACAGGTTCGAGCTTCGGTCTTTTCGTCATGTCTTGCTTTTTGGCGACTATGGCCGCTTCTCTGCTGAAGGTTCGGAACGGGCCTCACAATCTCGCCCATCCCGCGGCAAGATTGCAATCACAACATGCCAAAGCGCCGCAAATGGCGCCTCATTCAGTACCTAGCACAAGCACGCTTTGGCTTTCAGCGAATTCCCTTCACCACGTATCGACAAACCCTTGCTCTTGCGCTCACGGATCGGGACGGCGGAGAGGCCGAGGGTCTTAAGGTGGATGAAGAGTCGTTGTGAAGAGAGACGGCGCCTGCCTTCGTCGCAATTGCAGCTACGGCGCGACGAGGGGGGAATCACGCGCGGCCATGGCCGCATATCCCTCACGCGCTGCGGCAAGCGGCGCTGCGAGTGGTTCCCGGCTTGCGCCGGGATGACAATGAGAGGTTGGCGCGGGCGCGGTGGTTCTGCGCCAGCGCTGCGCCGGCGCCGTGCGCCGCCTTAGAGACCGAGTTCGGCGCGCTTCTTCCTGCTGAGGCCGGCGGCGACGAGGGCGTGGGAGGTTTTGAGGTATTGCTTCAGCTCGCGCTTGCCGAGGCCGGGCTCGTGGTTCTGGATCCATTTCATGCCGCGCGAGGCGAGGTAGGGCGCGGGGCGGCAGCCGGGCGCGTCGCGCAGGATTTCCCAGCCGATGTCGGAGACCTTGAAGGTGATGCCGGGATGCGCGCCGCGCTCCCAGCCACCGATGGCGAAGACCTTGCCGCCCACCTTCCAGACATGCGCGCCGCCCCATTGCACGACATGGGTGGTGGCGGGGAGGCTGGCGCAGAAGGCGTTGAATTCGCGGTAGCTCATCGGCATGGGGCGATGGTGGCGGCGCGGGGGAGGACGCGCAAGGGGTTTGCGTTTTGCACAACCCAACGCCGTCATGACCCGGCTTGTCCGGGTCATCCACGTCTTTGGCGGCACGAGAAAGAAGAGAAGCAAGACGTGGATGGCCCGCCTAAAGCGGGCCATGACGGTTTAGGTTTAGGGTTGATGGAGGACGATTGCGTTGCGCCTGCGTTTGCCGCGCCGCCCATGGTTCCCGGTGTTCCCGGCCTGCGCCGGGACAGGGCGCCGGGATCCATTGGTTCCCTCAGCAGAAATAATCGGGCAGTGCGCCGGCGCCATGCCGGAACACAAGCTATCTCGGCAACAAGCATCGACGTGGATTGGGTCCCGGGGACAAGCCCCGGGATGACATTTTAATATTGGGCCGGCACTGTGGCTTTGGGCAAGCGCTGGAGTGCGCGGAATTGATCTGTCAACGGAGCATTACCACGTATCGATGAAGCCCCGGCCCTTCTTCTCGCGCAGGGGGCCGGCGGATTTGAGGCCGCGCATGATCCAGCTTCGCGTGTCCTTCGGGTCGATGACGGCGTCGATCTCGAGGAAGGAGGCCATGTTGATGGCCTTGCCGTTTTCGTAGTACCTCGCGACCATTTTCCGGAAGAAGGCTTCGCGCTCGGCCGCGTCCTCGATCGCTTCCATTTCGCGGCGGTAGCCCAGGCGCACCGCGCCTTCGAGGCCCATGCCGCCGAATTCGCCGGTCGGCCAGGAGACGATGAAGAAGGGGGCGTGGAAGGAGCCGGCCGCCATCCCTTGCGCGCCGAGGCCATAGCCTTTTCTCAGCACCACCGTGAAGCAGGGCACGCGCAAGGAAGCGCCGGTGACGAACATGCGGGAGACATGGCGCACCTGGGCGCGTTGCTCGATCTCGGGGCCGACCATGAAGCCCGGCGTGTCGCAGAGCGAGAGCAGCGGCAGGCCGAAAGCGTCGCAGAGCTGCATGAAGCGGGCGGCCTTATCTCCGGCTTCGGCGTCGATGGCGCCGCCCAGATGCATCGGGTTGTTGGCGATCAGGCCCATCGGCCGGCCCTCGATGCGGATCAGGCAGGTCAGGATGCCGATGCCGAATTTGGGCCTGAGTTCCAGCACCGTGCCCCGGTCGGCCAGGGCGTGGATCACGGTGCGGATGTCATAGGCGCGCAGGCGGTTTTCGGGGATCAGACGGCGGAGGTCGCGCTGGTCGGCAGCCTCCCAGCGCGGCAGGGACCCTTGAAAATAGGAGAGATACTGCTTCGCCGCCGCGACCGCTTCGGCCTCGTCGGCGACCTCGATGTCGACGACGCCATTGGCCGTCTGGACATCGATCGGGCCGATGTCCTCGGGCGCATAGACGCCGAGGCCGCCGCCCTCGATCATGGCCGGGCCGCCCATGCCGATGTTTGAGTCCTTCGTCGCGATGATGACGTCGGAACAGCCGACCAGCGCCGCGTTGCCGGCAAAGCAGCGGCCGGAGACGACGCTGATCAGCGGCACCTCGCCCGAAAGCTTGGCGAACTTGACGAAGCTCGGCGTGTCGAGGCCGGCGACGCCCGCGACATCGGTGTCGCCGGGGCGGCCGCCGCCGCCTTCGCCGAAAAGGACCAGCGGCAGGCGCCAGTCCTCGGCGATGGTCAGCATACGGTCCTTCTTCTTGTGGTTCATCGCGCCTTGCGTGCCGGCGAACACCGTAAAGTCATAGGCCAGCACCATGGTGCGGGCCTTGTCCTCGCCGAAATGGGCGCCATTGACCGCGCCGACGCCGGCGATCATGCCGTCGGCCGGGCTCATCTTTATCAGCTCGTCCATCGGGCGGCGGCGGCGCTGGGCGGCCAGCGCCAGGGCGCCATATTCGATGAAGCTGCCTTCGTCGACGAGATCGGCGATGTTCTCGCGCGCCGTGCGCTGGTTGCGCTTGCGGCGGCGGGCGACCGCTTCCGGCCGGCCCTCGTCGAGGCCGATGCGGTGGCGCTCGATCACCTCGGCGAGGTCGGGGCGGATATGGTCGGGGTCGATTTCGGCCTCGGCCTCGCGCGCCTGCGATGCGGCATCGGCCGACGGCTCGATGAAGAGCAGCGGCTCGGCCTCGAAGAGATTGTCGCCGGGTTTCGCGGCGAGCGCCCGCACATAGCCGCCGACAGGCGCCGTCAGCACATGTTCCATCTTCATCGCCTCGAGCACGGCCAGTTGCTGACCTTCGGCGACCAGCGCGCCTTCGGCGACGTCGATCGAGACGACGCGGCCTTGCATCGGCGCGGCGACGGCCTCCGTCCCCGCCGGGGCATCGACCGCCTTCGCGGCTGCGGGGGCGGCGGCGGGCGCGGCGGCGGTGACAGCCCCGTGGAAGAGTTGCCGGTGGCTGCCGTCATGCGGGCGGGCGAGGTCGGCGGCGTGGCGCTCGACGAATTTGGTGTCGACATCGTTGGTGACGAATTCCGGGCGCTTCAAGAGGTTCCGGTGGAAGGCGATGTTGGTGGCGACACCTTCGAGGCGGAATTCGCAGAGCGCGCGATAGGCCCGCGCGGCGGCATCGGCATAATCGGGCGATGGCGAATGGGCGATCAGTTTCGCCAGCAGCGAATCGTAGTTGGGGCTGGTGCGGTAGCCGGCATAGCCGAAACTGTCGATGCGGATGCCGGGGCCGGAGGGCGGCTCGAAGGCGGTGATGG
>Ga0208244_101747_pt1 | contig 10191 bp, 10 predicted proteins | sample SubbioCR12Aug_5A_FD_184828 | JGI IMG/M metagenome (GOLD analysis project Ga0208244, IMG submission 184828) | Serpentinite rock and fluid subsurface biosphere microbial communities from McLaughlin Reserve, California, USA - CR12Aug_5A (SPAdes) | ecosystem: Environmental > Terrestrial > Deep... | reverse complement strand
TCCCCCTCACCCCGCCCCTCTCCCTCAAGGGAGAGGGAGATTTGGGGAACCCCTCTTTTCAATTGCGGAGAGGGTCACTACAGCGTAAGTTAAATAAGAAAGCGGCGCCACGGGGACGGTTCGAGTGTCCTGAAGCGCAGCGAAAGCCGAAGGGAAGACGATGGAACTGTCTCCGTGGTTTAGCAGGCTCTGCAAAAATAACAAAGTTTCTCGGTAGTGTTGGGGAACCCAAATTAAAGATCGCCAGCCTTACTTCCAGCAGGCGATGTGTTGCAACCCGGCTAGCGGGGGTCCATCCTGCTTGGTATGCCAGGCCCCTGGCAGATTAAGTTCTCTTGCCGCCACCTCAAAGTGACTCATGGCAATCCCCATATCGACAAGCTGCACACGAATTTTACCCATCATCCGGTTATATAGTTTGTTCTCCTTTAAGAAAAGATGGGTCGCTCCCTGCTGATCCAAGACCAGACGCCAGGGCTGCTTATTGGATGCTGAGGGTCCCATCCTGACGGCCTCGTAAGCCTCTTTGAATGGTCCACTTTCCGGCTCAGTCAAAGCAGTTACCCCGTCACTTTTAAAAAAGAGCTCAGACCAGGGCTTGCGCCGGTTCGAACCGACGCCGAAACGCATCACCCGCTCCGTTGTCGACTTTTCGACGGCAGGATAACCGACCGGGGTTATGGCCGGTAGCAGCTCATCTTCAGCCAGTTCCATCTTGCCGGCAAAAGCGCTGCGTTTAAAAGTGCCGCCCAACCAGCAGGTCCCAAGCCCCAGCGCCGTGGCCTCTAAAATAATATTTTCAAGACAGTAGCCCAGATCTTCCATGGCCCCTGCCTCATCGCGCACAGCACCCATAATATAGAGCCGCGCGCCCTTAATTACGCCGTAAGTACCCATCTTGCGCAGATCGCTGCTGCTGAGCGGCTCAAGATCGAGCAGTCTGAAGCGCACCGCGGCGCCAAAGGGCCCGGCGTCTTTATGATTTAAGCATAGATCCTCCAGCTGCCTGCGCACCTCCGGTTCAAGCTGCTGTTCTGCATAACTGCGCACTGACAAACGCTGCCTGATCGCCTCTAATCCTTTTTCCACTCGCTTACCTCCATTATGCGATAAAAAACATACCACAATTATACCTGAAAAGATCCCGGTTGGCAGAATGTTTCCAGACATCCGGCAGGTATTAATCTGGTATGTCTTTTGTAAGGCAACGCGCGATCTTAAACTATCGCAAACGCTTCAGTATTAATTACTTTTTAAAGATGCTGACAACCAGAGCAATCACCAAACCAACTGCAAACCCGCCAATCAAGCCGTTTGTTCCGTAATTTAATACGCCAAGCAGGGGGAACACCGTAAACCCGATAACAACTAAAATGAGCGGTAAAATGCCTAGACCAAATATAGCTATCATCCTTTCCCTTATCGATTTTGGCTCAACTTAAACATGAGCTGCGCTGCGCCGGTTTTGCCGACCATCATGCGAATAATATTGCTTGCCCCGTTTAATATTTAACCTGTTTAATCATATTTTATATGATATCATTTAGGCGTTAAGCGGGCAAAGAGCCCCAGGTTTGTGAATAAAAGCTACAAGCTTGATATTTGCCCTGTTTCGCGGCCTTATGCCGATATTCGCTAAAAAACTTAGATATCCGTTGTTAATCTGGTTGCAATGGCTACTATTGAGCTGTAATAGCAATAAGAGGGCTTAATAGGTCAATTAATGATTAAGATCGAGTCTATTCATAGGGAGGGCTTTAAGTGGAAGTTAATTCATCAGTGGTCGGTCAAAGAATGAGAGTCTTCACTACCGAGGTAACCCAGCGCCGGATCAACAATTATGCTGCTGCGGTTGGCGATCCCAACCCCTGTTATCTTGATGATGCCCGCCAAAGCGGGCTGATCGCTCCGCCAACCCTGGCCGCAGCCCTAACCTGGCCGCTTATTCAAAATATCTACGATTATCTTGACTTGGGTTTTCCGGCAGAAATCATGTTTCGCATTGTCCACTATTCTGAGCAACTGGTGATTGAGCGCCCCCTTAAGCCCGGAGATCGTCTCTCGATTGAAGGCCAGGTAGTTGCGGTAGTCCCGGAAAAAAGCGGCACCCACGTGATCTTTAAGCTTCCCGCCCTCGATCAGGAGGGTAGCCTTGTTTTTACCGAATACATCGGCGGAATGCTGCGTGGCGTAGAATGCACCGACCCGGGCCGGACAACCGGAAAGCTGCCGGCAATCCCTTCCTCACCGGGTAATCTTGAGCCGATCTGGGAAGCGGCAGTCCCGATTAAACGAGAAGATTGCTATATCTACGAGGGCTGCGCTGATGTGCCGTTTCCGATCCACACTTCGCCCTCATTTGCCCGCTCTATGGGGCTGCCCGACATTATCTATTTCGGCATCGGCACCCTGGCCCGGGCAGTCTCGGCCCTGGTGAATCGGGAGCTGGGGGCTAACCCGGTCGGGATCCGGCACCTGGCCTGCACTTTTCGCGGCATGGTCACCCCGGAGAGCTTTATCAGGATTCAGCTGCTTGAACGCAAACAAAATGATACCGGCCTTGAGCTGTTCTTCAGGATTTTGAACCAACAGGGCAAAGAAGCCGTGAGCGAAGGGTACTTAAGATCTGACCAATAGCCGGATACGTGCAGGAATCTACCGCCAAAGATAGAATTTTTAAAATTACTGTCGTGAATCTTGCGCTTTACAAATTTAATCCTAAATGGAGGGAATGCTTTGAGTGAGAACGGTTGGAAATTGCCGCTGTTAAACTCCTACACCGAGAAGTGGGCCAGGGAACTGCCCGATAAGCCGGCCCTGATCCAGCATGAAGACGAAAAAACAATCACCTACAAAAAATTTGAATCACTGGTCGACTTTTTTGCCCTGCGCCTGCTGGATATGGGCATCAAAAAGGGCGACCGGGTAGCAACCATGCTGGTCTTAATTCCCGAACATGTCATCCTGATGTACGCCTGTTTTAAAATCGGGGCCATTATTGCACCCCTGGATGTCCGTTTAAAAGAGATGGAAGTGGTACGAGACTTAGAAAAAATCAAGCCGAAAGCTTTCTTCTTCCTCGGCAAAACCCCAATTATCGATTTTCGGGAGATGGGTAAAGCGGTGCGTGACAACTGCCCCTCTGTTGAACACCTGGTGCAGTTTACCCCCGACCCGCAGCCCGGGGATTTGATCGAAGGAGCAATTTCGATCACCGAGATGATGGCCAAAGGTAAACTGATCGGCCTAAAACTGAAAAATATCTTCACCCGGGGCCTGGAAAAGGCCTACTCAAAAATTGACACTAAGACCCCGGCTTTGATCATCTTTACCACCGGGACTACGGGAGAGCCAAAACCGGCAGTAATGAGTCATGAGAGCATTATCGTTCAAAACGAAGTGCTGAGCCGGGGCGTAGGCCTTGACGGCAACAACATGGTCATGCTGGTCAACCTTCCGCCGAGCCACGTAGGCTGCGTAACTGAGCAGTTGATGACTACTCTGTACCTGGGCGGCACTGCCGTGATGCTGAGGATTTTCGATCCCAAGGCGACCCTTGAGGCGCTCGAAAAGTGGAAAGTGGGGATCTTTGGCCAGATTCCTACCCAGTTCAGGCTGGAGTGGGCTTTGCCGGAATATAAAGATTACGATCTCAGCAGCCTTCAGTATGCCATCTACGGCGGATCTGCCGTTGATACTGTCTTCTTGAAGCAGCTCTCCGAAATGGCCCCGAACTTCGGCACCGGGATCGGGATGACTGAAACCGCCGGCTTTTATACCTTTACACCGCGCGGCATCTCGGTTGAAGAGATGGCCGGACAGGTGGGGATGGCTTTTGAAGACTTAGCCCCGGTTACAATCCGTAAACCGATCCGGGATGACGGCAGCGCCGGTGAAGAGTTGCCGGAGGGCGAAATCGGCGAGATCTGCGTCAGCGGCCCGATCGTCTTCCAGGGCTACTACAATATGCCGGAAGCAACCGATAGGGCCATTACCAGGGACGGCTGGCTCTACACCGGGGATTTAGGCTACTTTAAGGATATGGGCAGTTATAAAGCCCTCTACTTAGCCGGCCGCCAGAAGTTCGTGATCAAGCAAAAGGGTTACCAGGTATTCCCCGACGAAGTGCAGGACTTTATCGCTTCACACCCCAAGGTTGATATTGTCGATGTGGTCGGCGTTAAGCATAACATCTTTGATGAAGGTATTTTTGTCTTCGTACGGCCGAAGAAAGGGGAAACCCTGACTGCAGAGGAGATTTTCGAACACTGCCAGGGCATTGCCTCCTACAAACGGCCCCAGCATGTGGAAGTCTGGCCTGAGGATAAAGACTTTCCGCTGACCAGGGTTGCCAAGGTGGACAAGAAAGAACTGAAAGTGGTAGCAGAATCAACCGTTGAAGAGCTGCGCAAGGCAGGCAAGTGGGATGCCGGTTAAAAAGCAGCTTTAAGAACCGCTTAAAAAATTGAGCTGTAATCAAAAATAGGAGCAGGCCGCAGTTGGTTTGCTCCTATTAATTTTCCTGGTTCGTTGCCCCTTCGCTGCGCAGCAGTTTTTTCATCCCCTCGGTAACCACCAGCGTTCCATCAGGCATCACCCACAGCGCTTCCACCCCGTTTAAGCTCTCTGTAAGCTGCAGGCTTCTTTCCGGAGGCAGCAGAAATAGTTCTGTCGACAGAAAGTCGGCTACCCCCGAATCTGCAGCCACAACGGTAACGGCCCGATAATGAGTTGCCGGCATCAGGGTCACCGGATCAATAATGTGGTGAATCACCTGATCTTCTACCACGTAAAAACGCTGGTAATCGCCGCTGCTGACCACCGCTGAATCGGATAAATATAAGACATCAAGCAAATTATCGCTACTGCCGACAATTGACTGTTCAGGATTCTGGATCCCAACACCCCAGAGATCCCTCTTTCCATCAAGCGGTTTGCCGATTAAGGAAACATTGCCGCCGGCGCTGATAATCGCCGACTCCAGCCCCATAGCCCTGATTTCATTGGCCACAAGCTCAACCGCATAACCTTTGGCCACCGCGCCGACATCAAGGTTCATCCGCCGATCGGGTAAAAAAACCGTTCCAGCTTCGGGGTCGACCAGCACCTGATCCAGATCGGTGTAGCGAAAAGCTTCGCGCAGCTCTTCCAGTTCAGGCAGCGTGGCAGAAGCCGGATCAAAGAGGCCGTCTTCCCGGTAGCGATGCCAGAATTTTAAGACCGGTCCCAGGGCGATATTGGTTGAACCACTGGTTTTTTCCGACCATTCTTTAGCAAAAAGGATCAGATCAATGATCTCCTGCTCAACCTTAACCGGGGCAATACCGGCTTGATCGTTGATCGCTTTAACATTGTTGATTCCTTCATAGGTGTTGTAGATATCGTAGAAGCGGTGCAGTTCCTGCAGGCGCGTCTGAACATGATCAAAATAGAGCCTGAATTCTTCTTCGCTTTCCGTGTAGGCTGAGAATTGAACCAGGGTATTAAAGGTATCAAAAAAAGAATCTGAATAGCTTTTATAACCGGTTCCGCCCAACAGATTGCAACCGGTCACAACCATGATCGCCATCACTGTCAGGACAATAAGGAAGTATTTTTTTATCACTGTCATAGCTCATCCTATCTGCCACAAATAGATTATTTACAATCAGCAGTATACCATAAAAGAGCTCCCCCGCCTGAAGCGGGGGAGCGGGAAAACAGTTCAAAAACCTTGATTTTTTTAGCGAGCCCTGCTAAATGCTTCATCAACCGCGTAAATATAATCCTGAACAGTTATCGTTACCAGGGATACCAAATCCGGCTCATCAGGCACATTAGGATGAGCAGCGTCAACTTCCTTGGTCTCCATGGCCTTGATTTCAGCAACAGTGCGACCAACCATCCACTCTTCAAGAGCAGCAATCTGCTCATACCACTCCACGCCGATTTCTGAGGCCCTGATCATGCCATAATCATCGCCCAGTTCCTTCTTGGTCGGGTAAAGGGCAGCCTTATCAGAGGTAACCATCCCGTCGGCATCAAAATTAACCCGGGTCTGGGCGGTATCGATCAAAACACCAGCTACCCGGCCTTCAGCGTCAAAAACAACGGCTGCGATCACTACATCTACCTGTCCCAGCGGCAGAATCTCAGTTTCTCCGGCCATCTGGTAACCAACCGAGCGCCCGATCGATACTTTATGACCGAGGCCCAGGCTTTCTGCGCCTTCTTCTACAGCAACCGCATTATCATATGCTTTCTCCAATGCGGCAATGTAGTCTGTTACTGTAATGGTTACCGTTGCTGCCAGGTCAACATCGTCGGGGGCACCCTGTTCGGTGAGGCTAAGGGCTTTAATTTCGGCTAGAGTTTTTCCGATCATCCATTCTTCGAGAGAAGCAATCTGCTCGTACCATTCCACCCCAATTTCCGAGGCTCTAGTCATACCGTAGTCATCGCCAAGTTCTGCCTTGGTTTTAATCTCGGCAGTCAGGTCAGATGCAACCTGCAGATCTTCGTCGAAATTGACCCGGGTCTGAGCAGTATCAATCACCACGTTGACGACTTTTCCATCAGCATCAAAGGCTGCAGCAGCAATAACGCTGTCAACCTGGGCCATGGCCATGATTTCAGCTTCGGGATCGAAATCAAGCGAGCGTCCGATATTTGTTACTACTCCAAGCCCGAACGTGGCAATACCTTCAACTGCCGGCGTTTCATCCACCGGCTCCTCAACTGCCGGGGTATCAGCTGCCGGGCTTTGCCCACACCCTGCAGCGAAAAGAACTACTGCCAAAACAACAACTGTCAACCATAAAATCTTTTTCATCAACTATTCTCCTCCTCTTAATCTTGTGATTATTTATACTTGCTTTAATACTTTAAATCCTATAGTTTTACTATTGATACTATATTGCTACACTTTGGCCAAAAGGTCAAGTTGCCGTTCTTTGAAATTGCGGCTGATTAATTTACGGCAGCGTCAATTTACACCGACAGTTGACGATGTAGCAATTATATCGTATTATTCTGATGTTTGGATGTAGTAGCAGTAATAAGGTTGGAGGAAAAAGATGCCGAACACGATGGTGAGTTTAGACTACAGGAAGTGCAAACCTTCAAACTGCACCAGCGGACTCTGTGCTGCCGCTTCGGCCTGCACTCTGAAGCTGATTGCGCAGGAAGAGAAGTACGATCGACCAATAGCCAACCCGACCCTGTGCAGGGGCTGTGCTAAATGTGTTGCAGCCTGCCCGCTGCAGGCAATTTCACTCATATAAAACCTCAGATATTTTTTGTAGCAAAAATCTCCAGGGCCGGTGCTCTGTTGCCGCTGCAGCTGATCAACCGCGGCCCTTCAAGCAGACGCAAATTAAATCCAAGCTCCCCATAGAGCTCAACTATTCTGGCTGTCGCCTGGTTAGAAACCACCACCGGCCCCTTAAGCTGAGCCGGCCGGCCGGCAAAACGGACCTGATCTTCCCAGCCAAATCCATCGGCGGTATAGCTGGTAAACGGCACATCATAAGGCGGATCGGCATAGGTAAAATAAGTTGTTTTTGGTTCCAGTTGTCCAAAGTCGAGGGAGCTGAATTCCCACTGCTTAAAGAGATCCCGGTAAGCTGAAAAATCGTGCCGGTAATTTATCTTTTTGTAACGGCCGTACGGCACGCTAAAAAAGCCCTTTTTATTGAAGCGGCAAAGACCATTATATCCGGTACGGTTTAGGTAGTAGAAGAGGGAGGCGGCCTCAAAACTTTCCGAGCTGCCACTGGCAATCAGGTGTTAAATCGCTCCCGGTAGGCATAATAAAGATCCGGGTCGTTCTCCATTTTAAGCTGCATGATCAGCCCTTTTCTTAAACAGCGGTAAAAGTTTATCAGGTGGAAATTGATGTCGTTCAAAAGGGCGTAGCGGGGCATCAGACCCAGCGCAACAGCCAGGCCGCCGCAGAGCGGCTCTATTAGCCTTTCGCTGCCGCTTTTCAACCACAGCGGCTCTAAGTGTTTTATAATCCAGCGTTTTCCGCCGGCCCATTTCAGGGGTGGCCTTAATGATAAAGGCGCCTTATTACCCACCCCATTTTGATCGAGCTTGTTCAGCGACAGCCGAAGCACCCTTTCTAAAAAAGATAAAGCCGGCAAAAAGTTTTTGTATAAGAGCTTCTGCCGGCCTGATTATTGAACTGCTATTTGCGCCCCAGCGATTCTGCCGCTACAAAATGCGGCTTTCTCTCCAGGGTGTGGACAGCATGAACTTTACGGATGGTCTTGGTAATCCCGCGCATCACCAGGGAATGAGTTTCGGCAGTACCTCCGCGGTAGCGAACTCCGCTTAACATATCGCCATCGGTAATGCCGGTAGCGGCAAAGAAGATATCCTCGCTTTTTACCAAATCTTCCAGGGTTAAGACCTTTTCCAGCTCGGCCTTGTTCTTTTCATAAAAGTGTTCCATATCTTCGCTCTTCGGGATCAGGCGACCCTGCATCTCGCCGCCTAAAATCTTCAGAGCCACGGCAGCAAGCACCCCTTCGGGAGCGCCACCAATACCAAACAAAACATCAACCCCGGTATTGTCAAGCGCCGTGGCGATCGCCGCTGACACATCACCGTCGCTTATCTGCTTGATCCTGGCCCCGGCCTCGCGAACCTCGCCAATGATCTTCTTGTGACGCGGGCGGTCAAGGATAATCACCGTTAAATCTCGGACCTCCCGGTTAAGCGCTTCGGCCACCGCCTTTAAGTTATCGCCGACAGAGGCATCAATATCAATGCAGCCGCAGGCTTTTGGCCCGACCGCAATTTTATCCATGTAGAATACGTCCGGGGCCTGCAGCAGGCAGCCCCGCGGGGCCACAGCCACAACAGAAAGCGCGTTGGGTAAACCCCTCGCTACCAGGTTTGTTCCTTCCAGGGGGTCAACGGCTACATCCACCTTTGGCTCACTGCCAATCCCCACCTGCTCGCCGATGTAGAGCATCGGCGCTTCATCTTTCTCCCCTTCGCCGATCACCACGGTGCCGTCAATATGGACGGTATCAAAAACCGACCGCATGGCGTCTACCGCAGCCTGATCGGCAGCCTCTTTATCGCCCAGCCCCATCAGGCGGCCGCAGGCCAGCGCGGCTGCTTCCGTAACCCGGACAAACTCGAGGGAAAGTTCCCGTTCCATTTCACTCACTCCTTTTTAATAGCTTCCTACCCCTTATTCGAGACTTTCGCGTTCTAAAGGCATACTCATGCAGCGCGGCCCGCCACGGCCCCGCACCAGCTCAGAGCCATCGATTTCTATAACCTCTACCCCGCTATTGCGTAAAGTTTCGTTGGTGGCTTCGTTGCGGTCGTAACCGATAACTGTTCCCGGTTTGATCGCCAAAGTATTGGTGCTGTCGCCCCACTGCTCCCGGGCGGCGGTAATCTCCTCGTTGGCGCCTGAATAGATGATTTCAACATCCTTGATCTTCAGCGCTTTTTTAAGCGCCCCTACCAGGCTGTAGCCATTGCCGGCCTCCACGCGGCCATCAACGCTTTTTTCCAGCCAGTAGATGTTAACCTGGTCCTTTATACCCGGGTACATCAGGAATTTATCCCTGTCCACCATGGTCAGCACCGTATCTAAGTGCATGTAAGCCCTGCGGGAAGGAATCTGCACCACCACGATCTGTTTGACAAACTCTTTTTCAACCAGATATTTGGAGGCGATCCACTCAATCGCTTCTTCAGTTGTCCTTTCGCTAAGACCAATCATCAGCGATTCCTGATTCAAAACAAAAACATCTCCACCTTCTATGCCGTAAGGAATTTCTTCATGATAAGCGAGATCCACATTTTTAAAAAGAGGATGGTATTTCTGAATCATGCGGATAAAGATGGTCTCCAAACGGCGAGCCTGCAGGAACATACTGCTGATCTGCAGCCGGTCACCGATCATTGATGCATGATCGCGGGTGAAGTACATGTTGGGAAATGGAGCCAGGTAAAAGGGGTAGCTGTCAAGGGTCAGGTCGCTCAGCGTTTTATACTTTTTAAGGTGTTGCACCTCGGTTTTAGACAACCCGGCGATAATTGAGGAGACCAGTTCTTCCGGCGGCAACTCGTTTAAGTAGTTGTAGATCGTATCGAGCACTTCCGGTTCAATCAGCGGGCTGGCCTTTAAATGACGCTTAATCAGCTCACTCTTGACCCCGGGGTCCTGGACAATATCATAAA
>Ga0208244_101746_pt1 | contig 10213 bp, 9 predicted proteins | sample SubbioCR12Aug_5A_FD_184828 | JGI IMG/M metagenome (GOLD analysis project Ga0208244, IMG submission 184828) | Serpentinite rock and fluid subsurface biosphere microbial communities from McLaughlin Reserve, California, USA - CR12Aug_5A (SPAdes) | ecosystem: Environmental > Terrestrial > Deep... | reverse complement strand
CATTGCATCACTTAATCCATCGAAGAAGTTTAGAACCGGTGCTGCCTTTTCCCTACTGATCATAGTTAAAATCAGCCCGATCATTACCGCAAAAAACACAATTTGAACCATATTTGAAGATGCCATTGCTTCAATAGGATTTTTGGGAATAATATTGGTTATCTCTCTACCAAAGTCAAATTCAAATTGAGTTTGGATTTTTTCTTGAAAATCTTCCTGGTAAACAGACATCAACCTATTTTTGGTTTCTTCCGCCATCCTTTCACCTGGTTTAACAGTATTAGCTGCAATCAAACCGATTGTAATAGCTATCGCAGTAGTAATAATGTAAAAACCCATTGTCTTTCCGCCGATACGTGCAAACTTTTTAACATCACCAAGACTAGCGGCACCTACGATTAAAGAAGCAAGCACTAAAGGAATTGCAATCATATTTAATAGCCGTATAAAAATATCTCCCATCCACTTTATACTTGTGGCTACAGTCCTCTCTTTTTTAATTGAAGCAATCGAATGAAACTCTTTAAAATCGATTTCCTTTTCTTTATCAGGAAGAATAAAATTTGAAATTTTTAGATCAAATTTTTTACCTTCCTTAGATAATTTTCTTGAGGTAGCAATTATTTCAAGCTGTGATTTTGAACCGTAGGAGATAGTATCTATCGTTTCTTTTTCTTCGACTAAAAACTCAACTTTTTCCCATTCCTCTATCCAAACAGATTGTATTCTTCCGTTTAGAGTATAATTAATCTGCAATAAGTTTTGTTGTACGTTAAAGAATGCTCCGAATATTGCCCCCGCTATTAAGGCGAACACAATCTGCGTTTGAAGACTTGGTAGTTTTAATTTCATTCGTAACTCAATTCGTATAAAGTAAACATTATAATTGTCGTACTAAATTACCCGGTCGTTTAATAAATAAGTAATAATCGGTACAAATATATTTATTACAATTCAAATTTAATAACCGGAAAAGAATTAATTAATATATTTGCAATAAAAATACGGAATCGTTTAGTGACAAACTTTAAGGATAAAAAAGAACTTTTAAGGAATTTGAGTCTAACTGCAGCAGTAATGATTGTCTCCGGCTCAATGATTGGCTCGGGTATTTTCAGAAAACCATCTACAATGGCAGCGCAGTTAATGTCACCCGAATTATTAATCCTTGCCTGGGTTTTTGCGGGTTTGCTCACTTTCATCGGAGCAATTTCTAACGCCGAAGTTGCGGGAATGTATAAATCAACCGGCGGACAATATTTATACTTCAAGGATATGTATGGAGATTTTATAGCATATATTTTCGGTTGGTCAGTTTTGGCTGTAATTCTTACTGGAAGCCAGGCAGCAATAGCTTATGTTTTTGCAGAGTATTTGGGTTATTTCTTTATTTTTCCTGAAGCTCCAAGTTCAATAAAAGAATTTTCGCTCTATATCCCGCTTGTAGGGAACATATTTCCGTTCGAAGAATTTGGGATCAAGATTGTAGCCATTCTATCGATTATATTTTTAACATGGATAAACTACATCGGAGTATTTTTCGGAGGAATAGTACAGACTATTGTAACTTATATAAAAATTGTAGCTATGATAGGCTTAATATCGCTAATCTTCATGTTCGGCGAAGGCAGTGTTTCCAATATTTATAATAACTTTTCTATCCCAAATGAAGTTAGTAGTAATATTTTTGTTCTCTTCGGTTTAGCTTTAGCAGGTGCTTTTTGGGCTTATGATGGCTGGAATAATGTAACCTACGTCTCTGGAGAAATTAAAGATGCACAAAAGAACGTACCAAAAGCTTTGCTTTTTGGTACATTGATAGTTGTAGTAATATATGTGTTAATAAATCTAGCTTATCTTTATGTTTTACCGATTGAAGAGATGAAAGATTCACCATTGGTTGCTGCAAGTGCGATTGAAAAAATTTTTGGAGTAAAAGGAGCCTCATTTCTTGTAATATTGGTTGTTATCTCCACTTTCGGAGCATTGAACGGAAGCCTCTTAGCAGCTGCGAGAGTGCAGTTTGCAATGGCTAAAACTAATCTCTTTTTTAGTTTTTTCGGAAAAGTTCATCCAAAATACTCAACTCCACATGCATCATTATTAGTTCAAGGAATCTGGTCAAGTTTACTAGTCATGTCCGGTACTTTTGACACAATTTCGGATTACGTTATGTTCGCTGCATGGCTTTTCTATATGCTTGGAGCCGCCGGTGTTTTTATCCTCAGGAAAAAATTCCCTGAAAGAGAAAGACCGTACAAAGTATGGGGCTATCCTTTCACTCCGGCTATTTTTGTGTTTTTTTCATTCTTGTATTTATTAAACTCTGTAATCTCTGATACCGAAAATGCGATGATGGGAACAATCTTGATTTTATTAGGTTTGCCAATTTATTTTTACAGAAAATATTTCGGGAAGAAATAAATTAAGTAACGACTTGTGTATGTAAAGCAATCTCTTCTAAAATGGATGAAACTTTAAGACATTCTGTAATTGTCCCGTTAAAGACAATTGCTTTCCCTCTAACATGAACTTCAAAAGCATAGTTTCTGGCAGTTTCAAATGTACATCCCGTGGCTTTCATCAATTGCTCGATAACCTCATCAAATGTATGCCAATCATCATTATACAGAATAACTTTGCTGGGGATCCCAATATCCACTGCTTCGTCCTGTATTTCTTCGAATTCCGGTTTTTCTTGAAGTTTGATTTTCATGAGAAAAAGTTAAATAAAATAGATTTAATTTGAAACAAAGTTAAGGAATTATTTTCTATTAAGTGGTGTTCATTCTTTGAGTTTGTTTATATTTAAATCAATAACTATTTTATAATACAAAATTTAATTTATCGGAGACTAAATGAAAATAGTAGTTTGTGTTAATCATGTTCCTGATACGGCAACCAAAATCAAATTGTCGAAAGATGAAAAAACCATAGATAGTGCAGGTGTTTCTTATGTTATAAATCCATATGATGAATTTGCTGTTGAAGAGGCAATTAAGACAAAAGAAAAATTCGGAGGTGAAGTAATTGCAATTTCAGTTGGTCCCGATCAAAATAAAGAAACTATCCGTAAAGTTCTTGCTATGGGAGCGGATGAAGGAATACATTTAAAAGTGGAAACACCTCTAGACTCTTTCGGTGTTGCAAAATTACTTGCCGATGAAATAAAAAATTTGAATAGCGAAATCATTTTTTTCGGTAAACAGTCGGTTGATTATGACAATTCCATTATCGGTCAATTAACTGCTACAATTCTAGACTATAATTGTATTTCGAATTGTGTGGTTTTCACGCTCGAAAGCAATACTGTTAATGCAGAATCTGAAATTGAAGGCGGACGCGAGGTAATCGAATCCGAATTACCTATCGTAATAACGACCCAGAAAGGATTAAATGAACCAAGATATCCGACATTGAAAGGAATTATGGCAGCAAAGAAAAAACCAATTACAGAAAAATTAGTGAATCAGCCGGAACCGAAATTGGAATTAATAAAACTCAAAAACCCACCCGAAAAAAATCCGGGTAGAATAATCGGAAGTGATGCTTCTGCCGTAACCGAATTGGTTAAACTATTAAAAGAAGAAGCAAAGGTAATTTAAGGAGTTTGTATGTCAAAAAATGTTTTAGCTATACTTGAACAAAGAGAAGGTACAATAAAGAAATCTTCATTTGAAGTGCTTTCTTTCGTAGAAACATTCTCTGCCGGAAACGGCTTTACTTCTCATGCAATTGTGATTGGATTTGATATTGTTAATATTGAAGAAATAAAAAAATTCTTTTCTGGAGGCATAATAACAATTAGACATGAGAAACTTCACAATTACTCCTCATCGGCTTATGGGAATTTGCTATCCGATTTTATAAAAGCAAATAGTATTGATTTAATTTTCTTATCCAATACGGTATTTGGAAGAGATATTGCCCCAAGAATAGCAATAAAAACGGATGCAGGTTTAGCCATGGATTGTGTTGAAATATCAAATCTTAACGGTGAATTCATCGCAACACGCCCGGTATTTGCAGGAAAATCTCTTGAAGAAGTAAAAGTGATTCCCGAAAGAAAAATTTTCACGTTGCGGCAGAATGTTTTCAAGAAAGAAGAATTATCGGATTTCTCAGCAAAGGAGATTAAATTCCTTGAACCTCAAGATTTAGTTTTAAAAACCAAGGCAAAAGAAATCCGAAAGACAAGCGGTAAACTTGATGTTGCTGAAGCAGATATTATAGTCTCCGGCGGCAGAGGAATGAAAGGTCCTGAACATTTTCATCTTATTGAAGAATTAGCAGACGTTCTTGGTGCTGCAGTCGGTGCCTCCCGCGCAGTTGTTGATGCTGGCTGGCGACCACATAATGAGCAGGTCGGTCAAACCGGGAAAACAGTATCTCCGAGTTTATATATTGCTTGTGGTATCTCCGGTGCGATACAACATCTTGCCGGGATGTCTTCTTCAAAATATATTGTTGCAGTTAATAAAGATAAAGATGCCCCAATATTTTCTGTTGCAAATTACGGTATCACCGGTGATGTTTTTGAAATAATTCCTGCACTAGTTGAAGAATTGAAAAAAGCTTAAACTGAGGATTTTAATGTATAAAAAAGTGGAATGTGAAATTGTCGGTTTGTCTTCTAATCCTACTGCAGGAGGTGCCTATGCCCTATTACTTAAAGAAATTGAAGGTAACCGGCAACTCCCTATTATCATTGGACAGTTTGAAGCCCAGGCTATTGCAATGGAGCTTGAAGGAATCAAACCGCCACGTCCGCTCACTCACGATTTAATAAAAAGTATAATTGAAAATTCCGGTGCTTCCATAACTGAAATAGTAATTAGTGAATTAAGAGAAAATACTTTCATTGCCAAAATAGTATTGGAAATTTCTTCTCTAACAAACGAGGTTGATGCACGACCCAGTGATGCTATTGCAGTAGCATTAAGAGCAGGTGCACCTATTTATGTTGCTGAATCGGTTATGGAAATTGCTTCTTTTCTTCCCTCTAAAAGTAGTGATTTATATTCAGGTGAAATTCAAGAAGTGCAACATGAAAAACCGAAAGAACCTCTAAAAACTAAAGAGGCAAGAATTTCGGCGTTACAAAATCAACTTAGAGAAGCTCTTGAAACCGAAGATTATGAAAGAGCAGCCAAATTAAGGGATGAAATTAAAAAATTGAGTTCAGCAAATTAACTAATCAAACTTCTACTTTTTGCTCATGTAGAGTTTTAGATTCATTATAGACTTCTAGACCAATTTTGCATCCGGTACAATTGTGTTTTGAGCAAAACGAACGATAAAGTTCTAACAACCCTTGATATATGACGGCTTTCTGCCAAAGCGCGTCTATTTTTAATAGTGCTGCCATTTCCCTTACAAGTGAGTTTTCCGTTTCACATTTTATTTCTGTATAAATTTTTAAAACTTTTTGTGAATAGAATTTTTTATTGAACAATTCAAAATAGACGTATGCAAATGGAAGAACTACATTCAATACTATTTCATCAGCTCTGCTACCTCCTAAAAGATATTTGATATCCTTTTTATTCGGTTTATCAAACACATAATGATTCACCCAATAACCCTCGGTTTTTACTGTTAAAAGATTCCGCAGGCAATTTAACAGAATAGTAGATGAATGGATATGTTTAATTTTTTTTATAATTGTTTTAATCAATTCTTTGCTAACAATTCTGTGTAATAATTCAGCTCCACCTGCTAATCTTACGGTTGGAAAATTCTGTGGTCGGAGCCTGAAAAAATGCCATGATTCTGAACTGAAAATTTTTCCGTTGTATTTTGTCCTAATTTTGATCCATTCCTCATACAATTTCCTTGAATATTCGGATGTGTGCTCTTCATCGAGGTTTTGTACATCAGGTAATAATCCAGCCACATTGAATAATATTGATTCATAAATCGTTAACAAGTTTTCGTTATTTCTCAAAGATTTGAAAAATTCTAAATTAACCGTTTGAGCAAGTTTTCTCATCATATCCTTATTTTGAGTATAGCCAAGAGCCTCAAATAAAAACTCATAAAATACCTGCTCCCAGATTTCTTTGTCATTCAACTCATTAAGTGGGATCTTACCATTGAGTATCTCTTCGGGTATATCATATCTAATATCCGGTTCTTTAACTTTGAGTGATTTCAGATAGATCAATTCTTTCAATCTAAGGATAAACTTTTCACACTTATGCTTAAATCTTATCACACCTAATTCATAAAGGAAATGAGATCTTGTTTTTAGATCAGACAATTCGATAATATCACTGCAACTAACCTTTTTATGATTATCTACTCTTTCTTTTTGGATATCTCTAAGTAGTTTTTCAAGTGGTTCTGTTCCCAAAAAATCTTCGAAGCAAACGGTTGGTATTTTTCTCCCGTTCTCTGTGATAACATGCGCAACGTGATAATCCCTTTTTAAGACCGCATGAAGAATTACTTTATTGAATTTCTTATTAATGGAATGTCCGTGATATTTCCAATCTGAATGGAAACAATCAATTTCAACATCGCCGACATATGTAATATTACCAATTTTAATTCGAGCATTCTTAAAATCGGGTCCCCCAATTTCCTGATTCATCTCACCTTTTTCAAAGATTTCAATCTTCTCACCTTCAACAGTAAAAACATCATTTAAGAACTTTTGTTCAGTCCATATTTCATATAAAGCACTTTCCTTAATTTTTTCCCGCGTAGTTATCATGATTACCTCGCTAACGAATAATTAAATCAGGTATTACTGAGACCGATTTTCTTTTTCCGAGCCTATAAAATATTCTAACTTTTGAACCTTCCGAAATATTTACATATTGAAAAGTGTACACACCTCCCTTAATCCCATAAAACATATCTTTCTTTTTATCATTTACAAAAAGATATACATTGACTTTGAATGGAATCTCCAGAAGTTCGAATGAAATATTAAAACTATTAGTTGCTTTGGTTTTTGTTATATGCAAGATCTGAATAATCGGTAATGAAGGGTCTTCAATCAAATTTTCTAGTTCCACTAATGAGGGGAAAGTACTTTGAATCTCTTCCTCACCCTTAGTAATTTGATAACTGTTTTGCTCAAGGAATTTATCGAGATTTTTTTTCATATTCTATTATCATTCTTCAGTGTGTTCAAAAATAAGTAGTAATGAATAAATAATCTAATAAAATATTTTAAAATATTGTCCTCCTTTGCAGTAAAATTAAATAGAAAAAACTGTAAGAACGGTTGTATTTAGTTTTGTTAGTTCATCTTTAGCGGCTTTTCCGAAATTCTTACTACTATCTTTATAAATAATACCTCTACTTGAGTTTATTAAAAAATTGTTTATTGAGTGTTGCTTGAATATAGAGACTATTTCTTGCAGGTCGCCACCTTGTGCACCTACTCCGGGTAGAAGAACCGGGACCTTTTTAATCAAATCAATCGAATCTATTAGTTCACTAAGTTGGGTAGCTCCAAAAACGATTCCGCAGTTCTCGGAACGGTTCCATTCAATTACTTTTTTAATTACAAACTTATAAAGATAATCTCCGTTTGTAAGTTTTAGTTTTTCAAAATCGTTAGCCCCTGGATTTGATGTCAGTGCTAAAATAAAATTAATTTTCTCCGAATAATTCAGAAACGGTGAAATCGAATCAAAACCCATATAAGGATGTAATGTTGAAGCATCCACTTTAAAATGATCAAATAATGCCGATGCATACATTGCGGAAGTATTTCCAATATCTCCCCTTTTGGCATCACCAATGATAAACGAGTTATCACCAATGTATTCAATTGTTTTCTTTAATGAATTCAACCCTTTTAAACCTTCATTTTCATAAAAAGCAAAGTTTAATTTATATGCACCGGCATAATCAATAGTTGAATCAATTATTATTTTATTAAATTCAAAGAGCGGATCCTCTGAATTCAATAGAAAAAAAGGGATTTTTTTGATGTCAGAATCAAGACCGATGCAAATATGCTTTCTATTTTCAATTGACCTTTTAAATTTCTGTTTTGAGTCCATTTACGCAATTCCTATGTATAATTTTTTCTTGTTCTGTAAATATTTAAAATTATTCCAATCATAATAAAATTAATCAGCAGGGAACTGCCTCCATAGCTTACAAAAGGGAGAGGAATACCAATTATTGGTAGTATTCCTATGGTCATTCCGATATTGATTGTAAAATGGACAAAGTAAACAGAAAAGATTCCAATAATTACGAGACTTAAAAAGTCATCCTTAGCACCGGATGCTATTTTTAGAATTCTTAAAAAGAGAAGGATAAAAAGAATTAGTAGTCCAACGCTTCCTATAAAACCAAATTCTTCTCCTATAACACAATAAATAAAATCTGTCCATTGTTCAGGTATGTATTGAAGTTGTGTTTGATTTCCCTGTAAAAACCCTTTACCATATATTCCTCCGGAACCAATGGCTACCTGAGCTTGTATCGCATTATAACCGGAACCAAGTGGATCAGCCATAGGGTCAATAAATGATTGAATTCGTTTTTGCTGATGTGGACTTAAAATACCATAAATATGATCCACAAAAAAACCGGAGGCAATATTTAGTCCGAGAATTGAACCACTCGAAAACAAATCTTTTTTAAAGACAAAAAGGAGTATTATTACAAACGCGATTGCGATAAGAAAATAAACGATTCCAAATAATGCCGCTATGGAAACAAAGACCGGACTTAATACAACAAATAATCCAAATAAACTTATCCCCTTCCAGAAAAGGATTAGTAGTACAAAAGCAAAAAAGACAAAAGAACTTCCGAGATCAGGTTCAAGCAAAATTAACGAAACAGGGCCTAATCCAATTAATAAGGCAATAAAAATATCTTTGAGTGATTCAAGATCAGTATTAGGACGACTTAAAAATGAAGCAAGTCCTAGTATTGTAGTAAGTTTCGCTAATTCAACCGGTTGGAAACTATATGTTCCCACACCAATCCAACTTTTTGCTCCACCAACAGTTTTACCAATCACAAGAACCAGGATTAATAGAAAAATTGAGACCATGTACGCTGGAACTGCAGAAGTTTTAAAGAATTTTGTTGGAAGGGAATAGACAATAAAAAAAGCAATTATAGATACAATCCATGAAATTAATTGTTTTTCAAAGTTATTAGCAGCAGTTGGGTGATTCTGAGTTGAACTGTAAATCCCTACAATACCTACTATAACAAGAAGGGTTATTACAAAGAAAATCGTAAAATCAAATTTATCGTTTAACTTATAATCAATCCGCATAATCAGTATTACCAATCTGTACCAAAGTAATATCACTCTCAATTCTTTCCGGGTACTTTTTATCCTTATGCAGATACGTTTCAATCATTTTTTTTGCTATTGGAGCGGCGTGAGTACCTCCGAAGCCTATATTTTCAACAAGAACAGCAACAGCTATCTTAGGGTTTTCATACGGGGCAAAACCAATGAATAAGGCATGGTCTTTACCATGAGGATTTTGTGCTGTACCCGTTTTACCGGCAATATTTATATCCTCCAATCGAATACTTCTTGCGGTACCTGCTCCGTTTACAACCAGATACATTCCATGATTAACTATATCAAATACTTTTTCTTTAACTCCTGTCTTTACCTCAGGAAACTTTAGAGGAAAAAACTTTTTATTCTCATCCAAATAACCTTTTACAACATGAGGTGTAAATGAATGCCCTTTATTAGCAGTTAATGCCGCCAGGTATGCCAGTTGAAGCGGAGTCACACTTATTTCACCCTGTCCAATACCCAAACTCACTAAAATTCCCTGAGGCCAATTCTTACCGTAAATTCTTTCGTAATAACTCGATTTAGGTATAAGACCGGAAGCCTCTTCGAAAATATCAATCCCGGTTTTTCTTCCCATTCCGAATCTATTGGCATAATCAGCGAGCCTATCTAATCCAATTTTAAATATTAATTGATAGAAAAAAGTATTGCACGACTTTTCTATAGCGTGTGTAATATTGATTGCTCCATGAGAGCCATGACATTTAAAGAAACGTCCGAATGTAAAACCTCCTCCACAATAGAAGGTTGAATTTTCATTGATAACACCGAGGTCTAACGCTGCAATTGCACAAAAAATCTTAAAAGTGGAACCTGGAGGATGTGTTGCACTTGTTGCACGATTAAATTGAGGTTTTCTTGAGTCTGAAAATAATTGCTGCAAAAAATTTCTTGAAGTGACATATG
>Ga0208244_101745_pt1 | contig 10214 bp, 9 predicted proteins | sample SubbioCR12Aug_5A_FD_184828 | JGI IMG/M metagenome (GOLD analysis project Ga0208244, IMG submission 184828) | Serpentinite rock and fluid subsurface biosphere microbial communities from McLaughlin Reserve, California, USA - CR12Aug_5A (SPAdes) | ecosystem: Environmental > Terrestrial > Deep... | reverse complement strand
AACCGCGAATTCGCGCGAATCCACGCGAATTAAAGTGTTTTTGAAAACATATTCGCGCCAATTCGCGTAGATTAGCGGTTCCATTTTTTAACGTATTTCTGACACGCAACACTAGCCCATATGTTCTTCAAGCGTCCACAACATAAAAGGTTTGATTACGAGCCGCGGTTCTACAACCCGGAACGTGATCCGAGTGAGCAATTTCGCGAGAGGATGCGGCGGGAGATGCGGATCGCACGGAAAAAAAAGAAGCCGGTGATCCTGTGGGCTGCCGTCTTTGCTATTATCATCTATTTCTACCTTTACCTGAGCGGGATTATTCGCTGACATGCCCTCAAAGATTCACATACTCGAGCAGGATCTGGCCAACAAGATTGCCGCCGGCGAGGTCATCCAGCGTCCCGCTTCAGCCGTCAAAGAGCTGTTGGAGAACGCAATCGATGCGGGAGCGCGATCTCTGACGATTATCGTGAAGGAGGCGGGGAAATCACTTATTCAGCTTGTGGACGATGGGGAGGGAATGACCCCGGAAGATGCCATAATTTGCTTTCACCGACATTCGACCAGTAAACTCTCCACGGCTGAAGACCTCGAAAATATCCGAACGCTCGGATTCCGGGGGGAGGCTCTCGCCTCTATCGCCGCCGTTTCACAAGTAGAGATCAGGACTCGAACAATCTCAGATGAAGCCGCCGCCGTACTGCGAATCGAAGGGAGTCAGCTTGTCGAAGAATCCCGCATTGCAGGCGCAGTCGGGACCTCTATCGCGGCCCGAAACTTGTTTTTCAATACTCCCGCGCGCCGGCAGTTCCTTAAGACGAACGCCACGGAACTTCGCAATATCACCGAAACCGTTACTCGGTTCGCCCTGGCATATCCGGAAATTGCCTTCCAGTATCAGCACGACGATACCGGAATCTACAATCTCGCATCCGGATCTGAAGAAAAACGGATGAGGGACGTTCTGGGTGATCCTCAGTTTGAGCAGCTGATTCCTGTGAATGATACGCATGAGTATCTCAGTATCAAGGGATACGTAGGACGTCCGACATTCTTTCGCAAAAGCCGGTCTGAACAATATCTCTATTTGAACAGACGCTTCATCGTGAGCAAAGCGCTCAATCATGCTGTCTATAAGGCGTATGAGCATCTTCTGGAAAAGGGATCATTTCCATTCTTTCTCTTGAACCTTTCGATTGATCCGCGGCATGTCGACGTGAACGTCCATCCCTCGAAGCTCGAGGTGAAGTTTGAAAATGAATCGAATGTCTATCGCATGGTTCTGTCGTCAGTCCGAAGAGCGCTCGCATCACATGATCTTCCACAGACCATGGGTATCGATCACGAGAGAAGATCCCCATTATCAGTAAGCAAGTTGTCAGGCAGTGACCATCGGACGCGAGGAGGATTTCAAAGTTCCGGCATGTCCGAACTTCCAGTGTCCGGAGAGGGTGACGGTTCAGCAAACATTGATGCGCTGTTTAGCAACGCGGGGCCTGAACCGGAAGGGGTAGCCATCAACTCTTTCCGATTGAAGAAGGAAATGACAAGTCCCCCTGATCGGCTCTATGCTCACCGGAGTGATCTCTCGACGCACCCAGCTGGTGGACGCCAGGATGTGCGCCCCATTTGGCAATTGCACGAAAAGTATATCCTTTCACAGGTCAAGACGGGCATCATCATCATCGATCAACATGTCGCGCATGAGCGCATTCTGTATGAGAAAGCTGTTGCCGGATTCGAAAACAATCTTCCTGCCACGCAACAGTTGCTGTTTCCGCAGACGATCGAGCTGACGGCCTCCGACTACGCGCTCGTTGAGGAACTGCAGCCGCATCTTCAGAACCTCGGGTTCGGCGTGAAGTTGTTTGGAAAGAATACGGTCGTGATCGAGGGCATTCCTGTTGATGTTCGTGTCGGGAATGAAAAACGAATTCTCCAGGATGTGCTGGACGAGTATCGTCATCATGAGCAGGAAGTGAAGCTGGATGTTCGGGATCGCCTGGCGAAATCGTTTGCGTGCAAGGCCGCGATCAAGGCAGGGGACAGACTGAAACCGGAAGAAATGTTGAGTCTGGTCGACCAGCTCTTTGCCACATCAATGCCCTACGTGTGTCCTCATGGAAGACCCGTGGTGATCAAGCTCTCTATCGAGGAATTGGATAAGCGTTTTGGAAGGACGTAGAGTTCATCAAGTGAGGATGGAACCATGATTTATGATGAAGAAATGATGGGTGGCGAGAAGAAGAAGTGGGAAAATAGCGTTCGGACCGGTGGCCGTTTGCGTGAGGCTGTGTTCACAACCGTGAGCAGTGCGCCCGTGGAGATGCTCTATACGCCGGAGGATATCAAGAGCATCGACTTCCTGCAAGACATCGGGTATCCGGGGGAATATCCATACACCCGCGGAATCCATCCGACAATGTACCGGGGGCGATTGTGGACGATGCGACAATTTGCCGGATTCGGAACGCCGGAGGATACGAACAGGCGATACCATTATCTTCTTGAGCACGGACAGACGGGACTCTCGGTTGCATTTGATCTCCCGACTCTGATGGGTCGCGATGCCGATGATCAGATCTCTGCGGGTGAGGTTGGAATATGCGGCGTGGCGGTGAGTTCTCTTGCCGACATGGAAATCCTCTTTCGGGGAATCAATCTCGGAGAAATTTCAACATCGATGACCATCAATGCCCCGGCACTCATGGTGATGGCATTCTACCTGGCTGTGGCTGAAAAACAAGGGGTCGATTTCAAGAAACTCCGGGGGACAATCCAGGCGGATATCCTCAAGGAGTATATTGCCCAGAAGGAATGGATCTATCCGCCGGAACCGTCGATGAAACTCATCATTGACATGTTTGAATACATGAACGAGGAGGTTCCTCAGTGGAATCCGATTTCCGTGAGCGGCTACCATATCAGGGAGGCGGGATCGACATCCGTACAGGAGCTCGCGTTCACTTTGGCAGATGGATTCGCGTACGTGGAGGCAGGGATCAAAAGGGGATTGGATGTCGATGAGTTTGTCCCGCGCATGTCGTTCTTCTTTAACGCGCATATTGATTTCTTCGAGGAGATTGCGAAATACCGCGCTGCCCGGAGGATCTGGTCCCGTCGGATGCGGGATAAGTACGGCGCCAAAAACCCGCGTTCCTGGATGCTGCGATTCCATACGCAGACCGCAGGCTGTTCATTAACCGCTCAGCAACCGGAAAATAACATTGTCAGAACAGCCTTTGAGGCGCTCGCGGGAGTGCTCGGTGGAACCCAATCGCTCCATACGAATTCGATGGATGAGACACTCGCACTTCCATCAGAGAAGGCGGTGCGGATTGCACTGCGTACCCAACAGATCATTGCCCATGAAACAGGAGTGACGAATACGATCGATCCCCTGGCAGGGAGTTACTACCTTGAAGCGCTGACTGCGCGGATGGAAAAAGAGGCGGAATCGTATTTCGAGAGACTCGATGCCCTTGGTGGAATGATCCCGGCAATTGAGGCGGGCTTTCCTCAACGGGAAATCGCGGAAGCAGCATACAGATATCAGCGCGAGCTTGACCTCAAAGAAAAAATCATTGTCGGGGTGAACGAGTTTGTTCAGGACGATGAGAAAATCGAGATACCAATTCTCGAAATCTCTCCCGAAGTTGAACGAACTCAGAAACAGCGGCTGGCGGAGCTGCGACAAAGCCGCAGCCGGCAAGAGGTCGAGTCACGGCTGAGCGCGTTGACAAACGCTGCAGCTGACGGAAAGAATGTTATGCCCTGCTTGCTCGATTGTACGCGTGCCTATGTGACGCTTGGAGAAATGTGCAGCGCCCTGACAGAAGTCTATGGAGTCTATGAAGAACCGGCGGTGTTCTAGAAGCACGATTGAAAACCCAAAGAAAGATTAACCGCAGAGACCGCCGAGAGCGCCTGCCAAAGCAAAGCGACGGGCAGGCAGAGAAAGGAATTCGTATTGGGAACAGAAACCAAAAATCTCTCTCCGCGAACTCCGTGCGCTTTGCGGCTAAGGCTTTTCAACTGCGTTTCTAGAGGTCTGGTTGAAAAGTGTAACTGCACCTTTCCGCCTCGCAAGAACCGTTTGCGGCAGGCAGGGAGTTCGCTCACTTTGCAACCAAGATGAAAGAAGGAATCGCTGTGGAAATCTCTGAGGGTTATCACAGCGTTCTCCGCGCCCTTAGCGGTTTCATTTGTTATCGAGGATTTTCAGCCGAGTCTTTAGATAATCTTTCTATCGGCCAACCATCGGAATCCGCATGAAAGCATACGTCGTTCTTGCCCGCCCCTACCATTGGGTGAAGAATGTCTTCCTTTTTGCACCCCTCGTGTTTTCGAGGCACTTGTTTGATGTCGACTATGTAAGCTCCGCGATCCTCGCCTTTGTCGTCTTCTCTCTCGTCTCGAGTGCAGTCTATGTGATCAACGATATCGCGGACCGTGATCTCGACCGTGCCCATCCGATCAAGAGCCGGCGTCCCGTTGCATCAGGCGCAATTTCACCTACGCGGGCAGCCATCTTTGCATTCATTCTTCTCCTGGTTGTTTCCTTTCTCGCAATCGGGATCCGGCAGGAATTTCAAATCGTCGTGGCCCTGTATTTTATCATGAATCTCTTCTATTCATTCTGGCTGAAACACGTTCTTCTTGTCGATGTGTTCATCGTGGCCGCGGGCTTCATGTTGAGAGTGTTGGCAGGTGCACTCGCTATTCATGTCGAGGTATCGCACTGGCTGATCCTGTGCACACTCTTTGTCTCGCTCTTTCTCGCAGTCTCGAAGCGTCGCGGGGAGCTGATGCTGGTTCAGAATTCAGTTGAATTCACCGGACGAGTCGTCCTCCGCGAGTATGAACTTCCTTTTCTCGATCAGATCATCACGATCTCAGCTGCAGGGATGGCGATCTCGTATGCGCTCTATACTGTCGCCGACCGAACGGTCTCCATGTTTGGAACGGAGAACCTCATCTTTACCACGGTCTTTGTCCTATTCGGGATTTTCCGCTATATGTACTTGCTCCGAAAGCGCGTTACGGAGGACAATCCGACCTATCTGTTGCTGACGGATTTGGTCATGATGGTGAATATCACCCTCTGGTTTCTATCGTGCATCGCAATTATCTATTCGCACAGAGTGTTATAGAAGCACGATTGAAAACCCATAAAGAAAATAACCGCAGAGACCGCCGAGAGTGCCCGCATGCCGTAGCAAAGCGGCGGCAGGCAGAATAATGGAATTCGTTTGGGAACTAGAACCAAAAATCTCTCTCCGCGAACTCCGCGCCCTCTGCGGTTAAGGCTTTTCAACTTCGTTTCTAGAGTGATGGAGAGATATGAAATACCCTGAACCAATAGCGGCGACAAGAATTTCCGATGTAAATGTTCCGAAGCCGGTTGTTGCTGCAGTCGAAACGCGCCCGGAAACAGTTCTCGACGACATCCAACGCGCCATGGAAATAGCTGAAGTGACGCATGCTCTGCCGACAAACACGACAACAATTCTGAAGGACAACATCTCGTGGCATTTTCCGTTTCCCGGTGCAAATACCACACCGTGGCAACTCGAGGGTACCATCCTTGGACTTCAGAAACAGGGGTATGACGATTTGGTCTGCGTGCAGAACCAGACCGTAGTGACTGATGCATTCAAGGGAGAGGATCTCAACAAGTACCGTCCGCTTTTCGCAAAATACAAGGTTCCCGTATTGTTCAACTTCAAGGTCGAGGATATCCGCTGGGTTCCCTACACCCCAAAGCACCAGCTCCTTGTGCTTGATCAAATCTATCCGGAAGGTATCTATCTCCCGGAATTCTTCTTCGGAAAGAACATTCTCCATCTCCCGACCGTCAAGTGCCACATCTATACGACGACAACGGGAGCTATGAAAAATGCGTTCGGGGGATTGTTGAACACGCACCGTCATTATACCCACACGTGGATACATGAGACGCTGGTTGATCTCCTCCTTATTCAGCGGGAGATTCATTCAGGGATCTTCGCCGTGATGGATGGCACCACGGCTGGCAATGGTCCCGGTCCGCGGACGATGATTCCGGAGACGAAGAATATTGTCCTCGCCGGCGCTGATCAAGTGGCCATCGACGCGGTCGCGGCCAGACTCATGGGGTTTGATCCGATGTCCATCCGATACATTGCCCTCGCGCATGAAAGGGGGCTGGGATGCGGCGACCCCCGATCCATTGATGTCAAAGGGATGGATATAAGCGATATCAATTGGCGCTTCAGCGTCGGTGACAACGGAGCGAGCCGGGTTGGCGATATTCTTTGGTACGGCCCGCTGAAACACATGCAGCATCTCTTTTTCCGGACTCCCCTTGTGCATTTCTTCGTTTTCGGTTCCGAATTCTATCATGACTACTATCGATGGCCCCTGAAAGAGAGAAAAATCTTCCGGCGTTGGATAAAGCAGAGCCAATGGGGGAAACTCTTTGAATCGTATCCGCATGAATAGGGGGAGAATGAGGAAGGGTGCGTCCATCGAAGCATGATGGGGTCAAATGACTTACAAAGCCGGGGCTATTCAAAGAGTTATGTGCAACAGCCCGTTCTCACTATATACGCACGTGTTGAATCGGGGCGGCAAGGGGGTGTACGCAGTCCCGTGGAGAGCTTGTGAGGGCGTTATACAGAATCCACATAACACACTGAGCAACGTGGCAAGCGGGATTGCAGAATGACGAGGTTCTCGCTATGCACTAAGCGAGGGGTGTTATGCTGCTGAAACACCGAACAGGGTTGTTATAAAGAAACCATCTAAACAGTAGTTATGCCAGCAATACCTAAGACGAGACACACGTGATGGAATTCGAATGGGATGAACGGAAAGCTGCCACGAACCTCAAGAAGCATGGGGTGTCGTTTCAGGAAGCGGGCACAATCTTCGGAGATCCGATGGCAATCACCTTCCATGATCCCGATCATTCTGGAACTGAACAGCGGTTACTTACATTCGGGTTATCGCAGTCAGATCGGTTACTGGTGGTGGCGCACACAGACCGGGGCCGAAAAACACGAATCATTAGTGCGCGTATGATGACCAGGCATGAGAGGAAAATCTATGAAGAAGGCTAAACGTGACGAGCTTCGCCCAGAGTACCGGCGAGAGGATCTTGGGAAGGGCGTGCGAGGCAAGCACCTGAAGGGCTATCGCGCCGGTACAAACCTTGTACTGCTTCGGCCGGAAGTTGCGGCGGCCTTTCCTACTGCGCGAGCGGTGAATGACGCCTTAAGTTCCCTTATCGAAGTCGCAGAACATGCTGGCATAACACGTCGTTCCACCGGACGCGCAAAAGCGGCGCGCCGGTGAACTCTGCGTTATGCGGTGCGCCAGTTGCTCCTGCCGACAGGCTGGGCGGCGCCACTGACGGCTTTGCTATAGATTCCGTTCCTGTACAGGACCGTTGGCGCACGGTATGCGCCCCGCATCGGGAGAGCCCGTCGCCAGTGGCGGGCCTAGGCCTTGCCCAATCGGCCCCCCTGAGTGCGGCACTTCTCACCAATAGGAGGCAGTTATGCCCGACCGTAGCGCAGTCCTCGTTATCGACATGGCCAACGACTTCGTTTTCCCAAAAGGCGTCATTGCGGAAGCCGGAGGGCCGGATTACCAGCGCCGAGCGCAGGCGATCATTCCTGGACTGGGGCGCATGCTCGGCGCGGCGCGGCAAGCCGGCGTCCTCGTGATCTACGCGACGGACGCGCACACCCCCGGCGACAGCGAGCTTAAAAAGTGGCCCCCGCACGCCATGCAGGGTACTTGGCAGGCAGAGATCGTTGCGGATCTCCGGCCGGCCCCGGGGGACGTCGTGCTGGAGAAAACGACCTACAGCCCGTTCGCCAGCACCGAGCTGGAGCGCATCCTGGGCGAACGCCGGATCACGCGCTTGTACATTGCCGGCCTGCACACCGACTGCTGCGCCCGCCACGCCAGCGGCGACGCGTTCCAGAAAGGGTACGATCTCGTGTGGGTCACCGACGCGCTGCAAGCCTTCACCGAAGAAGCGCATCAAGCAGGTCTGGAGTACTTCAAGACGTGGTACGCGACGGACCCAGCGCGGCAGTTGCGTTCGACGGAGGACGTGATTGCGGAATGGTCGCCAGAGGTCGCAGCGGGGGTCTGACGCACCGTCGGGGCAGCCACGCCGCGCGGGAGGTACTGGCGCCCGCCTGACAAGGGCTTGAAGCTGACGGTCCGCGGCAGATCGGTCACAAGGATGTCAGTACAACGACGACCCTTCGGCTGCGCTGAGGACAAGTCTACACTCATGTTTTGAATCGCGGGGGCCGAGGCGTCAAAAGCCCGCCTGTTCGCCGCAGGCGGAGTGGACTCTTTGTGAGAGGAGAGCATGGCGTGTTATATGGAAACCATATAAGACCCCAAGGAAGTTTGAGAAACAAGCTGAGGTCATTGGCACAACAGAACTTGGGAATGAACGTACGCCAGCGTCTTAGGCCGCTAACAGGTGGCTTAAGGGTGTTATATGGAAACCATCTAATCAATAGTTATGTGGAAGGACAATCATCATGAAACTACCCGTAATAATCAACATTGACAGCCAATACGACTGGACAAGCGAAGTTCAGGATGTTTGGGACACAATTGATTGTAAGAACCTTCATCAAAATTTTCCGAAAATTGATGAACGTGACTTTGACTTCCGTTTGACGAAAAAACTTGTAATAATTGCCCTCTGCTCTCCTTCATTTATTGACTGTTGGTACAACAAAAGAGGTAACTGTAACGAGGTAGAAAGAGATACAGATTCATGGATACACAGAGAAGAAGAAAACTGGCGGGCGTTACAAGTTGGTCAAGAAAGAAATGTTAAACATTTTAACGGAGAAGAGCCACATTTCCGCCACCCAAAAACCTGTGAGAATTACATTATTGAACCCTATGGAATTTACACTGACGACTGTTCAATATTTCTTTCTGGCGTGGTTGATATGGATAAATTACCATTGGGCGCAAAAGGTGGAGCAGGGATATTTCTATGCCCTGAACGGATCGTAAGAATATATCCTACTATATTGGAAGCATTACGAAGTCCGAAATATCCCATTCCATTAACATCTAATCCTATTCTGACAAATCTTAAAATGCTTTTGCTGCATGAACTTGGGCATCATATATTTCCAGTTCATAGAAATTGCAAGGGGAACAAATATATCTCCGAGGGATTAGCAAATTACTTTTGTTACTCCAACTTGACCGAAATTGAACGGGCATGGTTACTCTATAAATCCAGAACGCTGCAACCGCCCGAATATTCAAGCTACCGATTTATTTCTGTTTTACACCGTTACTTCAATAGCAAGATAGTAATAGAGGAATCGAAAATAAGTGAAAAATTAGAGCAATACGATAAAGACATAAAGCTATCAAAATATCCAACTCAAGATGAGGCATTTAAGCAACGCTTTATAAACCTCGCAAATGATTTAAAAAAGCATTTAGAGACTTCTACCATATTCACAATGGATGATATTTTCTTAAATATGTTCAAGGGGAATACGGATGGCTGGGGTAGCATATTTAGAACCGTTATTGACAATAATGGAAACGAAAGAAGTTGGGAGGATATTGTTGAACGTCAAACCGAACATCTGACAATGGCAATAACTTTAGATTTTCTTCCCGCAGTTGGTTTCCTTGATGACTTAGATGAATTATTTGGCAATGCAAAAAAATGGCGGTGGGACATTGACCATGGGATGCTCCACAGGCACCATCGGCATTACAAAAAACAGATTAACCCTGACTTTATTTGGGACTTATACAACGATTTTTCTATTTTTCCTTGGGCTCTTTCAAATGAACTTCCAGATGAAATATGGAGTTCCTGGGGAATGAGCACAAGCCATGATAACATGGGGACAGATAGTAAATTGCCCGGGAAATTATCTTGGCCTGAAGGACCATTGTTTCGTATGACAACAAGGCAGGATTGGGAACGAGTTATAAAAGAAAGCCCTTATCAATGGGCGCGTAATGCTGCAATGGTATGGTTACTTAATGATTTGAAAGATAAATCTGATCAGTAGTGTCCCAAGAAAGACATTCAAAATACTTGTAAGCTATTATTCACAAAGCGATGACGGTAAAAAATCATTGAAATCGATTTGAATTTTGAATCCATCATTTACCCCCTATATTAAGCCATCACATAGAAAATTGTCATTATT
>Ga0208244_101744_pt1 | contig 10219 bp, 6 predicted proteins | sample SubbioCR12Aug_5A_FD_184828 | JGI IMG/M metagenome (GOLD analysis project Ga0208244, IMG submission 184828) | Serpentinite rock and fluid subsurface biosphere microbial communities from McLaughlin Reserve, California, USA - CR12Aug_5A (SPAdes) | ecosystem: Environmental > Terrestrial > Deep... | reverse complement strand
AGGTGCTGGACCGCACCGCGCTGGTGCTCGACATCTTCGCGCACCGCGCCAGGAGCCGGGAGGGGCGGCTGCAGGTCGAACTCGCCCAGCTCAACTACCTGCTACCCCGTCTCACCGGCCGCGGGGTGCTGCTTTCACGTCTGGGAGGCGGGATCGGCACGCGCGGGCCCGGCGAGACGAAGCTGGAGAGCGACCGCAGGCGCATCCGCGCCAGAATCACAGAGCTGCAACGTGAGATCAACGCGGTCCAGAGGCACCGAGGCCGGCAGCGGCGGCCCCGGCAGGAAGCCGCCCTGCCCCAGGTTGCGCTGGTGGGTTACACGAACACGGGCAAGTCCACGCTGCTCAACGCGCTGACCGGCGCAGGGGTATTCGTGGAGGACAAGTTGTTCGCCACGCTGGACCCGACGGTGCGGCGCCTTGTGCTGCCCGACCGGCGCTGCATCGTAGTGGCGGACACGGTCGGGTTCATCCGACGGTTGCCCACGCAGCTAATTGCGGCGTTTCGCGCCACACTCGAGGAGGTAGTGCACGCCGACCTGCTGCTCCACGTTGCCGACGCCGGCCATCCGGACTGGCCCGAGCAGGTCCGCGTGGTGAAAGAGGTGCTGGCCTCGCTGGGAGCGGGCCGTCACCCCACGCTCCTTGTCTTCAACAAGACCGACTTGCTGACCACCGAGCAGGTGCGGTGGTTGATCGCAGCACACCCGGACGCCGTGGCCGTATCAGCGGCGCGGGCCGACGGCCTGGCCGAACTGCTGGACGCGATCGGGCGCAGGCTGCCTGAGCCTTGGGTGCGGCTCCACCTGCACGTGCCTTACAGCAACGCCAGGCTCGTGGCGCAGATCCACAACCAGGGCAGGGTGCTGGCTGAGCGGTACGGGGAGGAGGGGGCCTGGATTGAAGCTGAGGTTCCTGGGTCGCTTGCTGTGCAGCTCAGAGAGCTTAGGACCCCTGCGCGGGCGCGCCGGGCCCGGGCAGAGGGATCAGGCTAGACGGCGAAGCACCGCCACTGCCTTGCCCTCAACCGCGACCTCATCGGCGTAGGTCGGCTCCATGGCCGCGTTGGCAGGCTGCAGCCGGATCCGGCCTCGCTCGCGGAAGAACTGTTTGACCGTAGCCTCGTCCCCAATCCGCGCCACTACGATGTCGCCGTTGGAGGCGGTCTGCTGGCGCCGCACGACAAGAAGGTCGCCGTCAAGGATGCCTGCCTCGATCATGCTGTCACCGTGCACCCGCAGCACGAACGCCTCGGCCCCGTCCGTCCAGCCGGAAGGCACCGGCACGTAGTCCTCGATGTTCTGGTCGGCGAGAATCGGGGTGCCCGCCGCGACGCGTCCGATCAGCGGCAGCGCCACACCCAGGTACTGCCTGCCGGCTCCTGAGGCGCCACGCAGCAGCTCCAGGGCGCGCGGCTTGCTTGGATCGCGGCGTAGACAGCCCTTGCGTTCAAGCGCTTCCAGGTGGCTGTGAACGGTCGAGCTGCTGGTGAGGCCCATCGCCTGGCCGATCTCGCGCACCGAGGGCGGGTAGCCGCGTGACTCTATGAAGCGCGCCACGAAGGTGAGGATCTCCTGTTGTCGGTGCGTGAGCCCGGTCGCCATAGTCGCCTCCTGGAGAGACCCTACTGCTTATCATAGCAGACACAGGACCCTATGCAAACATGCGTTCGGTCTTCGGGGGGCGCTACGGCTACTTCGCATAATGTCTCTTATGTCAAGTAAGCGACCAGAGCGACGGGAGGGGCCGACGCACCGGGTCACGTCATCCCTTTCGTCACGTCTTCCTCTTCGTGCGGGGTTTCGGCTCTAGCGTCCTTCGAACCGCGGCTCGCGCTTTTCCAGGAACGCTGCGAGGCCTTCGTTGTGATCCCGGGTCTTGCCGGCGATCTCCTGCAGGCGCGCTTCGTTTTCGAGCGCCGCCTCGAGTGACCCGCAGAGGCCGGCGTTGACGGCGCGCTTCGCAAGCCCAAAGGCGCGGGTCGGGCCTGCGGCCAGCCGCCGGGCCAGTTGGGATGCCGAGGCAGGCAGATCATCGTGGGGAACCACGCGGTTCACGAGTCCCAGGCGCAACGCCTCCGCGGCCTCGACCGCTTCGCCGCTGAACGCCATCTCGAGGGATCGGGCCATCCCAACCAGGCGCGGCAACAGGAACGTGGCTCCCCCGTCGGGGATCAGGCCGATCCGGGAGAAGCTCAGGGCGAACGACGCACGGTCCGAGGCGATCCGAAGGTCCGCGGCCAATGCCAGGCTGCACCCGGCGCCGGCCGCGACGCCGTTGACCGCGGCGATAACCGGCTTCTCCAGTGCCCGCAGGCTTAGGACTATGGGGTTGAGCCGAGCCCTGAGGAGTTCGCCATAGGAGATCCCAATGGTTCCGGCACGATCGCGGAGGTCCTGCCCGGAGCAAAACCCCTTCCCCTCCCCGGTGAGCACAACGCACCTCACCTCGGCTTCCCGTTCGGCAAACGCCGCGGCGTCGTTCAACTCGGCGGCCATCCGCTCGTTGATCGCGTTGAGCGAATCCGGCCTATTCAGCGTTACCGTGAGCACGCCGCCTTCAAGCAACGCGATGAGGGTCTGGTAGGTCAGCAGCCTTTCCAATTCGGCGCCCGCTTCTCCAGGAATGCCCGGATGCCCTCGGTCCTGTCCTCTGTGGCGAACAGAAGGTAGAACGCCTTGCGCTCGTAGTCGAGCCCGCCCTCGAGTGTAGTGTCGAACGCCTTCAGGATCGCTTCCTTGGCCATGCGAACCGCCAACGGCGGCTTTGAGGCGATCTGGCCGGCCAGGGCCTTCGCCTCGTCCAGGACCGCCTCGTCGGGCACGACGCGGGTGACCAGGCCGATGGCCTGGGCCTCGGCCGCGGAGAACGGACGGCCGGTCAGTATCAGCTCCATCGCGCGGGCCTTTCCGGCGGCGCGCGTCAGGCGCTGCGTGCCACCGGCCCCCGGTATGATCCCGATGTTGATCTCGGGCTGGCCGAACCGCGCCCCCTCGCCCGCGATGATCATGTCGCAGAGCATGGCCAACTCGCACCCACCGCCCAACGCGAATCCGCGCACCGCCGCGATGATCGGCTTGCTGAACTTGCGGATCCGCTCCCACTGACCAAAACGGTAACCGGTGAGCATCTCGGCCGGCGTGGCCGACGCGAACTCGTTCACGTCTGCGCCGGCGGCAAACGCCCGCTCGCTTCCGGTCAGGACTACGCACCTCACCGCGTCGTCGGTCTCAATGGCGTCCAGCGCCGCGGCCAGTTCATCCATCGTCGCCCGGTTGAGCGCGTTGAGCACTTTGGGACGGTTCAACGTGATGACCGCCACGGCGTCATGCTGATCAATGAGGATGTTGCTATAGGCCATCGCCCTGCCTCCGGCGTCCTGTGAAGGTGCTAGCGGATGATCGCCACGTCATAGCCTGCTGTGCGGAGACGCTCAGCCAGCTGCTCGGCCAGCGCCCGGTCACGAAAGGCTCCCACGCGCACCTTGAACAGGTCGCCCTCCCTCACTATGTAGGGAGTGAACCCCGCAGATCGCAGCGCCTCGGCGCGCGCCTCAGCGTTCTCGCGGCTGGCGAATGCGCCGGCCTGAACACGGTACAGGGTCGCGCCAGGCGTCGCCTCCACCACCGCGGCCGGACGCGCCGGGGACACCTCTGGTCTTGGCGCGGCCGGACCGGCCGGGGACACCTCTGGTCTTGGTGTGGCCGGACGCGCCGGGGACACCTCTGGTCTTGGTGTGGCCGGACTGACCGCGGGCGGCGATGTCTCCTCAGCCCGTGGGGTGGCCGCCGGCGGCACGGTGGGCGGGGGCGGAATTGCAGGCGCCTCTGGCGGAGACGGCGGTGGTGCAGGCTTTGGCAGAGGCACCTGCGGCGGAGCCGGGGCTGCCTGCTCCGTCCCAGGCGCCCCAGACCGAGGTTTGATGTACCTCTCCCCTACATAGTAGCCGACGACCAGAGAGCCGACGAAGAGGCCGACTATGACCAGGCCGACTAGGAAGGTGTTGATCCGCACGAACGGGTCTTTCGTCAGGACCCGCCGATTTCCTCCGAGCCCAGATCCCTCACGTATCCTTCAAGAGCCTGTTCGCGACCGCGCAGCTCACGTTCACGCCGCCGCTCCTCCTCCACCACTTCAGGTGGCGCCTTGGCCACGAACGAGGCATCGGCGAGCTTGCGCGTGATGCGGTCAAGGTCCGCCCGCACGGATGCGAGGTCCGCCTTCAGGCGGCGACGCGCCTTGGGCCGGTCGGTCTCGGCCACCTCCAACGTGATCCTCACCCCGTCCGCCACGGTTCCCACGGCGCCCGGGATAGGACTTCCGCCCTCTTCCCCCACGATCGTCAGGCCCGGAGCCCGCATCAGCCAGGACAGGTACTCGCGGTGCGCCTCGAGGATCGACCGCGTGTCCTCACCGGCCTGGAGAGCCGGAACAATGGCCGCAGCCGATGCCAGACCCAGGTCGGCCCGAAGCGACCGTACCGCCCGTACCACAGCCATGAGGATCTCGACCTGGGCCTCAGCTGCTCCATCCTGCGACACCTCACGGCCGTCCGGCCATGGGGCCGTGACGATGGTGTCGCCCTCGTGGGGGAGCGCCTGCCAGATCTCCTCGGTGATGTGCGGCATGATGGGGTGGAGCAGCCGCATGGTGCCCTCCAGCACGGTCCACAGGGTGTGCTGAATGGCCTGCCGGCGCGCGGGTGCCAGGTCCTCCCGGTAGAGGTCCACCTTCACCAACTCGAGGTACCAGTCGCAGTACTCTGACCAGACGAACTCGTACAGCCGCCGCGCCGCCTTGTCGAAGTCATAGGCCTCCAGCATCTCCGTGACCTCGACGGCAAGCCGGCCGTAGCGGCTCAGGATCCACCTGTCAACGGTCCCAAGCGAGCCTGCTGCGGCGCCTGCGGCGGGCTGGAACCCGCCCAGGTGCATCTGGACGAACCGGGCGGCGTTCCAGATCTTGTTGTTGAAGTTCCGGATGTCCTCGAGCATCTTCTCGCCGAAGCGCAGGTCCTGCTGGCCCTGCGAGCAGCGCAGGATGAGCGCGTAGCGCAGCGCATCAGCGCCGTAGCCCTGCTCCACGTAGTCGAGGGGGTCCAGCCCGGTGCCGAGCGACTTGCTCATTCGCCGCCCTTCCAGGTTCTGCACCATGGGGTTGATGTACACGTCGGTGAACGGGACGTCGCCCATGAACTCAAGCCCGAACATGATCATTCTGGCCACCCAGAGGAAGATGATGTCCCGTCCGGTCGCCAGCACGCTGGTCGGGTAGAAGTGCTCCAGGTCGGCGGTCTGCTCGGGCCAGCCCAGCGTGGCGAACGGCCACAGCGCGGACGAGAACCACGTGTCCAGGACCTGCTCCTCCTGGTGCAGGTCGGTGCTGCCGCACTCGGGACAGCTTCCCGGGGCCTCGCGCGCGGCGGTGGGATGGCCGTTCGCGCAGTGGTAGACCGGGATGCGGTGTCCCCACCAGAGCCGCCGGCTGATGTTCCAGTCGTGGATGTTCTCCATCCAGTCCAGGTAGACTTTGCCCCACCTCTCCGGATGAAAGCGCACCCTGCCCTGGCGCACCGCCTCGATCGCGGGCCCGGCGAGCTCGTCCATGCGGCAGAACCACTGGTCGGTGATGTAGGGTTCGAGCACGGTGCTGCAGCGTCCGCACACCCCCACGTTGGTGGTGTAGGGTTCCTGCCGCTCGATCAGCCCGGACGCCCCCAGGTCTCGGGCAACGGCCTCCCTCGCGGCGAACCGGTCCATGCCGGCATAGGGCCCGGTTTCGGCGGTCATCCGGCCGGCCTCGTCGAGGATCACCAGCACCGGCAGGCCGTGCTGGACTCCGATATCGTTGTCGAGCGGGTCGTGGCCCGGGGTGATCTTGAGCGCGCCGGTGCCGAACGCCGGGTCCACCCGGGTGTCGGCGATTACGGGCACCCGGCGGTTGACGAGCGGCACCAGAACCTCGCGGCCCACCTGGCTGCTGTACCGGGAGTCATCAGGGTGCACCGCCACGGCCACGTCCGCCAGGATCGTCTCGGGGCGTTGAGTAGCAATCGTGATCCCCTCTCCCCCATCCGCGCCGCGATACCGGACAAACCACAGGGAACTCGCCACGCTCTGGTAGTTCACCTCGAGGTCGGACACACTGGTCAGATCCTTCGGGCACCAGTTGATCATGCGCTTGCCGAAGTAGATGTGGCCCTTGGCGTACAGCCGCAGGAAGCACTCGATGACCGCGTTGTGATACCCGGGATCCAGCGTGAAGGTGACGCGGTCCCAGTCACAGCCGGACCCCATCCGCCGTATCTGGCCGTAGATCAGCTCGCCGTACTTCTCCTTCCACTGCCAGGCGAACTCCAGGAATCGCTCGCGACCCAGGTCGAAGCGGGTCTTCCCCTGCTTTGCCAGCTCACGTTCCATGACCACGTGCGTGCCTATGCTGGCGTGGTCGGTGCCGGGCAGCCACATCGCGTTGTACCCCTGCATGCGTCGCCAGCGGGTGAGCAGGTCCTGCACGGCGTGATTGAGGGCGTGTCCCATGTGCAGGGTCCCCGTGATGTTGGGAAGCGGCATCATGATCGTAAACGGCCGTCGGGTAGGATCCACAGGAGCGTGGAAGCAATCCTGCTCCAGCCACTCCTGATAACGCCGCGGCTCCACGACCATGGGGTCATACGGGACTGCCCGTGCTTCCTTCCCCATCTCCAGCCCTCCAGGAAACAGCAACGCCGCTCGCCAAGGGCGAAGCGGCGCTCCGCGCAGCCTCATCATCGCGCGAACGTGCCCTGATAATACCACCCGCCCCGCGGCCGGTCTAGCTCACCTGCGGTTCAGGCGGCCGGCGCTCGGGTTTGATCGGCACCGGCGGCATGGGCGGGACAAAGGGCTCGGGCGGCGCCACGACCGGCGCCGGAGAGGGCGCCTCCTGCCCGCGCTGCGGCAGTAGAGCCTCGTTCAGCACCGCGTCCACGTGGTCCACCAGCACGAGCCTCACCTGCTTGCGCACGTTGGCCGGTATGTCTTGAAGGTCCTTCTCGTTCTCCTTGGGCATGATGACCGTTCGTAACCCGGCCCGGTGGGCCGCCAAGACCTTCTCCTTGAGCCCGCCTATCCCCAGAACCCGGCCACGCAGGGTGATCTCTCCGGTCATGGCCACGTCGCGCCGCACCGGCCGGCCTGAGACGGCCGACGCCAGGGCAGTCGCCATTGTGATTCCGGCCGACGGGCCGTCCTTGGGCACGGCGCCGGCAGGCACGTGGATGTGTACGTCGGTGCGCTGGTAGAACTCCTCGTCCGCGCCGTACCGTTTGGCCCGCGATCGCACGTAGGAGAGCGCCGCCTGGGCCGACTCCTTCATCACGTCGCCCAGCTGTCCGGTTAGCGAGAGCTTGCCCTCCCCGCGCATCAGCGTGGCCTCAACCGCGACGACGTCGCCGCCCATCTCGGTGTAGACAAGGCCGGTGGCCACCCCTACCTCATCTTCCTTTTCGGCCGCCCCAAAGCGGAACTTGGGAGGGCCCAGGTACTTGTGCAGGTTCGCGCGCGTGACGCGCTCCCCGGTTACGGTCCCCCGCGCCACACCGGTGGCAACCTTGCGGCAGATGCTGCCAATCTCGCGCTCCAGATTTCGCACCCCGGCCTCGCGCGTGTACTCGCGCGCCACAATCCTCAGGGCTTCGGTGGTGAACGTAATCTGCCCCTGGGTCAACCCGTTGGACTTGCGTTGCTTCGGGATCAAGAACTGCTCGGCGATCTTGACCTTTTCTTCCTCGATGTAACCGGGAAACCGGATGACCTCCATGCGGTCTCGAAGCGCCGGCGGAATCGTATCCAGGATGTTCGCGGTGGTGATGAACATGACCTCGCTCAGGTCAAGGGCAAGATCCATGTAGTGGTCGCTGAAAGCGTGGTTCTGCTCGGGGTCGAGCGCCTCCAGCAACGCGGCCGATGGATCACCCCGGAAATCCATTCCCAGCTTGTCAATCTCGTCGAGCATGAATACGGGGTTGTGGCTCCCCGCGGTCTTCATCCCCTGGACGATGCGGCCCGGCAGGGCCCCGACGTATGTGCGGCGGTGACCGCGGATCTCGGCCTCGTCGCGCACACCGCCCAGTGAAACCCGCACGAACTTGCGGCCCAATGCCCGCGCTATGGACTTGCCAACCGAGGTCTTGCCGACGCCCGGAGGCCCCACGAAGCAGAGAATGGGGCCCCGCGATTCCGGCGAGAGCTTGCGCACGGCTAAGTACTCGATCACGCGATCCTTGGCCTTCTCCAGTCCGTAGTGGTCCTTGTCCAGGATCTTGCGCGCCTCGTCAATATCGAGGCGATCCTCGGTCCGCACGGTCCACGGGAGCGCCAGGATCCAGTCGAGGTAGGTCCGCACAACCACGGCCTCCGCGACCATGGGCGGCATCTTCTCCAGCCGGCCCAGCTCCTCAACCGCCTTAGCCTTGACGTGCTCCGGCAGGCCGGCGGCCTCGATCTTCTTCCTGTACTCGGACACTTCGGTCTGCCGCTCGTCGGTCTCGCCTAACTCCTGCTGGATGGCCTTGATCTGTTCCTTTAGGAAATACTCGCGCTGCGACTTCTCCATCTGCTTGCGGACACGACCCTGGATCTTGCGTTCCAGTTCCAGAACGCCGATCTCGCGGCTGAGAATGGCGCTGAGTCGCTCCAGGCGAATCTTGGGCTCGGCGTCCAGCAGCTCCTGGCGCTCCTCAAGCTTCAACGAGACGTGCTGAGCGATCAAGTCGGCCAGGCGCCCGGGTTCTTCCACCTGCGCCGCCGCGACAAGCTGGTCAGGCGCGATGGACCGAGAGAGGCGAGCATACCGCTCGAGTTGTGAAACGAGCCCGCGCATCAGGGCCTCCGTCTCCATGCTCTTCTCGGCGCTGTCGGGCCGATGCTCCACCGCGACCTCGAAGTACGGCTCCTCCTGGTGAAAGGCGGTCAGCGTGGCGCGGACGACGCCCTCAACGATAACCTGAAGCACCCCGTCGGGCTGTTTGCCTACCTGGAGCACGCGGCATACGGTTCCGGTGGTGAAGATGTCCTGCGGGCGAGGGTCCTCTACGTCGTCGTCGCGCTGGGCGGCCAGAACCATCAGGCGATCCCGCTCCAGGGCGGTCTCAATGGCCTGGAGGGACTTCCTGCGGCCTACACCCAGTCCCTGCACCTGGTTGGGGAAGACGACCGTTCCCTTCAGCGGCAGGAGAGGTAGGCGATCCGGAATGGTTGCCTGACTCTCAGAAATAGACACGTGATCCTCCTTGAGCGTTCCCTACCCGTTGGAACGAACGGCTGTTGGATCTTGTTCCCACGCGGCCTACGACGCCGGCTTCTCCATCACCTGCGCCTGCAGGTCGGAAGCGGTTAGCAGCAATGGGCCATGCCGTCGCAGCACCGCCTCTTCGGTAACGAGGCAGCGACGGACGTCCCCCCGAGATGGGATCTCGTACATTATGTCAAGCATGATCTCCTCGATCACGGTCCGGAGGCCCCTGGCGCCGGTGTGCCGGGTCATTGTCTCGCGGGCGATGGCCCGCAATGCTTCGTCGGTAAAGACCAGCTCCACGCCGTCCATTTCAAAGATGCGCTGGTACTGGCGTACCAGCGAGTTCTTGGGCTCCACCAGCACCGCCACCAGGTCGGACTCATCGAGGGGCTCCAGTGGAACGATTACGGGCAGCCGCCCGATGAACTCTGGGATCAAGCCGTACCGCAGCAGATCCTGGGGCAAGGTTTGCTTCAGGACCTCGGTCAGGTGTTCCTTGCTGCGGGGCTCGATGTGAGCGCCGAATCCCATGCTGGTCTGCCTGACGCGTGCCTCGATGATGCGTTCCAGGTTCTCAAAGGCGCCACCGCAGACGAAGAGGATATTACTCGTGTCTATCTGGAGGAACTCCTGGTGTGGATGCTTCCTGCCTCCCTGGGGCGGGACGTTGGCCGTGGTGCCTTCGAGGATCTTCAGAAGGGCCTGTTGTACTCCCTCTCCGGACACGTCGCGCGTGATCGAAGGATTCTCGCTCTTTCGCGCAATCTTGTCCACTTCATCAATGTAGACAATCCCCCGCTCGGCCTTCTTGATATCGCCGTCGGCGGATTGGATCAGGCGCAGTAGGATGTTCTCTACGTCCTCGCCGACGTACCCGGCCTCGGTCAGCGATGTCGCGTCGGCGATCGCGAACGGAACGTCCAGGATTCTCGCCAGGGTCTGG
>Ga0208244_101743_pt1 | contig 10222 bp, 7 predicted proteins | sample SubbioCR12Aug_5A_FD_184828 | JGI IMG/M metagenome (GOLD analysis project Ga0208244, IMG submission 184828) | Serpentinite rock and fluid subsurface biosphere microbial communities from McLaughlin Reserve, California, USA - CR12Aug_5A (SPAdes) | ecosystem: Environmental > Terrestrial > Deep... | reverse complement strand
CCGAGATCAATGAGCCGCCTTTCAGGTCGGCCCCGCCCTCCCACATCGATCGCCACGCCAACCCCCTGCCCGCCAGCGCCCATTCGTGCAGCACGGCACCGTCGTTGCATTCGAGCAGGCCTGACACCTTGATGCTGACAATTTCCTCTCCCTCGCGAAACAGCCAGCCGCGCTGCTGACCCAACGACAGACAGTTGTGGCTGGCCAGTTCCACCAGCGTCTGCGGCGTACCGTGCCGTGCCAGGTAAGCCGGGCTGGCCACCACCACGCGCCGGTTCTCAGCCAGGCGGATGCTGACCAGGCTGGAGTCGGTCAGCTCGCCAACGCGGATGGCGCAGTCCACGCCCTCATTCACCAAGTCGACCAAGCGGTCGGACAGGTCGAGGTTCACCGTCACCTCGGGATTGGCGTCGAGGAACGGCATGACCAGCGGCGCGACGTGCCGGCGGCCGAAGCCGGCCGGTGCGGAGAGGCGCAGGTGGCCGCACGCCTTGACGCCGCCCAGGCTCACCGAGGCCTCGGCATCGCCGAGCTCGCGCAGGATGCGCTGGCAGTCCTCCAGGTAGGCGCTGCCCTCGAAGGTGAGCGTCACACGCCGCGTCGTGCGCAGCAGCAGCTTCACCCCGAGGCGCGCCTCCAGCGCATCCAGCCGCCGGCTCACCACGCCCGCCGCGACGCCCTCGGCAGCCGCGGCAGCAGTCAGGCTGCCGCGGCTGGCCACCGCCACGAATGATTCGATCTGCTTGAGCTTGTCCATCACTATTGCTTTTTTTGCAACAATGATTTGATTTTACCGGTATTTTATTAACCGACAAGACGAGGTATCTTTGTTCATGCCCCGCTTCGCCGCCAACCTGTCAATGCTGTTCACCGAAGCGCCCTTGCTCGAACGCTTCGAGCGGGCCGCGCACGCCGGCTTCGCGGCGGTGGAAATCCAGTTCCCCTACGACGTGCCGGCCGAACAGTTGCAGCAGGCCCTGCTTCGCAACAAGCTCTCCCTCGTGCTGTTCAACCTCCCCGCCGGCGACTTGGCGGCCGGCGAGCGCGGCATCGCCTGCCATCCGGATCGCGTCGACGAATTCAGGCAGGGCATCGACACGGCGCTCGCCTATGCCGCGGCGCTGGGCGTGCCGCAACTGAACTGCCTCGCCGGCATCCGCCCGGCGCAGGTGCCGGCCGACACCGCGCGCCATGTGCTGATAGACAACCTGCGCTACGCCGCCCTGCGGCTGAAGGCGCACGGCCTGAAGCTGCTCATCGAGCCGATCAACACCTTCGACATTCCCGGCTTCTTCCTGAGCGGCACGCAGCAGGCGCTCGATCTGATCGCCAAGGTCGCAAGGGACGGAAAAGCGGACAACCTGTACCTGCAGTACGACGTCTATCACATGCAGCGCATGGAGGGCGAGCTGGCCAACACGCTCGCCGCGAACCTCGACAAGATCGCGCACATCCAGATCGCCGACAATCCGGGCCGCCACGAGCCGGGCACGGGCGAGATCGATTTCCCCTTCCTCTTCGCGCACCTCGATCGCATCGGCTATAAAGGATGGATCGGCTGCGAGTACAAGCCGGCAGCCGGCACGGAGGCCGGCCTCGGCTGGCTGAAGCCATGACCCATCCCATCCGCGCCATCGCCTTCGACGCCTACGGCACGCTGTTCGACGTCTATTCCGTCGGCGCGCTCGCCGAGCAACTCTTTCCCGGCAAGGGGGCAGAACTGACCGCTCTGTGGCGCAGCACGCAGGTCGGCTACACGCACCTTCGCACGCTGGGCGACCGCTACATGCCCTTCTGGCAGGTGACGGAAGACGCGCTGGTCTTCTCCGCCCGCAGGCTTGACCTCGATTTGTCCGAGGACAAGCGCAAGCGCCTGATGAACCAGTACACCTGCCTCTCCGCCTTCCCGGAAAACCTCGGTGCGCTGAAGGAACTGAAACAGCTCGGCCTGCCGCTGGCCATCCTCTCCAACGGCACGCCCGACATGCTCGACATCGCCGTCAAAAGCGCCGGCATGGGCGGCCTCTTCGACCATCTGCTGTCGGTCGAATCGGTGAAGAAGTACAAGACCGCGCCCGAGGCCTACCGGCTCGGGCCGGATGCCTTCAAGCTCCCCACGAGGGAAATTCTCTTCGTCTCGTCGAACTGCTGGGACGCCATCGGCGCCACCTGGTTCGGCTACACGACCTTCTGGATCAACCGCAGCGGCCAGCCGCTGGAGGAACTGGGCGCGCAACCCGCGGTCCAGGGCCGCCTGCTGACCGACGTGGTTTCGTTCGTGCAAAATTCAACCAAGGAGCCATCATGAGCCTCAACCTCCCCGCCGGCGTGCAGATCAATGCGCCGATCCATCCCCGCTTCGACGAGATCCTCACACACGATGCGCTGGCCTTCGTCGCCAAGCTGCATCGCGCCTTCGCGGCGCGCCGCCAGGAACTGCTGAAGAAGCGCGTCGAACGCCAGGCGCGCATCGACGCCGGCGAGATGCCGGACTTCCTGCCGGAGACGAAGCACATCCGCGAAGGCGACTGGAAAGTGGCGCCGCTGCCCAAGGCGCTGGAGTGCCGTCGCGTCGAGATCACCGGCCCGGTGGAGGCCAAGATGATCATCAACGCCTTCAACTCCGGGGCGGACTCCTACATGACCGACTTCGAGGATTCCAACAGCCCGAACTGGTTCAACCAGGTGCAGGGCCAGGTGAACCTCTACGACGCCGTGCGCCGCAAGCTGACTTTCACCAACGAGGCCGGCAAGGTCTACAAGCTCAACGACAAGATCGCCGTGATGCAGATCCGCCCGCGCGGCTGGCACCTCGACGAGAAGCACATGCTGGTCGACGGCCAGCGCGTCTCCGGCGGCATCTTCGACTTCGGCCTGGTGTTCTTCCACAACGCCAAGGAGCAGATTGCACAGAGTAACGGGAGCGCCGGCCCCTTCTACTACCTGCCGAAGATGGAGTCGCACCTCGAGGCGCGCCTGTGGAACGACATCTTCTGCCTGGCGCAGGACGAGCTCGGCCTGCCGCGAGGCAGCATCAAGGCCACCGTACTGGTGGAAACCGTGCTCGCCACCTTCGAGCTGGAAGAGATTCTCTACGAACTGCGCGAGCATTCCGCCGGGCTGAATGCCGGCCGCTGGGACTACATTTTCTCCTGCATCAAGAAATTCAAGCGCAACAAGGATTTCTGCCTGGCCAACCGCGGCGCCATCACGATGGAAGTGCCCTTCATGCGCAGCTACGCCCTGGCGCTGGTGAAGGCTTGCCACAAGCGCGGCGCGCCGGCCATCGGCGGCATGAGCGCGCTGATCCCGATCAAGGGCGATCCCGTCGCCAACGAGAAGGCGCTCGCCGGCATCCGCCACGACAAGACGCGCGACGCCAACGACGGCTACGACGGCGGCTGGGTGGCCCACCCGGGCCTCGTCTCCATCGCCATGGAAGAGTTCGTCAAGGTGCTCGGCGACAAGCCCAACCAGTGGGACAAGCAGCGCACCGACACCTACGGCCCGAAGGACTGGCTCGACTTCCAGCCCGAGCAGCCCATCACCGAGGTCGGCGTGCGCAACAACATCAACGTCGGCATCCATTACCTCGGCTCCTGGCTCGCCGGCAACGGCTGCGTGCCCATCCACAACCTGATGGAAGACGCCGCCACCGCCGAGATCTCGCGCTCGCAAATCTGGCAGTGGGTGGTCAGCCCGAAGGGCAAGCTGGACGATGGCCGCAAGGTCACCGCCGAAATGGTAAAGGCGCTGATCGTCGAGGAACTCGCCAAGGTCAAGGCCACGGTCAGCGCCGCCGGCGAGAAGACGGAAACCTACGACCAGGCCGCGGTCATCTTCGAGAAGATGAGCCTGTCGCCCGACTATCCGGAGTTCCTCACCCTGCCGCTGTACGAGGCGATGGAGTAAGCAGGAGAAGTCAGTCCCTGCAACACGGCAATAAAACGGCGCCGGGGCAACCCGGCGCCGTTGTTTGTCTTTCCGGAAATGGGGTAACGGTGCAGAACAATGGGGTAATAACCCTTCCATTACCCCATTTACCGCGCGCCATGAAAAGTCAGTCCCCACGGGACGGCGAATCAAGGGGCGCCTTGATCAGTTCGCCAGCGGATACGCCGTCAGCAGGCGCGGACAGGCGGCGGCAGGCGCCAGCTCCCATACCGAACGGATGCAGGGATTCGCGCCGTCCGGTGTCGGGCAACGGCAATCCACCTGGTAGCGGGTGCCCCACGGATGCGGCGTCACCTTGGTCACCCGGTTGTCGCGCCCCTGGGCCAGCAAGGCATCGCGCATTTCGTCCCAACGGTGGGCGCTGAAACCCCGCGCCAGGAAGAATTTCGCTTTCGGCCCGCCATCGGGGTGGGCAGGGTTGAGCAGGTATTCGACGACCTTCTTTTCTTCCACCAGGGCGCACCCGCTGTTGGGCAGGTGCTCACTCACGAAGCCGCATCCTCGATCAAGGCATCGGCCGCCACGGTCACCACCGCGATCTCGCCCTGCACGTCGGCAAACTCCACGGCGTAGGCGGTGCCGTCGCCGTAAATGGCCAGCACCGTGCCGACGGTGTCGCGCCGCAAGCGATAGCCCTCGCTATCCACATCGCGACACAGGCGCACGCGCCGATGTTCGGCAATCGTCTTCGGCACGGCAACGGCGCCGATCGCGGCTTCGATCTGCTGCCGCACGTCGCGCTCCTGGCCATCGCGTTCGACCGCCATCAGAAAAAGGTTGCCGCTTGCCCTGGCCCAGAATTCGCCCACCAGGCGCTTGGCCTGCGAATCGTCGTTGGTCTTGTAGCCCTCGCCCTTGTACTCCACCACGAAGTGGCGGCCGTCCATCAGTTCGCAGATGAAATCGGGATAAAAATTCTGCTCCGAAGTCGGCAGGCTGAAGGAAAACTCGCTGCGCGGCAGATTGCGCACCCAGTGACGCACGGCAGGGTGCTCGTCGATGGCCGCCGCGCAATAAAATTCATGATCCTTCTGCTTCGGCGGCGGCTCCTTCAGGTCGCCGATCACGCCGTAGTAATGCTTGCGGAAGCGATAGCGCCCCTGATAGTAGGGAGGCTGAGCCGGATACATGCCCACGCCGAAGCGGAACACATGTTCCCCGCTCACGCATCCCCTGGGGTCGTCGCCCAGCAGCGTCATCTGGAAGCCGATTTTCTGCGCCTCGCCGCGCAGGGCCGCCATGCGCTCCGCCAATGCGTCGGCCAACTGGTTGCGATGGCGCACCAGCGCCGTCAGCGAATAGTTACGTTCCCGCTGCAGCCAGCGCAGCACCTTGCCCAGCCAGACCAGCCGCTCCGACTGCATCACCCCCGCCGTGCGCAGGCGTTCGTCGAGCCAGCGCACCAGATCGGTTTCTGTCACCTCGGTCGGCACCGCATCGAGGTTCACGCCGTACACCGCCTGCTCCTGCTCGATGCGCAGGTGCCCGTTCTCCACGTCCAGCAGATAGGGCTTGCGGTCGGTCTCGGGAACGAAAGCCGGCAGCTCCGGCGCCTGCGCCGACAGCGAGAAGCCGGCCAGATCGACCAGCGTTTCCTTCTCCGCCAGATCGAGATCTGCCTGCCCTTCTTCGCCCCCGCCACCCAATCGCAGGCAGAGCAAAGGCAACGGCCGGAAAGGCACGCCGCGCAGCGACGGCGCCATCAGCGCCTGATGGCGGAACTCGAAACGATCCAGCGCCACCGCGAAGGCATCCTGCTCCTTCTTGTTCGGCAATGCGGCAATCAGGGCGTCGCGCACTTCCGCGGTCGGCGGTTGCGACAGGCGCAGCGCGAAGCCGCCTTCCGCCTGCGCCTCCAGCGCCACGCCCGCGGCTTCGGCCAGAGCCGTCGGCAAGGCCGGCGCCTGCGGCAACACCCACTCCATCGGCGACGGCACGAAACTGGCCACACCGCCCCCCGCCGCATCGAACAGCGGCGTCGTGGTGGGGAACACCGCCTGGGCCGCTTCCAGTTCCTCGAAGCCCATCGCCACCAGCTTGTCCGCCAGCGCGTTCGCCACCTGCATGGTCTGCGCGCTCGCCACATGGGCGTAGGCCCGGTTCAACAGCTCGCTCTTGCGCCGTCGCGCATAGGGCATGCGCAACACGCGGCCCAGCAACTGCTCCATGTCCTTGCTCGAACCGATCTTCTGCAGCGAGCAGAACACATAGGCGAAGGAGCAGTCCCAGCCTTCCTTCAGCGCCTCCACGGTGATGACCACCTCCACCGGGCAGGCCGGATCGAAGAGATTCACGCCGTCCAGTTCCCGCTGCGTGCCCGTCGCCACGGCGATGCGCGCATCCGTGACATGCTCCTGCTCGACGAGATGGGCGCGCAGCTTCTCCACCGTCACCTCGCCCGACTTGTCCTCCGCCTGCAGGAGCAGGATCGGCCGCAGATAGTCGTCCTCGTTGACGGCCTCCTCCGCCAGGCGCTTGCGCGTGAGCAGCGCGTCGCGCACCGCCTCCTGCCAGTTCGGATGCGCCTGCAGCACGATGGGCAGCTTGATCATCTGCTCCGCCTTCAGCGCCTCCGCCGAGACGTGGTAGAGCACATTGCTGCGATGCGGCCCCTTGCGCACGGGCGTCGCCGTCATCTCGATCAGCGCCGCCGGCCGCAGGCGCGCGAAGGTCTCATAGCTCAGCGCGCCGCGCGCGTTGTGCGCCTCGTCGATGACCACCACCGGACGATGCCAGTACATCAGGTTGGCGAAGCTGCGCTTCACCTTGCCCAGGTCGGCGCGCGAGAGATAGGGCTGCGCCGCGAGGTCCTTCTCCTCGACGCGCTCGAATCCCGCAAGATCGGGCGCGCGCTCGAAATGCGGCTCGAAGGCCTCCTTGTAGGCATACACGTCGCGGCCCGAGGTGTCCTCGACGCGCAGGGTCTGCAAGGTGCCCACCACCACGATGGCCCGGCCGCCGAAATCCTGCGGCCGCAACTGTTCGCACTCGGTGATGTCGATCACCCGCAAACCGTCCACGCCGAAATGCTGCTCCAGCGCCTCGCGGTAAGGATGGCCCGGCTGGCGCAGCGCGTTCAGGGTCTGCTGGCGGATGGTATTAGTCGGCACGAGCCACAGCGCCACCGGCCGCTCCTGGCCGGTGTAGTGCCGCGCCGCGCAGGCGACGGCATGGGCGCCGAGCAGGGTCTTGCCGCCGCCGGTGGGGATGCGCAGGCAGACGTAAGGCGTGCCGTCGAAGCCCTGAGCGAGATACGGCGGGATCGCCTCCGCAGGCAATTCCTGCTCGGCCAGCGTCTGGCGGAAGGCGGCGTCCAGCGCCGCTTCGGTAGACGCCCCGCGCGCCAGGTCGAAGAACCGCGCCAGCACCTCGAGCGCAGCAGACTGATAACGCTTCAGGGAGAGGTTCATGGTCAGCGCGCCTTGATCTCGTAGGGAATCTGGCGGAAACGCACGCCTTCGGCCGCCAGGCGACGGGGCGACAGGCGGCAGGATTCGCCGAACACCATCCACGGCCCGGCATGCTCGGGCAGCAGAACCTTGAGCGCGGCCAGAACGGCTGAGGTCAGCACGTTGCCGCCCTGCGGCCGGCGATCGCCGAGGATGCCGTTGTAGAGCAGCGCATAGGCGCGGCCTTCATGAATGCCCAGCACCGGCGTGCCCGGCATCGCTCCCTTCTCCCCAACCCTCTCCCCGCCAGCGGGGAGAGGGAGCACGCTCCCCTCTCCCGCCTGCGGGAGAGGGGCCGGGGGAGAGGGCTGCCCCCACGGCGTGCGCGTCTCCTGATACCACACCCAGGCCGCCAAGGTGGGAAAGCGGATGTCCGGATTGATCCCGCCGTCGGCGAGGAACACCGGCTGGCCGAGGGTGAAGAGGCGGAAGCCGCCGCCGCCCTGCCAGCCGACCGCCTGCGAGATGCCGCCCTGTTCACCGTCGATCACCTTCTGCAGGCGCGGCAGGCAATGCGTGCGCGCATGCTCGCCCATTTCGATGCCGATCCAGCGGCGCCCCATCTTGTGAGCGACTGCGGCGGTGGTGCCGGAACCGAGGAAGGAGTCGAGGACGAGGTCGTTGGGGTTTGTTGCAATGTGAAGAATCCGCTGCAATAAACGTTCTGGCTTTGGCGTCATGAAGTTTTCACCGCCAAACAGCGCGACGACCTCCTTTTTTGCCTCTTGTGTATTTCCAACTTCGCTGTTCATCCATAGGGTTTGCGGCACCACACCTTGCTTTACCTCAGTAAGAAAGCGCTTTATCCGCGGTATGTTGTTGCCATCAACCCCCCACCAGATGCGGTTGTCTGCATCCATTTCAGCGAATTTTTCTTTGGACATTCGCCAGTACATTCCATTAGGTGGTCCTTCAATGATCCGTCCGCTCGGGCAAGCAATCGGGTAAGTGCCAGCACCATAGAAGTTGCGCGCTGATACGTCCCCAGATGTCCAAGGGCCACGCGGATCATTATCTGGGTTCTTGTAGCTGGCGTTTAGACGATCTGACCGAGGCATATCATTGGGAAGCCAAACATCGCTGTTCTTAGCGAACACAAGAATGTGGTCGTGATCCTCCGAGAAGTGTCGAGCGGTGTTCTTTGGGGAAAATATCTTTTGCCAAAGAACGTTGGCAATGAAATTGCTGCGGCCGTAAATTTCATCCATTAGCACTTTTAGATAGTGCCCCTCGTTGTCGTCGATGGACACCCAGATGCTGCCGTCCTCGGCGAGCAGTTCGCGCAGCAGTTCGAGGCGCGGGTACATCATCGACAGCCACTGGCTGTGCTCCAGGTTGTCGTCGTAGTGCTCGAAGGCGCTGCGGGTGTTGTAGGGCGGGTCGATGTAGATGCACTTCACCCGGCCGGCATGGAAGGGCAGCAGCGCCTTGAGGGCTTCGAGATTGTCGCCCTGGATCAGCCAGTTGTCGGCGGCGCCCGTGTCAATTTGGCCGTGGACGCTCTCGGCATTCAGCAGGCGGTAGGGCACGCGGCCGGTAGTCTTGATCGCCTGCTGCTTGTGAAGCCAATCGAGTGTGGGCATGGAATCTTGCGAAAACGTTGTCCGGCATGGCCAGCGCCATTCCAGCACGCGACTATAGGGGCTTTCGCCAACGTCATCAACCCGGAAGAGGAATCGTCAAGAGGAGTGTGGTAAAAAGTCAGTCCCCACAACACGGCGCTTAACCGGGCGCCTTTTGCCATGGCCCTCAAGGCAACCATCTTCAAGGCGGATCTGCAGATTGCGGACATGGACCGCAACTATTACCAGGGCCACGCCCTCACGCTCGCCCGCCATCCGTCCGAGACGGACGAGCGCATGATGGTGCGGCTGCTGGCCTTCGCCCTGTACGCCGAAGAATATCTGGCTTTCGGCAAGGGGCTCTCCGCCGAGGACGAACCCGATCTCTGGATGAAGGATCTCACCGGCGCCATCGAGTTGTGGATCGAAGTCGGCCTGCCCGACGAGCGCGAGATCCGCAAGGCTTGCGGCAAGTCGAATCGCGTCGTGGTGCTGTGCTACGGCGGACGCGGCGCCGACCTCTGGTGGAACCAGAACCGCGACAAGCTGGAGCGCCTTCGCAACCTCGTCGTGATGAACCTGCCGCCCGCCACCAGCCAGGACCTCGCCGCGCTTGCCCAGCGCAACATGAGCCTGCTATGCACGATCCAGGACGGCCAGGCCTGGCTGACCGACGGCGAGCGCACGGTGCACATCGAGCCCGTGAAGTTGCTGGGGCCGGGCTAGACTTTCACCATGAGCAACCACATCAAGCAGCTCAACGTCACTTTCATGGCGGCGGAAGACCGCATCCTGCTGCGCCTCAACACCACCGGCAAGGAAGAGTTCCGCATCTGGCTGACGCGGCGCATCGTGCGCCTGCTCGCCCGCGGACTGGGCGGAACGGAGCGCAGGCTGCTTGGGCTGGAAAATCCCGAAAGCGGCTACGTCGCGCCGGGCGCACGCGCCATCCAGGAATTCCAGCGCGAGGCGCGCACGGCGAACGTCGATTTCGGCGAGCGCTTCGAGGACAAGGCTGGCGAGTTGCCCTTCGGCGCCGATCCCGTCCTGGCGACCGGCTGCGAAGTTCAACTACAGGGGGAAAATGCGTCCGTGGCGCTGGTGCTGGGAAACAAGCGCACCCTCAACTTTGTGCTCGACGTGGGCGGCATCCACGGCACGCTGGCGATGTTGCAGAAAGCCGTCGCCCACAGCGACTGGGATCTCGGGCTGGAACTGGACAGTCCGGCGCCGCCCGTGGTCGGGCAAGCCGGGTTG
>Ga0208244_101742_pt1 | contig 10226 bp, 8 predicted proteins | sample SubbioCR12Aug_5A_FD_184828 | JGI IMG/M metagenome (GOLD analysis project Ga0208244, IMG submission 184828) | Serpentinite rock and fluid subsurface biosphere microbial communities from McLaughlin Reserve, California, USA - CR12Aug_5A (SPAdes) | ecosystem: Environmental > Terrestrial > Deep... | reverse complement strand
GAAGGGCAGGCTGGTGTAGAGTACGTCACGGAAGATGACCTGCTCGAAGGTGTAGCGCGGGTCTACACTGGCTTCGCTCAGGTCGACCAGGTGCGATTGGGCCAGGCTGTGCAGGTTGTTGCTCAGGCTGACGGTGTCGGCCTGGCCTTCGAGCAGGGCTTCGATTTCGCTGCGCCGGAATTCCATGCCGACGACCGAGGCCAGGCGGGCCAGTTCGCGCTGTTTTTCGGGCAGGCTTTCGAGGCTGCTCAAGACCAGTTTTTGCAGGATGTCAGACGATTGCAGGACGCTTTTCAACCCGGCCTGGTCGATGCTGTGGGTGCGCTTGATCCAGCGGCTGATTTCTTCGACGAAGAGCGGGCTGCCGTTGCTCTGTTGGTGGATGATTTCGGTCAGGCCTTCGGTCAGGATGGCGGCGGCCATGGCGCTGGTTTCGGCCAGGCTGAAGGGCCGAATCTTGATGAGCGGGATGTTTTCGGGCAGGCCCTCGTGCGGACGCCCGGCCAGCAGGAAGGCGATGGGCGCGGCGGACAGTTTTTGGCTGAGGGCCAGCAGGGTTTCGCGCGAGGTGTCGTCCATCCAGTGTGAGTCTTCGAAGAAGATTGCCAGCGGGGCGCGGGCCGAGAGGGTGGCCAGGACGGCTTGCAGGGCAGATTGTTCGCGGGCGGTCTGGCGGTTGGGCAGGGGCGTGGTGTCGCCAGGAGTGCTGGCGCGAACGCCTTCGAGTTGCTCGAAGACATCGAGATTGCTGGATTTGCGGCTGGCACGCCGCTGTTTGACCATGTTGAACAGGTCGTCGCCCACCGTCAGGGTTTCGTCCTGGCGGTCGATTTGGGCCTGGCGCAGGCCGAGCAGGTCGGTCAGGGCGCTGTGCTGGTCGCGCGCGAGGTCGAGTTCGGTGGTGAGACGCTCCAGTTTTTCGGCCTGGATGAGGGGATGGTCGAGGGGGGTCATGCCCGCCAGCAGGCGCAGCAGGCCGACCCAGCAGGATTGGGCTTCTTCGGCCTGGTAGGAGCGGCACTGGAAGGCTTCGACCTGCCAGCCGTTTTGCAGGGCGTGTTTGAGCAGGGCGTCGGCCAGGTGGCTTTTGCCCAGCCCGGCGGGGCCGCTCAGGGCCAGCAGGGCATGGTCTTTGCCGCGCGCGTTTTCGAAGAACTGCCAGGCCTGTTCGAATTCGGCCTGGCGGCCAATGAGCGTGTCGCGGGCTTCGATGCGGCTGAGCAGGGTGTCTTCACGCGGGCCGTCGACCTGGAAGATGGGGATGGGCTGTTTCTTGCCCTTGACGCGCACCGGCGGCAGTTTGCGGGTGACGTAATAGGCCTTGACGCGCTCGAGCACGGCTTCGCTGATCAGGATTTGCCCCGGCTCGGCGGTACTCATCAGGCGGGCGGCCAGGTTGACTTCGTCGCCCATGACGGTGTACTCGCGGCGGGTGGCCGAACCGGCCTGCCCGGCGAAGGTCTCGCCGATGGTGATTCCGATGCGGTGCTGGATAAGGTCGCCCGAAGCGCCGGGCGGCAGGTGGCGGGCCAGTTTTTGTGCCCAGCGGCGGTTGAGGGCCAGCAGGGCGCTGTTCATGGCCAGGGCGGCGCTGACGGCCCGTTGGGGGTCGTCTTCGTGGGCGACGGGCGCGCCGAAGAGGGCCAGCAGTTTGGTGCCTTTGCTGTAGGGGTCGATGCGGCTGACAATGCCGCCGAAGCGGCTGATGGCTTCGTTCATGTCGTTGAAGTAGGCGCTCAACAGGCCGGTGACGCGCTGGGCGCCGGAATCGCCCCACTGGTCGAGCAGGGTTTCGGGGCCGGTGAAGTTGCAGAACATGACGGCGGTGGGGCGGTATTCGCTGCCGACCTGGCGCTGCGAGGCGTGCGAGACGATGCGGTCGAGCAGTTCGCCGGGCAAGTAAGGGGCCAGGGCGCGGATTTTGCCGAGGACGTTGTCGACCTCGGCGCTGAGTTCTTCGAGGCCGGCGTCCCAGGGCATGCTGCTGCGGGCGCGGCGGCTGGCCGGGCGGATTTCAAAGGAGTCGAGGTCGGCGTCGGGGCCGGGGGCCAGGCTGAAGAATCCGGGTTTGACTTCGGCCAGTTGGTAGCCTTCGCGCAGGGTGTCGGCGGCCTCCTGATTAACGACCAGCAGCCCTGAGGCGGAATTGCCCTCGGCGCCCAGGGTCTGGGCAACGGTTTCGCCGACCAGGGCGTATTCCATACGCTTGGGCGAGCCGATGCTGGCGGCCAGGAATTTCCCGGCAGCCAGGCCGAGTTTCATCGAAAGCGAAACCGGGCCGAGGGGCGTGGCGATATCCTTGAAATCGCTCATGGCGCGCAACATGCGCAGTCCGGCGCGGGCCGCCCAACGGGTGTGGTCGCCGTTTTCCTGTTCGGGGAAGTAGATGAGGGTGGCGTCGCCCGCGAACTTGACCAGGATTCCGTTCGACCAGGAGATGATGTCTATCATGGCGGTGAAATACTGGTTGATGAAGCCGGTCAGGTGTTCGGCGCCTGCGGGGCCGAGGGTGGCCAGGCGTTCGGAGAGGGCGGTGAAGCCGCTGACATCTGAAAACAGCAGGCAGCCGCGCAGGATTTTTCCATCAACCAGACCAGGGATGGGGCGGGCGAGTTTTTCCTGCACCAGGTCGGCGGGCAGGTAGGTCGAGATGCTGTAAAGCAGGGAGTTAAGCCGCTCGAGGGCGTTGATGTAGATGCCGCTGCGCGGGGAATCGCTGTTGAGTTTGCGCCACAGGTCGGGGGGCAGGTAGTCTTGCAGTTCGGGGGCCAGGCGGATGGTTTTTTTGCGGGGGATGAACTGGCGCGGCGAGTCGTCTGGCGTTGGTGAGACGGGGGCCTGCCGGGCCAGGTCGCGCAGGGCATCGACTTTGGGTTCTTCGAGCGAATCGAAGAGGCTGGCAAGGTTGCGGCGCGGGCGGGGGGCAGGCTGGTCGCTCATGGGCAGGGTTAGGGGTTCTGGTAGATGACGACCCGGTTGCGTCCGGCGCGTTTGGCCTGGTAGAGGGCCTGGTCGGCGCGTTCGAGGACTTCGGTCAGGCTGCTGGCGTGCTGGGGGAAACTGGCCGCGCCGAGCGAGATGGTGGTGCGGATTTTCTGGTCTTCGTAGTCGAGGCTTAGTTTTTCGAAGTGTAAACGGATTTTTTCGGCGGTGCGCTCAAGGATGGCCAGGGATGCGCCGGGCATGATGATGGCGAATTCTTCGCCGCCGTAGCGGCAAACGCTGTCGGCTGCGCGGACGTTTTTCTTGAGGATTTGGGCGGTGGCTTGCAACATCAGGTCTCCGGCGCGGTGGCCATAGGTGTCGTTGACCCTTTTGAAGTGGTCGATGTCGGCCATGATGATGCCGACCACGTCTTTGCGCTGCATGGCGCGGATGGCTTCGGCGCGCAGGGTTTCGTCCATCTGGCGGCGGTTGTACAGGCCGGTGAGCGGGTCGAAGATGGCGAGTTTGCTCAGATCTTCGAGCACTTCTTCTTTTTGGCGTTCGCGCACGACTCCGCGCAGGCGTTCTTCGTCCGATTCGCGGATGCGCCCGCTGAGCATGCTCATCAGGTTGAGGCCGAAGGTTGGGTTTTGGGCCAGGAATTTGTGAAAGGTTTCGCGCCCGAGGCCGAGCAGCGAGACGGGGGTGATGGCGATGACGGTGGCCGAGCGGGGCATGTTTTCGAGCAGTCCCATTTCGCCGATTGCATCCCCAATTCCGCGAAAGCCGATGATGGTGGGGTTCTCCAGTTCACCTTTGATGACGACGGCCTGCCCGGCGCGGATGAGGTAGAACATTTCGCTGTGCTCGCCTTCGGGCAGGATGATTTCTCCGGGCTGGCATTCACGTTCGGTGAAGGTTTCGTCTTGCTGGCTGTCTGTCCAGTTGAGCAGTTGCATAAAAGGGGCATCTCCCTCGGGGGCCTGGTGCTGGCCGAGGCCGTAAATGGAGATGAATTTATCTAGTTCGGGGCGCGGGATGATTTCGGGTGACATGAGTTGACTTTCGATAAAAATAAGGAAAACGGGCCGGGCAAGCCCTGGTCAATATTTCTAGTCGTATTTTGTGGTCGAAAAGGGTCTTTTGACGGGCAGTTGTTATGAGTTGATTATAAATGACTGTGTTGCAAGAATTATCGCCACAGAGTACACAGAGAAAAAGGCAGATATTCAATCATCGAGCGGGCTTTTGACGGCCAATCCGCCGCGTTGCAAGACGTGGGTGTAAATCATGGTCGTCTTTACATCCTTGTGGCCGAGCAGTTCCTGCACGGTGCGGATGTCGTAGCCACCCTGGAGCAGATGGGTGGCGAAGGAATGGCGGAAGGTGTGCGGGGAGACGGGTTTGACGATGCCCGCGATTTTGGCGGCCTGGCGGGTGGCGCGCTGGAGGACGCTTTCGTCGAGATGGTGGCGGCGAATTTTGCCGTCTGCCGGGTCGATGGAGCGCTGGGTGGATGGGAAGATGTATTGCCAGCCCCATTCGCGGGCGGCATTGGGGTATTTGCGGTCGAGGGCGTAGGGTAGTTGGACTTCGCCATAGCCTTCGCTGAGGTCGTTTTCGTGGATGCGGCGGGCGTGTTCGAGTTGTTTTTTGAGCGGTTCGATGATGCTGGCGGGCAGGGGGGTGACGCGGTCTTTTTCGCCTTTGCCGTCGCGGACGATTATCTGGTTGTTGGCGAAGTCGATGTCTTTGGCCCGCAGGCGCAGGCATTCTGTGAGGCGCAGGCCTGCGCCGTAGAGAATTTGGGCCATGAGTTTGGTAACTCCCTGCATTTTGCCGATGACGGCCAGGGATTCGGTTTTGCTGAGGACGGTGGGGAGATGTTTGGCTTTGCTGGCGCGAATGGTGTTGGGGGGGAAGTTCAGTTCGCGTTTGATGATGTGGCGGTAGAGGAAGATGATTGCGCTGAGGGCCTGGTTTTGGGAGGATGCGGCCAGTTTTCGTTGGGTGGCGAGGTGGGCGATGTAAGCCTGGACTTCGGGTTCGGCCATGTCGCAGGGATGGCGTTTGTTGTGGAAGAGGATGTAGCGTCGCACCCATTCGATGTAGGTTTGTTCGGTGCGGTAGGAGTAGTGCAGGGTGCGCAGGGCGTCGCGCATTTGGTCGAGGAGTTTTTTCTCTGCCATAGGTGACTTTTGTCCTTGACTCGATGTGCTATACTTTTTTTAGCGGGTTTGTGTATACATTTTACCCGATTGCGGCCTAAATCCTATCTTAATTTCGGGGGTTAGGCTGCATTAAAAACTTAAGCCGCCTAAAAGGAAATAGGCCGCAGCAGGTTAATCCGTAGTTGGCACGCTCTCGCAAAATAAAGGAGGCACTCAAAATGGCATTGGAAAAAGAAATTATTGACAGTGCATTGTTTTACGAAAAAAACGGGAAAGAACAAGAAAGTTCAACATCTGGAGATTGCGAATCTTGGTATAAAAAAATACACCAGCACTTTCAGCGAGATGTAATTCCTCAAATGAAAGAATATCAGGAGCATTTTGTTGAATATCATCCTGTGTGGTTTTCATTTGGAGAAACATCATCATACACGCAGGGCATCTCTAGTCACAGAGTCTATAGAACTACTTACGGAACTTATGGGACTGGCTATATCTGCTTTACGGATAAAAATATATATATCACGGCTCTTGATTCTCTAACTAAAGAATATCCTTTGTACCCAGGTGGGTCAAAAGGTTTTTTTCTTAACGTTCTCGGAGGCATGGCAGGTGAAAGAAACAATAGGAAACCATACAACGGTGATAAAACTTGGACGATAGAATATTCATCCGTTGTGGGGACGCAAATTACACAAATTGAAGGAAGTAGCACAGAAATAGTTTATATTCGGACAACATCGGTAGATTGGCAAATTCATCAGCATTTTAGCGATACCTTACCCAAAATATTAACAACTATAAAAATGGGGAACACCGGTAAATTAGCCAACATTTGGGCTAAACCAGAGCAAGCAAATTCTGACATTCCAAGTTTATTGAAAAAACTGAATGAGCTTAAAGAAGCAGGCATTATTACGGAAGCAGAGTTTCAACAAAAGAAACAAAAATTGCTAAACCAGATATAGTTTCTAAGGTCAAAAGCGTGCCAACACCGCTTGCACCGGACAAAAGCGGGGTGGTTCTCCGCTTTTGGGTGGGATTCACACTTAGGCTTTTTTGGCCTTTTGGCAATTCCCCGCCAAATCCCGCTTTTGCCGGTAAAGCCAGCCGTTAGCCTGCCCCTTGCAAAATTAGCACACCGTTTTTATTGGGGTAAAATCAAGAAAATCATTTCGCAAAGGTCTTTTTCATGCCCAATCTCACATTAGATATTCTCCGTAAAGAAGCCGCTATCTTTTCTGCCAAAGAATCACAATTTGCAGAAAAGTCTTTGTTTGGCGTTACTGATGGGAAAGCCGTAGGTACATATTTAGAGCATAAATTTCGAGCCTATCTAAAAACTCGATATGATTTTGTTGAAGGCAATTCAGCAAGCGGTGTTGATTTTCCAGATTTACTTGTTGACATGAAGGTTACAAGCATTAAACAACCTCAATCGTCTTGTCCATTCAAATCAGCACGTCAGAAAATCTTCGGGTTAGGATATTCATTAATCGTATTCGTATACGATAAGACTGATAATGCCAAGAACAAAACAGCGATACTCAATATTCTGCACACAATTTTTGTGGAAGCCGAGAGAACTGCCGATTTTCAAACTACAAAAGGCATTCTTCAAATTATTGAAAATGATGGTAATCAAGATGATATTGTTGCTTTTTTGATGGACAAAAATTTGCCAGTTGATGAAATTGAAGCCCAAAATATTGCTAACGAAATTCTTCAAAACCCGCCAAATCAAGGTTATTTGACTATTTCCAACGCTTTACAATGGCGGCTTCAATATGGGCGAGTCATTGAAAAAGCAGGACAGGTAGAAGGCGTTTTTGCAATTCATAGAGCAGGCAAATGACAAAAAATTCCCAGCGTGAGCAAATCGAATTTGGTGATTTCCAAACACCTTTGGAATTAGCAAAACGAGTTTGCCAAAAATTAGACGAACTAGGCGTCACTCCCGAAACAATCATAGAACCGACTTGCGGAGTTGGTGCTTTTGTCGAAGCATCTGCAAATCAATTTGCAAAGGCGAAAAAGATTATTGGCATTGAAATTAATGAAAAGTATTTAGATGAACTTGACAAGAAAAAAAAGGATTTTCATCTAAAGAATCGAATCGTTTTTACTCAGGGTGATTTTTTTAGTTTCGATTGGGATATGCTGGTAAATAATTCTAAAGGTTCAATTTTAGTTGTCGGTAATTTCCCCTGGGTTACGAACTCTCAACAAGGTACTATTGGCGGAATAAATCTTCCAACAAAGAACAATTTTCAAAATCATAACGGCTTTGACGCCATGACTGGAAAAAGTAATTTTGATATTTCCGAATGGATGTTAATTCAAACCGCTAACTGGCTAAAGAATCGCAAAGGCTATCTCGCAATGCTAGTCAAAACTTCCGTAGCGAGAAAGTTTTTAAGTCATCTTCATTCAGAAAAAATTGGCGTTCTGCGTTCTGCAATATATGGAATTGACGCAAAATACTATTTTGACGTTTCAGTAGACGCTTGTTTGTTATTCTGTGAATTTGACACACAATCTCATAATTACGATTACGATGTTTATGAAAGCCTTGACAGCACACAAAGCGAGCGTGTTGGTCATCGAAACGGAGTTACAGTCAGAGATTTAGTAACATTTGAAAGATTGAGCGACTATTTCGGAAACAGTAAAACAAAATGGCGTTCTGGAGTTAAGCACGATTGTTCAGATGTAATGGAATTTCAAAAAGCAGGAGAAAGTTATATTAATGGATTAGGTGAAGTTGTAAAAATTGAATCTACTTATCTTTATCCGTTATTAAAAGGTTCAGATGTTGCAAATGGTCGTATTGAAAAAACTAACCGTTATGTTCTTGTCACTCAAAAAACGGTTGGCGAGTCGACCAGTTCAATAAAAGATATTGCTCCAAAAACTTGGAATTATCTTCAATCTCATGCCAAGTATTTGAATGAAAGAAAAAGCAGAATTTACAAAACCAATCCCCCATTTTCAATTTTTGGCGTAGGTTCTTATACTTTCGCTCCGTATAAAATAGCAATTTGCGGTCTTTATAAAAAACTAGCGTTTCAATTAGTCCGTCAGATAGAAGGCAAGCCAGTAGTATTTGACGATACGGTTTATTTCTTGAGTTTCAACACTAAACAAGAAGCAAATAATATTTTTAGTATTTTGTCTTCGCCTCTCGCAAGAGATTTTTACTCCGCCTTGATTTTTTGGGACGAAAAACGTCCTATAAAAACCAGTATATTAAACAGTCTAAATTTACAGCAATTCGAAAGCAGTCAGGTTCTCAGGCTGTTTTAGTACGTTATAAACAAAAAGCAGGCTAACAAAGCGTGCACCTGACGTGTGGGATTCTGCGGCATTTTCGAGCATTTTTCTGGCTTCGAGTTTTTCCTGCTCCCAAGCAGAATCCACGCCCGCCCACACGCAGGTAACGCAAACCGTTAGCCAGCCCCTTGCACAACAAGGTAGAGATTAAATTATGTTCGGATTATTTCAAGCAGATTTACCAATTGGTAATAGACTTTGGCTCACCTTACTAGCAATTGTGGTTGGCGGGTCAATTGCGGCAACTCCACTGGCAGAAGTAGCAAGCGACCCTGTGTCGTTTGGGGTTAATCTTTTACTCCTTTTTGGGCAAGCAACACTTATCACAACAGCCTTTCTTGCTATTCCTTTTCTTATTTTTGGCATTATTGAATTTGAAGTAAAGAGACGAGCAGATAAAAACAGAATTGATTTCTTCCGTGAAACTGAAGAATATAATCCCCTTTTCAACCGAGCATTAAATTTCTTGTCGCTTGTTGGGTATGTTATCTCTGTGTTTTGGATAGCCAATAACAATTTTTCTGCTGGTCTAGGCTCGTTTGGTTTGGCTTTATTTTTGTTCGCCGAAGTATTGGTTGAGTGGCGAGAAATTTACTTAAGTGGTTACGAATATCTTGAACTTCAACGTGTAAAAGATACCGTCAAGGCGCGGATAATCAGAGAAGAAAAAGTGGAAGAATTTAAGATAAAAGAAGATTGGGCAGTATTACATGCTTATTTAGGCGATAATAATTGGGAGTTGATGGAATTTTCAAAAACGTTTTCACTTAACCGAAGAGATTGCCGAAAAGGGCTTATTCCTCAAAGATGGCTCGAAATCTTCCCTAAGCCCCTTAAGAGTATGTTCGGTCAACGCCCAGTTCGTCGCCGTAGGCAATAATGCTGGCTAACAAAGCGTGCACCTGACGCTGGGGATTCTGCGCACATCTCAAGCAGTTTCCTACGCCTTTTCATTTTTCTGGCTGGACGGCTTCGCCGTCCCCCACCCCAGCGCAGGTAACGCAGGCCGTTGGCTTGCCCATCTGAAGTTGGGGAAAAAAGAAAGCAAAATACGGGGATTGACAGCAGGGTTGGTATTATATACAATACTAATATGAGCGTAATTCAGATTGTCGTTGATACCAATGTTTTCGTCACTGCCTTAAGATCTAAGCACGGTGCATCTTATAAACTTATCCAACTCATCAAAAAAGGTATTTTTCAACTCAATCTGTCCGTTCCTTTAGCCATCGAGTACGAAGCCGTTGCAAAAAGAACGATTGGTGAAATCACACTTGATGAAAAAGAAGTTGATAACATCCTGGATTTCGTTATCAGTAAATCGAATTGCTGGCAAATTTTCTACCTTTGGCGTCCAGAATTGAATGACCCTGGTGATGATATGGTCTTAGAGTTGGCAGTAACAGCCAATTGCCCGTATATCGTCACTTATAACGTAGGTGACTTCAAACCTGCAAAGAAATTTGGTATTACGGCAATTACTCCGAAAGAGTTTTTAAAAATGGTAGGTGAATTATGAGTACACTCAGCTTAAGATTACCCGAATCTTTACATAAATCCGCCCGCGAGTTGGCAAAAAAGGAAAAGATTTCCATCAATCAACTCGTTACTTTAGCGTTGGCCGAGAAGGTTTCTGCAATTGGCGCACAAGATTATCTGGAAAAACGTGCCAAGCGTGCCAGTGAAGCAAAATTTGACGCGGCAATGGCTAAAGTTGCAGATGTTGAGCCGCCAGATTACGACCGTTTGTAAAGTCAAAAGCAAGCCAACAAAGCGTGCACCAGACGCGGGCGGGCG
>Ga0208244_101741_pt1 | contig 10227 bp, 12 predicted proteins | sample SubbioCR12Aug_5A_FD_184828 | JGI IMG/M metagenome (GOLD analysis project Ga0208244, IMG submission 184828) | Serpentinite rock and fluid subsurface biosphere microbial communities from McLaughlin Reserve, California, USA - CR12Aug_5A (SPAdes) | ecosystem: Environmental > Terrestrial > Deep... | reverse complement strand
TTAAGCGCAAGCTCCGGCCCGACTCCGGCCGATGTCGTACCCTTATTTCCGATTGCTGCCATGCCACCCGTCCGTAGTGCTGAATCACGCCCTGGCCACAGGCGCATCAAAGGCTATATTGCCTCTTCTTTGTGATTGGATGCTGACCCTCCCGGCCTGCGAGGGCATTGACTCGGGTCAAAGCGAAGCGATCCACATTGATCATTCAGAATTGCTCGAACGCTCCGCGCAGCACGCTCCAGCCTCTGTCCTCGAATCCGGGTGCGCCGCGCTCGGCGCCCCAGGGCGCCACCATGGGCGTACGCCGCGCCAGCGCGCGGGCCAGCGTCTCGCCGAACTGCCCGCGCATCTTTGCTTCATAGGCGGGAATTGCGCCCAGATGGCCCGACGACCATTCCGCCGCGGCCCGGCCCGCCGCTTCCCCGGAAACGACGGCGGGATGGATCCCGGCGCCGGTGATGGGATGGGCCAATCCGCCGGCGTCCCCGGCGAACAGGATGTTGCCCAGTGTCAGCCGCGGGCGGATGCCCTCCACCGGCACGGCGCCGACGGACTGCCCGAGAATCTCGCTGCCGACCAGTCCGGCTCCGGCAAGCTGGCGGTGCAGGGCTTCCAGGGCTTCGGGGACGCGGGACTCCTCCATCCCCACCCCGAGAATCGCCTCCCGCCCGGCCGGAATCAGCCAGCCATAACCACCGGGATATTGATTGGAAATCCAGACGTCCACGGCATCCTGCAGCATGTGCAACGCAACCCGAATCCGCTGCGTGTGCATTTTCTTCAGGGCAGGCAGGCCGAGCCGGCGCGCAACCGATGAAGCATGACCATCGGCGGCCACGAGTGCACGGTAATGCAGCTGTCGCAGGCACCCGTTCTGGTTCAGGGTCACCAGGCTCTCGTCGGCATCCAGGTCGGCCAGTACGCTGTTATGGCTCAGCCGGGCGCCGGCGGCGCGGGAAAAGTCGACCAGCGCCCGATCGAAGGCATCGCGATTCACCACGCAGCCCGGCAAAAGACTGCCCGCATGCGTGCCATTGTGCTGATGGTTGCGCGCACCCACGATGTTCTGGATCACCACATGATCCGTGCGGGCATGGCGGCCAAGGGGGATGGGGATGAACTCGGGGCAGTTGGCCACGCCCCCGAGGGATTGCCGTCGCTCGATGGCCAGCACGCGCACGCCCGCTTTCGCTGCTGCCGTTGCGGCTGCAGCGCCGGCCGGGCCAAGCCCGACCACCAGCACATCACACTCGTCCGTCACTGCCATGCCCTCGCCTTCGCGGAGGTTTTGGCAGCCTGCCCGGCGCTGCCGTCGTTATTCTTGTAGCGGCCACGCTCCGGAATCAGGGGAGCGCGAACACATTTTAATGCTACCTTGGGGCCGGATGAGAAGCATTATTCATCAGCCTTGGGGCAGTCTCTGGGCCGTTCGCGTTGCGGCAGGGGGCAACTGTTGATCTCGCGCGAGGAACGCTGGATGAAGCAGGTGAACGTGCTGGAGGCTGCGCACACCGCCCAGAAGGCGAAAAAGCCGAGGGAGTAGGTCGCAATCCGCGAAAAGTTCGCCGGTTCGCCGAACAGATACAGCTCCTGCGGATCGATCAGGGTGAAGAATACCGCTTCGGCAATGCCCGCCACGACGAAGGACGGCCAGAGGATCCAGATCAGTTTTTGCATGTCTCTCTCCGATTGCTTGTCGCAGAATTCTTGTCGTTATTTTTTCCCGGTGGCCACGAGCAGGGTCTCCGGCGCCTCCGGCAACTGCACATTGCCGGCCAGGCGCCAGGTGCTGGCCTCATCCTCGATCACCACATACCAGCGGCCCGGGCCAAGGGCCGCCATCGTTCCGGCATAGGCGCCCTTCTCGCCGGCCAGGATGACATTCTGGTCCTCCCCGCCGCGCGTCGGATGGGCGAGCGTGATGCTCACCTTCTCCGGCAATGGGGCAGCGGCGCGCGAGACCATGTGCAGTTCGATGCGGCCGGCAGCAAGGCGAAGGCGGGCTTCGAGCTGCATTGCCGCGGCGGCGTCATTGCGCGCCAGCTTCTGGTTAACCGTCAGGCCCTGTTTGTAGTAGTCGTCGGTCACCAGCCCGTCGTGGGTGGTCACGGCGATCCAGGCCGTGATGAAGCCCGCAATGACGACCAGGCCCGGCCCGGCCATGAGGATCCACGGCCAGCGGTGGCGGAACCACGGGAGATTGTCTCGCTTGTCGGGATTCATGGCAGCAGGAAGCTCGCTTTCTCGCGCACAAAGACATCATCGTGATTGAGCGCACGTATTTCAAAATGAATTCGGTTGGAGCCGCGCTTGCCGGCGTCCGGGTCCACGCGCACGCGCACGGAGACGGCCTGGGTGGCGGCGGCCGGGATCTCGACAATTGGATCGGTGTCGATGCTGAGCCCGTTCATGCCGGTTGCAGACAGCACAAAGCGGCGCGGTTCCTCGGCCAGATTCATGATCTGCAGGCGGTAAACGTTCTCGATCAGGCCTCCCTCGACCTCCCGCGTCAGCGTGGTGCGATCGCGGATGACGTCCACCTTGAGCGGCTGGCGCAAAGTCAGCCCCGCCGCGGCGGCGATGACGATGGCGGAAAGGATGGCGCCGTAGAGCAGCGTGCGCGGCCGCAGGATGTGGGCAATGATCTGCTTGCGCCCCCAGTGCTCGGCGAGCGCATGCTCGGTGGAATAGCGGATGAGGCCTCGCGAGTAGGCCATTTTGTCCATCACCTGGTCGCAAGCGTCGATGCAGGCCGAGCAGCCGATGCACTCGTATTGCAGGCCCTCGCGAATGTCGATGCCGGTCGGGCAAACCTGCACGCAGATGCCGCAATCGACGCAGTCGCCCTTCCCCGCCGCCTTGTAGTCAAGCTTCTTCGAGCGCGCACCGCGCGGCTCGCCACGTTCGGCATCGTAGGTGACGATCAGGGTGTCGGGATCGAACATGACGCCCTGGAAGCGGGCATAGGGGCACATATACTTGCACACCTGCTCGCGCATGAAGCCGGCGTTGCCCCAGGTGGCAAAGCCGTAGAAGAGGATCCAGAAGGTTTCCCATGGGCCCAGTTGCCAGCTCATGACCGAGCCCGCCAGGGTCTTGATCGGCGTGAAGTAGCCGACGAAGGTGAAGCCGGTCCACAGACCAATTACCACCCAGGCGGCATGCTTGGCTGTCTTGCGGGCGAACTTCCCTGCGCTCAGCGGGGCGGCATCGAATTTCATGCGTACGGCGCGATCGCCCTCGATGAGCTTCTCCACCCACATGAAGATTTCGGTATAGACGGTTTGCGGGCAGGCATAGCCGCAGAACAGCCGTCCGGCCACGGCCGTAAACAGGAACAATGCAAGGGCGGAGATGATCAGCAGGACGGCGAGGTAGAACACGTCCTGCGGCCAGAACACCAGGCCGAAGATGTAGAACTTGCGCTCGACCAGGTCGAACAGCACGGCCTGGCGACCATTCCATTCCAGCCAGCACAGGCCGTAGTAGAGGATTTGCGTGGCCCAGACGAGCGCCCAGCGCCAGGTGGCGAAGACGCCCGTCACGCTGCGCGCATAGATCTTCTTTTGAGACTCGTAGAGAGACGCTTCCTGGATCGGGATGACCTTGGCGGCGGCTTTCTCCTGCTGGGGGGCGGTCTGCGCCATGAATCCGCTCACGGTGGGAAGTAAAAATGGCAATGCCCCGGAAGCCGTGCTTCCGGGGTCGTTGCTGTGACAGCCTTATTTCTGCGCGGTTCCGCCCTGCGACAGGCCCAGGACATAAGCCGCGAGCAGGTGGGACTTGGCTTCGCCGAGGAATTCCTTGTGGCCGGGCATCTTGTTGGAGCGGCCCTTGCTGATGGTCTCGATGAGGATGGCTTCCGAGGCGCCATAGAGCCAGATCGAGTCGGTCAGGTTCGGCGCACCCACCGCCGCCATGCCCTTCGCATCGGGGCCGTGGCAGCCGGCGCAGCCGACCGCGGCAAAAGCTTCCTTGCCGCGCGTGGCGCGCGCGCTGTCGTGGGCCAGCTTGTCGGGCGAGAGTGAGCGCACGAAGTGGGCCAGATCCTTGACCGTCTCCGCGCCCAGATGGGCGTTCGGCGGCATGACGCCCTGGCGGCCCTCCAGGATGGAAATCTTGATCTGCTCCGGCTCGCCGCCCCATAGCCAGTCGTTGTCGGCCAGGTTGGGGAAACCTTTCGCGCCGCGCGCATCGGACCCATGGCATTGGGAACAATAGGTGAGGAAGAGGCGCTCGCCCATCTTCTTCGCTTCAGGGTCGGCGGCCACTGCCTTGAGATCCTGGTTCTGGAACTTGGCGAAAATCGGCGCGTACTGCGCCTCGGCCTGCTGCATCTCGCCCTCGTACTGGCCCGTCGAGGACCAGCCGAAGGCACCTTGATAGCTGCCCAGACCCGGGTAGGCAGCCAGATAGCCCAGCGAGAAGATGATGGTGATGTAGAACAGCCAGCTCCACCAGCGCGGCAGCGGGTTGTTGTATTCCTCCAGATCCTCGTCCCAGACATGGCCCATGGTCTGCACCTGCTCGCCCTCGGCGGCACCCGCCTTGGCCTTGCTTTGCATCCAGAGCAGCACGCCGCAGCCGATGATGCTGACCAGTGTGAGGAGCGCCACGTAGACGCTCCAGAAACCGCTGACAAAGTCGCTCATGATGCTTTCCCTTCCTTGCGCTGGCGGGCCTCGCCCGGCAGTTCATCTTCCGTAAAGGGCAGGTTGGCGGCTTCATCGAAAGCCGCGCGGCGCCGCCCACTGTAGGCCCAGACCACGATGCCGATGAAGGTGACGAAGGCCAGCACGGTGAGAATGGAACGGATATCGTTGGTGTCCATGGCTTACCTCGTCTGTTTGAGGGCCGTGCCCAGGCCCTGCAGATAGGCGATGAGGGCGTCCATCTCGGTCTTGCCTTCGAGCATCTTCTTCGCCCCGGCGATTTCCTCGTCCTGGTAGGGCACGCCGAGCATGCGCAGGGCGCGCATCTTGGCCTCGATATCGTCAGCCCTGGCCGGGCGTTCGAGGAAGGCGTAGGCCGGCATGTTCGACTCCGGCACCACGTCGCGCGGATTGATCAGGTGCACGCGATGCCACTCGTCGGAGTAGCGCCCGCCAACCCGGTGCAGATCCGGCCCGGTGCGCTTGGAGCCCCACTGGAACGGATGGTCATAGACGAACTCGCCGGCCACCGAGTAGTGGCCGTAGCGCTCGGTCTCGGCACGGAAGGGGCGGATCATCTGCGAATGGCAGTTGTAGCAACCCTCGCGGATGTAGATGTCGCGCCCGGCCAGTTGCACCGCATCGTAGGGTTTCAGGCCCGCCACCGGCTGGGTGGTGGATTTCTGGAAGAACAGCGGGACGATCTCGACCAGGCCGCCGACGCTGACGACAAGGATCATCAGGCCGATCATCCAGCCGATGTTGCGTTCGATGAAGTCGTGTGTGAGTTTCATGATCATGCCTCCTGACGGGCCGCCCCGAAGGGGGCATGCGCCCCCTCGGGGGGCAGCGAACGAATGTGAGCGTGGGGGTGCATATTTTTCTCCCCGTTCTCAGGCGTGGCCGCCGGCAGGCGCCAGCACCGGCGCGTCATAGGGCTTCTGGCCGGCGACCGTCTTCCACACGTTCCATGCCATCAGCAGCATGCCGACCAGGAACATGAGGCCGCCCAGCAGGCGGATGGTCCAGAACGGGTAGGTGGACTTGACGCTCTCGACAAAAGCGTAGGTGAGCGTGCCATCGGGGTTGGTGGCACGCCACATGAGGCCCTGCATGACGCCGGCGATCCACATGGCGGCGATGTAGAGCACGACGCCGATGGTGGCGATCCAGAAATGCACCGTCATCATTTTCACGCTGTGCATCTGCTCGCGGCCGAAGAGTCGCGGGATCAGGTAGTAGATCGAGCCGATGGAAATGAAGGCCACCCAGCCCAGCGCGCCGCTGTGCACGTGGCCGACCGTCCAGTCGGTGTAGTGCGACAGGGCATTGACCGTCTTGATCGACATCATCGGTCCCTCGAAGGTGCTCATGCCGTAGAAGGACAGGCTGGTGATGAGGAACTTGAGGATCGGGTCGTCGCGCAGCTTGTGCCAGGCGCCCGACATGGTCATGATGCCGTTGATCATGCCGCCCCAGGAGGGCGCGAGCAGGATCAGCGAGAACAGCATGCCGATCGACTGGACCCAGTCGGGCAGCGCCGTGTAGTGCAGGTGGTGCGGGCCGGCCCACATGTAGGTGAAGATCAGCGCCCAGAAATGCACCACGGAGAGGCGATACGAGTACACCGGGCGGCCGGCCTGCTTGGGCACGAAGTAGTACATCATGCCGAGGAAGCCCGCCGTCAGGAAGAAGCCCACCGCGTTGTGGCCGTACCACCACTGGATCATGGCGTCCTGCACCCCGGCATAGCAGGAGTAGGACTTGGTCAGGGTTACGGGGATCGCGCAGCTGTTGACCAGGTGCAGAATCGCCACGGTGAGAATGAAGCCGCCGTAGAACCAGTTCGCGACATAGATGTGCGGCACCTTGCGCTTCATGATGGTGCCGAAGAAGACCACCGCGTAGGAGACCCACACCAGGGTAATGAGGATGTCGATCGGCCACTCGAGCTCGGCGTACTCCTTGCTGGAGGTGATCCCCAGCGGCAGCGTCACGGCAGCCAGCACGATGACCAGCTGCCATCCCCAGAAGGTGAATGCCGCCAGTCCAGGCGCAAACAGCGGCGTATGGCCGGTGCGCTGCACCACGTAATAGCTGGTGGCAAACAGCGCGCACCCGCCGAAGGCGAAGATCACGGCGTTGGTGTGCAAGGGCCGCAATCGGCCGTAGCTCAGCCACTCGTGCACATTGAGATCCGGCCAGACCAGCTGGGCGGCGATGATGACGCCGACCAGCATGCCGACGATGCCCCAGACCACCGTCATCACGGCGAACTGGCGCACCACCTTGTAGTTGTACGTCGCTTGGTTGTCCATACAGGAGGGCCTCACTTAGGGAATGCAGGATTGTATTCGGGGCAGACGCAGGATACCCACACAAGGCGGGAGGATACCTTTGAATAATCGCCGCCTAATTGATTCAAGTCAAAAGCAACAACCGCACCAAAAAAAAACGGACGCGGAGGGAGGGGCCGCGCCCGCAACCCCAAAGGAACCTTCGATCTCACTTGTTCCCGCCCTTGCTTCCCGGTATCAGAAGCGCCAGCCGAGACCGATGCCGACCGCAAGCGGATCGACCTTGACGTGGCTGATCTTGCCCAGGCCGGGCGCCGTCACATCGCTGCGGATGTAGATCTTCTTGACGTCAAGGTTGAGGAACAGGCTCTTGCCGAGTTTCACGTCGAAGCCCGCCTGCAGCGCCCCACCCCAGGAATCATTCTCGAGATGCAGTTTGGTGACCCCGGGCACGGCCAGGTCGTCGCTGGTGATGCGCGTGTAGTTGATGCCGGCGCCGATGTACGGACGGAACTGGCTGTCCGGAAGAAAATGGTATTGCAGCGTCAGTGTCGGCGGCAGATGCCGGAAACTGCCGGCCTTGAAGGATCCGATAGCGCTTTGCGTGACCTTTACGCCATGCTTCTGCGGCACGGTAAGGATGAGTTCGGCCGCGATGTTTTTGGTGAAGAAATAGCTGATATCGACTTCCGGAATGGTCTTGTTGGACACATGGATGGCATCCGCCGGCACGGCAAGCAGCGGAATCGCCCCGGACTTGTTTGCCGTGTCGAGATTGACCGCGCGCACGCGAACCATCCAGGGGCCCTCGGCGGCGAATGCCGCGGGAGCGGGCAATGCGGCGGAGACAACCGCCAGGGCCAGAAGCCGTTTCATCGATCGTTTCATCAAGAACTCCTCAAGTAATAACAGGTGTCGAATTCATTGGATTTCATTGGATCAGCGGCTCCAGAACATCCAGGAGCGCCTCTTCTCCGGGGCGGCTTGCTTCGCCGGCCAGCGAGCCTCGATGCCGCGCGCGAGAAAATGGCTTCCGTATCGCTTGTCGCTTTCGTGGATGTGCCTGGTCAGCCACACCTTGAGAAAGTGGAGGAGCTCGAAACTGATCGCCGCCTTGCCGGCATCCAGCTTTTGCTGAAGATCGACCACCTGTGCGGTAAGCAACTCGTGTTCGTGCTTGTGGTTCTCGTGATCCGGATAGCCAAGGATGCGCATCAGGCTTTCCTCCACGGCGAAGTGCACGCGGGTGTATTCGGCAAGCCGGTCGAGAATGCCCCTGCACTCGGCGGACCCCCGGTGTCCGGCTATTGCCGAATGGAGTTCGTTGAGCAATCCAACCAGCACCTTGTGCTGCTCGTCGATTTCCTGGATGCCGACGCTGAGACTGTCGGACCAGGCAAACAAGGCATCCATCCCGCCCCCTGTAAGGATAATCGGATATGTTTATCCTAATACAGGAAAAGGCCGACGGGCATTCCAAAACCATGACATACGTCAACCTTTGTGTCCGTTGCGGCGACGCTGCAAATCAAATGGGGCGGCGTCCGTTCACCCCGGATGTCGGCCTGAAGGCCGACCTACGGGAGGCGGGTGGCAGGTCGGGCTTCAGCCCGACCCGGGCTTTCAGGCGGCGTTCATTCGCCCGATCGCCTCCAACTGGCGCGGATCGATCAACTGCACTTGCCGCCGATTCATGGCAATAAGGCCTGCGTTCTGGAACTTGGACAGAATGCGGCAGACCGTCTCCTCGGCAATGCCGAGATAGTTGCCGATGTCGCCGCGGGACATGCTCAAGCGAAACTGTGTCGCTGAATAATTGCGGGCGGCAAAGCGTCTGGACAGCCCGATCAGGTACTCGGCCAGGCGTTCTTCGGCGTTCCGCCTGCCGAGCAGCAACATGAGCTCCTCATCCTGGCGAATATGGCCGCTCATTATTTTCAGCATCTGGTACTGGATCGAGGGGATGCTTTGCGCCAGTTCATCGAGCCGCTCGGCCTCCACCTTGCAGACGGACGTCGTTTCGAGCGCCCGCGCTTCGCAACTGTACCGTCCCGATTCAAGCGCGCTCAATCCCAGGAGTTCGCCCGCAATATGGAAGCCGGTGATCTGCACGCGCCCGTCCGGTGTGCCGACGTAAGTCTTCACCGAGCCGCCGCGGATCGCATAAATGAAATCGAAGCGCTCACCCGGCCTGAAGAGGAGTTGTCCGCGCTTATAGATTTCCTTGCGTTTGACGATGCTCTCCAGCAGCGTCATATCGGCCTGATGCAGGCCGAGCGGAAGACACAGCCGATAGACACCGCATTGCGCGCAACCAACGGGTTCGCATGGCGGACCGAGCGCGGGGCGAAGCGGGGTCACCTTCGAGCCAGGCATTGTCATCTCCGATACGCAGTCATGGGCGCTTGCCGGCTTTACGGCCATTGCGCCTGGCGCCGCCAATGCCTGCGCCGGCTCCCTTCGGACGGGCCGGGATCGCATGAATGTCGCTTCGCGCGACACCCCCCGATTCCAAGGCGGCAAACGGAAGTTCCGTGAGTCGATATTTCCCGCTCCGGACGGCCGCTGCGAGTTTGCCGAGGGTCTGCTGATTCAGGAGTTTCACGATTTTCGTTTTGATCGGCTTCCACTGGGTATGCACCGGGCAGGCCGTCTCGTCGCCGCAAACCTTCAGCCCAAGCACGCAGTTATCGGTCAAGCCAGGCCCCTCAATCAGTGTGAGAATCTGCATCAAGTCGGTCTTCTCGCCGCCCTCGCGCAGACACACGCCGCCCTGCCGCCCGCGAAAGGAATCGACCAGTTTTCCACGACCGAGGCTTTGCATGATTTTCGCCAGGTAAGGCGGCGGAACGCCAAGGTGCTCGGCAACCGTGCGGATCAATACGGGAACGCCGCGCGGCTGGGTTGCGATAAAAATCAGGGCCTGAATGGCGTACTGGCTGGTGCGGGACAGGATCACGTTGAAATCCTTGGCAAGGTATATCAGGACATCAATGTCTCAATATACATATCCACTGCAATTGCGTAAATACCAGTGCCAGTTTATGTGGTACAGCGTTGTCGAAGATTACTGAATCTCGACGCTCGCCGGATTGATAACAATATGATTTTTTGAGAGATACAGCAGACAGGGATGCGCCCTGCCGGGCGCAATCGGGTAGGAGGTAGGGTTGCCCCTACCGTCCTCCCACACCACCGGACGTACGGTTCACGTATCCGGCGGTTCCTGCCCCCCGTTTCCGGGGTGAGTTTTCGTTCCGCTGACTATTCGCCCATTG